>WNFE01000201.1_pt1 | contig 43266 bp, 43 predicted proteins | sample 5400451 | NCBI WGS metagenome assembly WNFE01 (sample SAMN13153344, study PRJNA577476) | soil metagenome | isolation source: 200 cm saprolite under Douglas fir tree site 2 hole 2 | place: USA:California | collected 2015-04-18
AGGAAAATTACTGCATTTTTACTACAGTGGGCCGGATACGAAGAAGGAAGGAGAAACCGCCGTCTGTAAGTAATTGAAGAAGAAGGAGAATTTGGCTCCCCGGGCTAGATTCGAACTAGCAACCCTTCGGTTAACAGCCGAATGCTCTACCGTTGAGCTACCGGGGATCATTTCCATTTTGTGCTAGTTACGGAGCATTTACAAGCAGAGGCTTGGAGGACATTGGGGGACATGGGGGACATGAGCTGCAACAATCGCGGAGAATCACATTTAGATACGAGCGCAAACGGGTGATCGAATTCGGTGCTAACTTGCCTGCGAACTTCAGTTTAGCTCGTTTTATCAACATCAGATTACAATTCCTTCCCTCGTCCTCGTCATCTCGGCAGGGCATGGGCTCGAATCCCTACAGCGCCTAACATCCCATTTCTCAATTTCAGGCGGGGCCCTGTCACAAGAAATGCGTCGAGGCTTAAGGCTGCGTCTCGCGGAAGTCAATGCCATTCTCTTCGCACCACTGCTTGGCGATCCGTCGAAGTTCGATCTGCTTGAACCGATTCCAAGCGTCCCACAAGTTATATTCGGCGAGTAGGCGTTTGAAAAGGCGGAAGGCGCCCGCACCGTGAATTGCTCCATGGAAATCATTCCGTAGGTGCGTATTTCTCAGTGACTGGGAGAAGCGGTCCATAATGTCCCACTCGTGGACGTCGAACTTGTCAGGAAGAGCTAGATATCGTTTGCCCTCGTGTTGCTGGATGTCGCGCGCGAGGACAACCGCCTCGCGCTGCCAGTCTGGTACATCCTCAAGCGCTGTCTGAGCATCCTCAACAAGATCGAACTCCTCTTCCGTGATCGAGTGTACTTGGCCCGTTTCTAAGTCCAGATAACACGAGATCGAGTCGTCGATCGACTCGAGTGCCTCAATGATCGCGTCGAGCTTCACTTCAGCAGCCATGTCGAGCCAAGTCTAGCGCCGTCCCCGCTCAACGGCATCTTTGGCAAAATTTTGCAGCGGGCCTCCGCAGCACTTGCATTGCACATTCATATGTGTAGAATGTTACACATAGGAGGAACAATGCCGACCAATCTTGCAATTGATGACCGCCTGTTGGAAGAGGCTCAGAAGATCGGCCGACACCGAACGAAACGAGAGACCGTCACAGTCGCGCTACAAGAGTACATCGAACATCGAAAACAACAAGAAATCCTCTCTCTGTTTGGGAAGATTGACTACGAGCGTGGTTATGATTACAAGCGCGAGCGCAAGGCAAAGCGCATATGAATGTGCTCGTAGACACGTCCGTATGGTCTCTTGCACTTCGGCGGAAGAACGAAAGCCTCACCGCGGATGAGAGATTGCTCGTTACTGAGTTGTCTGAACTCATCCGAGAAGGACGAGCTCGAGTGATCGGATTGGTTCGGCAAGAGCTCCTTTCAGGCATAAAAACATCGGAACAGTATGAAAAACTGAGGCTTTATCTTCGCTCCTTTCGGCACGAGGTCGTCGACACTTCTGATTACGAGGATGCGGCGAAGGGGGGCAACAGCTGCAGGGCGAAGGGAGTTGTAGTTTCGATCGTGGATATCCTTCTATGTGCCGTCGCGATCAAACGTGAATGGGCTATCTTTACAACCGACCCTGATTTTTCAAACTACGCAAGAGTGCTTCCCCTGCGGATTCACACGCCCCGAAGGTGAAAATGGAATTCCTGGCTTTTCTCGAACCGCGGAGTCATATGCCGCTTGGTTGCAGCACAGCGTCACCTCGCAGCCAGCGCAAGCAGCTAATGGCAGGGAAGTGCTCCGGGCGAGAAGCGAATATTTGGCGAAGTTTTCCGAGCTGCTAACTGAAACCAGAGAAACAAGCCGGTCCAGCGTAACCGCCAGACTCCGGGGCACTGCTGGGGCACAATCAGAGCAGGTAGCTTGGCAGCTATGTGACGCCAAAATAGGGGCTTCATCATTCTCGCGCGCTCTGGCAACAGACTAATACAAAGCCGCGGGACAAAAGCCGAACGCCTTGTTGTTGATTATTCTAAAGTTTAATCTTAGAATACTCACATGCGATACGTACCTCGAAATCTGGATGATATGGTTCGACAAGCGGCCCGACATTTCCCCGCGGTGGTTGTCACCGGGCCCCGGCGCTCGGGAAAAACGACTCTCCTTCGCCAATTGTTTCCCAAAATCCACTACGTGCTCCTCGAAGATCCCGACATTCAGGGACGGATTCGCGGTGACCCGCGTACATTCCTCGAAGAGCTGCGCCCTCCTATCCTATTCGACGAAATTCAGAATGCTCCCGAACTTCTCAGTTACGTGCGCACTCTCATCGATACGGCGCCCAGTCGCATGGGGCAGTGGCTATTCACCGGATCGCAGGAAGCACCGCTGATGCAGGGCATCACCGAGTCGATGGCTGGCCGGGCTGCTATTTTGCAAATTCTGCCTTTCAGTGTCACCGAGACTCCAAAGGTGAATATGCTTCACGGCGGTTTTCCAGAGGTCGTGGTTCGCCCGAAGTCTCGAGCACTTTGGTTTGCTTCCTACCTTCAAACCTATTTGGAGCGAGACGTCCGATCAATCACAAACGTACGAGACTTAGTCACCTTCCGTCGATTCATCGCACTACTGGCTAGCCGACACGGACAAATTCTTAATAAGACCGATCTTGCCGCGCCACTCGGGGTTTCGGTGCCGACCATAAGCGAGTGGTTGCACGTTCTCGAAATCACGAGCCAAATCATCATTGTTCCTCCGTACTTCGAAAAGCTTGGCAAGCGACTCGTCAAAACGCCGAAAGTCTATTGGGGTGACTCCGGCCTTGCCTGCTATCTCCTGGGAATCACATCGGAAGCTGAGCTTCAGCGCTCGCCTTTTTTAGGACAGTTGTTTGAAGGTTTTGTCGCAGCGGAAATCCTCAAGAGCCAAGTGAACCAGGGTGGCAGGAAAGAGCTCTATTACTTTCGCGATCACCAGGGCCTGGAGGTCGATTTTCTCCTACCCAGACCGAATGCCGGACTATGGCTGATCGAATGTAAGGCCGGGAAAACGGTGCGCCCCGCGATGGCCGCCCCGCTTCTCGCTTTGCGCCGGACGATGGAAAAACGCTCGACCCGCCTGATTGTCGTTTACGGGAAGTCGCGCTCGGCCCAGGCCACAAGGGCGGTCGCTCGCGGAGTAGAAGCGATCGAATTGGAGCGCTTCGTCGCAAGCCTAACGCCCGGCCACTAACTGACTGTCCCCGGCGAAGCGAACGATGTTTATCCACGGTTTATCTCCAATGCGATATGGTTAATTCCTCCTTGCAGTATTTTGCGCTCAAGGCCGGAGGATTTTGTTATGACGAATCAACCCAAACAAGGTGCAGTAGTTGCGACGGCAGCGGCGGTTTTCGCTGCGGCATTTTTTGGCGTGGCGATGCACGCAACGTCGCACGCAAGATCGCATGCAAATTCGTATACAACCTCGAACACAGCAGCATACGCCATGGCCGCAGGCGGACACGCCGTCGCAGCCAGCGGCTATCACGTAAGCAAGACGATTCCCGTGGGCGGCGAAGGTTTTTGGGACTATGCGACTGTGGACGCGGATGCGCGGCGACTTTATGTTTCGCATGGCACGCACGTGGTAGTGCTGGACGCGGATACGCAAGCCGTCGTGGGCGACATTCCCGATACGCAAGGGGTTCACGGGATTGCTATCGCGTCCGAATTCGGGCGGGGATTTGTCAGCGATGGCCGCGCCAATAACGTCACCATGTTCGACCTCAAGACGCTTAAGACTCTTGGCACCATCCCGGCCGGAACAAATCCTGACGCTATCATTTATGATCCAGCGTCTAAACGTGTCTTCGCGATGAACGGACGCAGTGGCGACATCACTGCGATCAATGCGGCTGACGGCAAGGTCGCAGGCACTATCGCGATTGGCGGCAAGCTGGAATTTGCCGCAGCCGACGGAAAAGGCGCAATTTTCGTCAACGTTGAAGACAAATCCGAGCTCGCACACATTGACGCAGAGAAACTTACGGTTCTGCATCGTTGGCCGCTGGCTCCCTGCACCGAACCGTCAGGACTGGCAATGGATGTCAAGACGCGACGGCTTTTTGTCGGCTGCGATAACAGAATGATGGCCATCGTAAACGCGGACACTGGAAAAATCGTAACTACATTGCCGACCGGAGATGGAACTGACGCGAATGGATTCGATCCCGGCACCGGATTTGCGTTCTCATCGAATGGCGAAGGCACGCTGACCGTGCTGCACGAAGATTCTCCCGACAAATTTACTGTCGTCGAGAATGTGCCGACGAAGAAGAGCGCACGCACAATGGCGCTGGATTTGAAGACACATAATATTTTTCTGCCAGCGGCGGACTTCGAGGCACCGGCAGCGGGCGAGCGGCGCGGAAAGATGAAAGCCGACTCGTTCGTGGTGTTGATGGTTACACGATAAGAAATCGCAAAGGCAAAATCGATTTTAGTCGAGGAGCGCGTTCAAGTTAGAAAACTTGGCGCGCTCTTTGACTTTTTATCAGACATCGCTCTGCTATACTCTTGGCACTGTCGGCGACAGACACACCAGCCGGCACCTGGAAACAATGACCGCGCACGAATCGTCCTCAGCCAAGCGCGCCACCAAGCCGCAGCGTGGTCCGCACGCTCCGAAACACATCGTCATCGAAGGGCCGCTGCGCGTGGGAAAATCCACGCTGGCGCGGATTCTTGCCGAGCGTTTGCATGCGCGTCGCGTGTACGACTGCGAAGATAATCCGTTCCTCGGAGACTTTTATAAAGAGCAGCCAGGTTCGTCTTTGCGCGCCCAAATGTATTTTTTGATCGAACGGCAGAAGCGTTTGCGGGAGGCACTGGCGGTGGATTCGCCGGCGCCGCTGCTTTCCGATTTCCTGATGGAGAAAGACCGCATCTTCGCGAACCTGAATCTGGACGACGAAGAGCTGAAGCTCTACGAACGATATTACGAAGCGCTGGCGAAAGATATTCCAGCGCCGGACCTGGTCATTTATCTGCAGGCCAAGCCGGAAGTCTTGCAAGCGCGCATCGCCAAAAAAGCGGTGAAAGACGAGAACCAGATTTCGACTGAATATATCGAAGAGGTTTCACGGGCGTATGAGCATTTCTTTTTCCGCTACGAAGCCTCTGACCTGCTGGTGATCGATACTTCGGAAATCGACTTTGTCGCCAGGAACGAGGATTTGCAGCAATTGCTGCGGCGGCTGCAGGATCCCGTTAAGGGCACGCAGTACTTCCTGCCCCTCGGTGCCGCTGAATAATCGCGACGCTAGACTGCTTTACTCTACCCTCCCGCATGCCAACCTTCCGTGAGAGTTTAAAAAGGCCCCGCGAAGACCAAGAAGGCTTCCGCGGCATCGAACCAGAGCTATGACGAAAAGAAAACAAAATTGGGGCGAAACTCCATGGAAGATCACGTTTCGAAGTACACGGACGCCACTGCCTGAGCATGTTGACTTCGCCATTGTGGGTGGCGGCTTTGCCGGACTTTCGGCAGCTGCGTGGCTCGCCAAGCTGGCGCCAAAGAAAAAAGTACTTGTGCTTGAAGCGGAACGCGTGGGCAACGGAGCCAGCGGACGCACCGGAGGCATGGCGCTATCGCAGAGCGCGGCGGGCGACTTACCGGGATTAGGAAATGTGCTGCTTGGCTACCGAAAAATCATGCGGGAATTGGGAATTGACGCTGAGTTGGAGTTGCCGGGCGTGTGGGAAGTGTCGCGGCACGAAAAATCAATGGAAGGAGAAAAAGTCCACCCTTTGAAAAATTCGCCGATCGACTGGGAGGATTCGGGGCGAGTTCGAGCGGTCGATAAAGTCCCCGGTGGAACGGTAAATCCCGGAAAAGTGGTATCAGGATTGGCGCGGGCCGCGGCGGAAGCCGGAGCGCAGATCGTAGAAAACGCAGAAGTTGTGAGGGCGGAGTTTTCTGATCCGGTGCGGCTGTTTGTCGAACGAAAGGTAAACAGCATCCTGCAAAAAACGATCGTAACCGCAAAGCGTGTGTTGCTGGCGACGAATGCCGGCTCGCGCGAATTGGCCGGAACAATTTATTCTTCGAAGGCGTCTTCGGAACCGCGGCTTACGTTTGCGATCGCGACAGCACCGCTGAGCAAGAAACAGATTGCGGCGTTGGGAATGAAGTCCGGGCGTCCGTTTTATTCGGTAGATTTTCCGTACTTGTGGGGACGGATGCTGAAAGATGGCGGAATGATTTTTGGCAGTGGACTGGTTCCGGCGTTTGGCAAGTGGTTGCGCGAAGACGCGCTGAGAGCGAAATCAGCCAAGTCCAGCGTCACGAAATTGTGGAGCGGACTCGAGCGATTTAGCGTTGACCGCGGTGAGCCAGCTGCGCGGCTGCGCTCGCTGGAAAAGCGGGTGCGACTACTGCATCCGGGAATGAAAACGATCAGGGTGACACACCGCTGGGGCGGTCCGATTCTGACTACCAAAGATTTTATCCCGACGTTTCGCCGCCATCCGGAGAACAAAAACGTTGTTGTCTTGGGGGGATTTTCCGGACACGGCGTAGCGCTGAGTGTTTATCTTGGCCATCAAGCCGCCCAACATTTCATTGGCAAATACAAATTGCCGCGCTGGCGCTGATGCCAGTCGTTTCCACGATTCTGCCTTCCTGCTTTGATTCCACAGTTCTATCTTTTCAGTTCACGCCGCGGCCTGTATAGTTGCGGCTTCGCAATCACTCGCGTTTTAGTGGAGGGCATATGAGTCTCTGGTCACGCCGCAGATTTTTTCTTACATCGCTGGCAGGCACGGCCGCAGCGGGCACGACGAATCTATTCGGCGCGGCAAGACCGAGTGACGCGTTCGCGGCAGGTGCCGTATCTCCACAAGGCGCGGCTGCGAAAGGCACACGACCGATCATGATTTCCAGCGCGAATGGGGTGCATGCCCTGCAGAAGGGCATGGACATTTTGAAGAGCGGTGGCGACACGCTGGACGCGGCGGTGGCAGCCGTTACGGTGGTGGAAGACGATCCGAACGATGATTCGGTGGGCTACGGCGGATTGCCGAATGAAGAGGGCGAAGTGGAGTTGGATGCAAGCGTGATGCATGGGCCGACACATCGCGCCGGCTCGGTGGCGAGCGTGCGGCGGATCAAAAACGTTTCGCGGCTGGCAAAGACGGTGATGGAACGCAGCAATCACACCATGATCGTTGGCGACGGAGCACGACGGTTCGCGGTGGCGGAAGGTTTCGAAGAACTGAATTTGTTGACCGAGCACTCACGCAAAATCTGGCTAGCGTGGAAAGCTTCGACTTCGTTTAACTGGCGTCCGGGCATTGACAGTCCGGAGTGGGTCGGCCGCTCAGCGGCTGCACGTAACAAAGAAAAAACGGCAACGGCAGGACGCCGTGGCGCGTTGGATTCGCCGGAATTCCGCGAGCAGTTTGCGGATATCTGCGGACACGACGAAGCGCTGATGGCGCGAGCGATCCAGGTGATTTCCGATCCACCGACGGGAACGATCAATTGCCTGGCAGTGAATGAAAAAGGCGAAATTTCCGGCACTACCACAACTTCAGGATTATCGTGGAAAATTCCCGGACGGGTGGGCGATTCGCCAATCATCGGCGCGGGGCTTTATGTGGATGGCGACGTCGGAGGGGCGGGTTCGACTGGCAAAGGCGAAGAAAACATCAAGATTGCCGGCGGACACACGATCGTGGAAATGATGCGCAAGGGAATGACGCCTACGGATGCTTGCCTGGAAGCTTTGCATCGCGTGGTGCGGAATTACAACAACGACAAGAAGAAGCTGGCGACGTTTCATATTTATTTTTATGCGTTGAATAGGGATGGCATGCATGGGAGCGCGTCGTTGTGGCGCAATGGATATGAGGCGGGGAAACGAGCGAAGTATGCGGTACACGACGGGACGGAAGGTAAGTTGATGGATTGCGCGGCGTTTTTTGATGAGGTGGGCGGGGATCAGTAGGGATCAGCGCGCGGGCGCTTACCTTTGCGCGACGCGACCAATCGAAGAGAGATTCCTCGCTGCGCTCGGAATGACGACAAAACGGCTGGTGCTTATTCAACGACGATGCGGAGAAATTTTTTCTTGCCGGCGCGCAGGAGGAATTCCTGTGGCTGCGTGAGATCGATGTCTTTGCGGAAATCGTCGACGCGCTGTTCGTTGATTTCCAAGCCGCCTTGTTTGATGAGGCGCTCCGCTTCGCTCTTTGACGGCGCAAGGTTCAGCTCGACAAGGAGCGTTGTGAGTTTCTTAGCAGGACCGCGCGCGATCTTGTGCACTGGCGCTTCCGCCGGGGCTTGGCGGTCGCGGAAGACGCGCTGGAAATTTTCGGCGGCTTTGCGTCCGGCTTCGGCGCCCTGAAAGACGGCCACAACTTCTTCGCCAAGCTTCATTTTCGCGTCCATGGGATGTAATTTGCCGCTGGCGACTTCACTTTTTAGTTCAACGATTTCCTTTTCGGTGCGATCGGTGACCAATTCGTAGTAGCTCCACATCAGTTCGTCGGGTATGGACATCATTTTGCCGAACATTTCCTGAGGTGGTTCAGTGATGCCGACGTAGTTGCCGAGGCTCTTGGACATTTTGCGCGCGCCATCCAGGCCCACAAGAATCGGCATGGTCATGCAGACTTGCGATTCCTGCCCGTATTCGCGCTGAATTTCGCGGCCCATCAGCAAATTGAATTTTTGTTCGCTGGCACCGAGTTCGACGTCGGCTTCGAGCACCACCGAATCGTACGCGACCAGCAGTGGGTAGAGAAATTCGTGGACCGATATCGGCTGCTGGTTGACGAGGCGGTTGTGAAAGTCCTCGCGCTCCAACATGCGCGCGACGCGATATTTCGCGGCCAGTTTGATGATGTCGTAGCTCGATAGTTTTTCGAGCCATTCGCTGTTGTAGCGAATTTCGGTCTTGGCGGGATCGAGAATCTTGAACACCTGTTCGAGGTAGGTTTTTGAGTTGGCTTGCACCTGTTCGCGCGACAGCGGCGGGCGCGTTTCGCTCTGCCCGGTCGGGTCGCCAACCATGGCCGTGAAGTCGCCGATCAGAAAAACCGCGATGTGGCCCATGTCTTGAAAATGTTTAAGCTTGCGGATGACCACTGTGTGGCCGAGGTGAATATCCGGCGCGGTGGGATCGACGCCAAGCTTTGCGCGCAGCGGTTTGCCGGTGTTGCGCGATTTTTCCAGCTTGGCGCGCAGATCTTCTTCACGAATAATTTCGTGCACGCCTTTTTTCAGGTAGGCGAGTTGTTCGTCGACTGATTTGTAGTTGAAAGTTGTCATGGGGTACGGAAAAAGAACCGATCTAAAAACCGGCCACTACAAAATCTCCTTAGCAATAAGTACTCTGCGCCCTGCGATTTTGTAGTTCCCGGCCAGCACAATTTTTACCGCTTCGGAATAAATGCGATGTTCTTCCTTCAAGATGCGCGCGCTGAGCGTGTCTTCAGTGTCGCGATCTTCGATGGGCACAACAGCTTGCAACACGATCGGTCCGGCATCAAGGTTTTCGTCGACGAAATGCACCGTGCAGCCCGCGAATTTCACTCCGTATTCCAAAGCCTGCTTTTGCGATTCGAGCCCCGGGAAAGATGGCAGCAGCGAGGGATGAATATTTAGAATGCGCTGCGGAAATGCCACCACAAAAAACGGCGAGAGCAGGCGCATGTAACCGGCGAGACAAATTAGATCGACATTCGCTTCGCGCAACGCCGCCACTACCTGACGATCATAGGTCTCGCGTTCGAGACCTTTGGATGGAATCACGCGCGTGGCCAACCCGCGAGCCCGTGCACGATCGATGCCCGGCGCACCTTCGCGATTGCTGAGAACGAGAGCGATCTCCGCTTCTGGAATGCGCCCCGCCGCAACACTGTCGGCAAGGGCCTCAAAATTCGAGCCGCGACCGCTCAAGAGCACGCCAATGCGCTTCATCATAACCGAAAAAAGTTAGCACACATGCGGCGTGGTTCCCAAGTTTGCGGGCGAGAATATTACGGTTTAAGCATAAATTCCGCGTTGCGGGTGACTGATTGACCAGAAACACGATCGCGCACAACAACCTCTAAGTTGTAGCGGCCAGGCGCAAACGCCGATAGTGGGATAACTCGATTCACGGTCACTTGCTCTCCGGACTGGTGGATAGAATCCGAATTTTCCGTCGTCATCCAAATTTCTCTTTGCTCCTTCAGTAGACGGTAAGTGACATAAACGCTGGACTTGTGAATGGCGTCATCAGACTGCAGATTATAAACCTGTAGAAAAAGGCCAAGGTTCTCGGCTACGGTGAATTCCCTCGAAAGCCGTGGGTGCACCTTGTACGAACCAAAGACAAATGGCCCAACTCCTATCCGCCCAGCTGGAACAGGTTCGATCTGATCAGCAATAACCAGGGTACTTGCGGCAAGAGTTTCGTCCTCAAAGCGCGGGACCCGCAGAGCGGTCCCAATGACGCCGACGTTTCCGCTCTCAAGATCTTTCACGACGACGTCCAACCGATAGAGACCTGGGCGAAGCGGAACCGCTTTTTGAAAAACGGATGACTGTTCCAGAGTTCTCTGAAACAAAGAATCAGGAACATCGCGGGAGATCACTTCCTCAAACGTCTGCACGACTTTTCCGGACGGAGTGCTGACACGCGCGTAGAGATTGAGAGTCGCGGATTGCACACCCTTATTGTCGTGGTATGCCATTTCGCGGTTTGGAATTTGTAGCGTGATGGGCACGAGGACGGAATCGTTGGTAACGCGCAGGTAGTCAACGCCGTAATCAATGCGCATGGGATTGCGAATCAGGCGCGAAGAAACGATTGCGGTCAGATCTTTCAGATGCTCCGGCGGACGCATGACACGAAAATATCGGTCCAAACTTTCAAATTCGCCCATATTTGCTGGAACCGCGCCAATAGGCACAGGAAGAGTGGTACCGTTGGAATTGGTGAAGCGCTGTGCCTTGCTGCCGCCATTCATCATTTCGGAAATACCCAAGCCTGCGCCAGGAACAAGCGCAAGAGCATCTTTTTCGCCGGGGTCACGCGTCAGGTGATATTCGCCGGAACCGCTGGGATCGACAAATTCCAGTTCGATGTTTTCTCCGACCTCATCGAGATGACGATAGCGCCACACCTCCCACGGATACGTTGAAGTTGAACCTCCGCCTTGCCACATCGGCCGATCGTATGTTCCACCGCTAGGGTGAGTTTCGATTTCGTCAGGCGGGCCCCACAAGATATAGATATGTCCGCGGTCCGTTTTCCATCCTGGAATGCCGGACGAGAAATGCTCGTTGGCATAGGCGATGCGCCGGTAATGTTCTTCCTTAAAGGAATTTTCACCCAGCTCCGGCTCGGGATTTCTCAAGTCCCAAAAATGTTCTATGAATTGATCACGCTCTTCGTTGGTGCCGAGTTGCAAGTAAGCGGCGCGCTCTGCGGGGGTAATAATGTACGGCACATCGTTGTTCAGCCAATCGCGTTGCTCGTCGGACAATTCTTTGGTTGCCTTTTTTTTGTGTTGTTTTTGCGATTTGTGGCCTTCAGTTTTAAATGACGGATCAGCGGGCGAAGTTGTCTGCTGCCCCCCGAGCGCCGTAAGAAGAATGCAATTCGCGGCTATGGTGATGGCGCAGTTGCGGAATAGAACGGACATGAGGACACCTCTCCGACCGAAGACCTAATTTAGCGCAGCGATTTGCCGAATTCACCCCTCGCCGGCGCGCCCGTCTGCTGGCGTTTTGGAATCGTAATCATTGTCAGAGGTTGCCCGAATTGCTTTGCATTAGAAGGTAGTCACGGCTGTTTTTCGAAGTGCGCGAAGGTGATGAAGTGGCCGGCGGGATCTTTGATGCCGATTTCGCGGGAGCCATAAAAAGTAGTGCGTTCGGGGATAATAGACGTCCATGCCGGCGGTCGCGGCTTTGACGGCTTCAAGATCATCGACTTCAAAATAAAGGAATGTTGCTCCTTTGCGAATGTCGGCGGCAATCGCGGGAACATCCTGGTCCACGCTGGCGCAGGATTGCTACATGACCTCGGCGGTGCCCTGTTGCAGAATGACGAAAGCGAGTTTGTCGCCGTCGGGGACTGCGACCGTCTTGATGAACCCGAGGTGTTGAGTCCAGAACGGAAGTACCGATTCGATTTTTTCGACGAAAAGGAGCGGAGTGAGTTTCTTGACGGGCATGAGTTTGCTCCTTGCAAAGGTCAACTAGTCTCATTTAGACTAGTGACAAGATGAACCGGTGTCAAGGAGCGGCCATGAAAAAAGATTCGCGAGAACTGAAGGACCTGATCTCGATCGGACCGGCGATGCTGCGGGATTTTAAGCTGTTGAAAATCCGTACGGTGGAGCAGCTTGCGAACCAGGACCCGAAGAAACTTTACGTCAGATTAGGACGCGTCGCCAAGCATCACCAGGACATTTGCGTGCTGGACACGTTTCAAGCGGCGGTGGCGCAGGCACGCAATCCTCGTCTGCCTGCGGAGCAATGCCAATGGTGGTGGTGGAGCAACCGGCGAAAGCAAGAAGTCCGCAAGGCGGGGCGTAAGTGAATGGCAAAAGCAGGCGCTAGCAAACTCTCAACCGCAGACCTGGTGCTGCTCAGTTTGCTTGCCGAAAGGCCGATGCACGGGTACGAGGCAAACGCGGAGCTGGAGCGCCGCCAAGTACGCGACTGGGCGGGACTTTCGCGCCCGCAGATTTATTATTCGCTGGAAAAGCTGGCGCGGAATGGGTTTCTGCGCACGGTAAGTTCAAGAAAACGCGCCGAAGGGCCAGAACGCCAGGTTTTTTTAGCGACGAAAGCAGGCAGAAGCGCGCTTGCCAATGCGCTGGAATGGCCGGACTGGACCAATCAGCGCGAGAAGCCGACGTTTCTTACCTGGATGGCACTCTCCTGGCAGGCACGTAAAGGAGTTTTCGTGCGGCAGCTGGTGCGACGCCAGAAATTTGTCGAACAAGAAATTGCGCGGGAAAAAGAAACGCTAAAAGCGATTCGCAAGGAAGTTGGCCATCCCTACCATGAGGCGATTTGGATGGTGACGCTGATGATCAGTGAATTCGAGAATGAGCTGCGATGGCTTACGCAAGTACGACGCGAGATGAAGCTTCGCGCGGGCGCTAAACATGCTCCTTGCAATATCGAAATGCGCTCACAAAGTTAAACACGCTGGATGGAAAGAGGCAGCCTGTCCAAAGTGCCGAGGCTGCCTCTTCCTTTTCGGAATAACCGCGTCAGGTTTTGCTGCCAGTTTCCTTGGGCATGAGTTTTTTCAGTGCCGCTTCACCCTCTGGCCCTAGTGGAGCCAGCGGCAAATGTGTTGAAGATCCCGTCCCCGATCCGCCGTTCGTTGGACCGAAGAAACGCATCGCGGTTGCGGCCAGTCCATCAAGCGCTCCGCCGCCGTTGCCTCCGCCAGTCACCAGGACATCCGGCATGAATTTGGCTCTGCCTTCAGCGAGCGCCGCGACTACGTTGACGATGGCCGTGGCATTCGAACCGAGCGCCTCGACTTGCGCTCGATAACCGCGTGCGCGCGCAAGACCGACGGCTTCAACCTCCGCGCCTTTTGCAGTACCGGTTTGCCTGATGTATTCGGCCTCACCAGTAGCTTCCGCGACGCGGGCGTCGGCATTGTTCTTTTTGATGTTCACGCCAACTTTGGAGCGCGCCAGGTCGGCTTGCATGTCCGCCGTGCCTTTGGCTTGTTCCATCTCAATGCGCTGATCCTGCGCGGCTCTCTGTTTCTTGAACGTTTCGATTTCCTGGTTGGCGACTTCGCGGTGCGTCAGCACGGTCACCATATCTTCCGGCAGGATTACGTCCTGTATGTACACGCCCTTGGTCTCGACCTGGTATTGTTCGAGCTGCTGGCGAATGTGTTCGAACGCTTCCACCTGAACTTGCTGGCGCGTTTCGATGAAGCTAATCGCCGGCATGCTTTGCAGCGAATTGCGGAAGTGATTCCCTACCGCGGCTTGCAAAACTTCGTTGACCAGATTTTTCATGGTGCCGACCATGGAAATCACGCGCGGCGCTTTGGTATCGGAAACGTGAATCTGCACTTGCAAATCGATTTTGAAGACGAAGCCTTCTTTCGACTTCGCGACGATCTGCTGTAACTGCGCATCCAGGTTGTGGGCTTCGCTGACGGCATCGGCCCAGTTGAGGTTAAGAATCGCGGTGGGCACAATTTCCGATTCGTAGCACCGCGGGTTGAGTGGATATTTTCCGGTACGAAGCGGCTCTTGCCAGACGCCGCGATGTCCGGGTCGCACGAGCGAGCCGTACTTGAACTCCTCGCCGGAAGTATCCTGCGTGGCCAGTCCGACATAGGCCTTAATCACCGCGACCTGGCCTTGCTTCACCATCATCATCGGCACAAGTTCCACGCTGACCAGAAATGGATTCAAAGCGTATGCGCCATACAAAAGAGGATCGTGCTGCATGCCGATGTGGCCGCCATGATCGAGAAACGCCTGATAGTCCTGATAATTGTTGTGCAGGTGATTCTTGCTGCCGAGCAGCGCTTCGATGATTTGCGCGTCGGAAGTAGTGCCGCCGGGCTGTTCCAGTTTTTCAACGTCAGCGTAGCCGCCAAGCCGGCTGGCCAGGTCGCCAGATGGCAATGGATCACCTTCGTAGGTGGTCACGATTCCGACGTAATCTTGCGTGGTACCGTCTTTGCCACGCGGTTGCGGTTCGATACGTACCAATTCCAGTTGCGCGGCGTTCAATCCCAGCGACGCGGGCATTAATTCTCCGCCGCGGCCCGTCTTCGCGCGCAACTCTGGCGAAACGGGAACTCCGTAAACGCGGCTGCGAGTAAGAATCAGAAAACCCAGCGGGTGTACTGGCACCAGCGAGCCAGGAGGCAAAACCGGGCGTTGCACGCCTTTCTGTCCACCAAGTTGCACGAAGCTGCGCAGGTCGGAAAAATTGGCGAACTCCTTTTTGTAGATCGCGGATTTCGCGCCGATCGGAAGAGGGCTGCCCACCTGCGCGATGACTACACCGATTTCACCGGCCGGAACCTGCACCCAAGGATATTTGTCCACGGAATAGATGGCGTAGGGCATCCAGCGCAGGCCGGGCATCAACAAGTCAGCTTGGTAGCCGGCTTCTCCATTAAATGCGACCGGGTTGTCCTTGGTCAGTTTCTTGAACGAAAAGCGCTTCGTGACCAGGCCCACTTCGGTAGGCCCAATTTTATGAAGCGACGCAGCCATCGAGAACGCTGCCAGCACTACCGCGATGAAAAGTATCGGGTAATGAAAAAAGAGCGCGAAAATCGGTTCGAGCACAGACATACACACACCTCCGGGGCGCCGAGCGCCGTTTTGTCTTACCTTGTCTAAGGTTACATGTTTCGGACGCGCAAACTCTGCAAGGTTGCAACGCGCCTGTCAAGTAGAGCACCAGTACGCGACTTAAACTTGCCTGTTTTCAATGTCTTACGGAGTTATCCTCGTAACATGCAGATTTTCGCGCTGCGCGTGCGGTGCTCCGTAGCGGCTAAGATGTTTCGTAGAAAAGTTTTTTCGCCTGCTTCGCCGGTGTCTTTATTCCGGCTTGGACTTTTTCTTCACCCAGCCATCAGCGGGCACCTGCTTGCCAAATCCGTTTCGCGAAGGCCGGATCAATCCACACGGATTTCACCCTCTTTGGATCTAACCTGACTGGTGGCAGCTCGATGCAATGGGCGACGAACTCTGCGATAGAACCGGCTAGTCGCTCCGTGTCGTCCGTTTCGTGATCCCAGAACCACACCGCTCGGTCCTTGGTCGTAGAGAAAGCGTTGCCGCCGCGGTCCCCTGCGATCACATCCAATGATCTGCCAGCGCGCGTCGGAGGTATTTGCCATGGCTCACAAAGTCGAATTGGACCAAATGGTTTCTCAGTGACCGGCTGGCAAAATACTTTTCCACGAACGCTCGCAAGGGTGTGACTCATCCCTAACCTCGTCGCACTAAAGGCTCAACGCGCCGGAGTAGACGACACGTGCTTTCGCCGTATCTCCGCGCTCGATGCGGCCGATCTGGAAGAATTTCTCGCGGCGGCGCTTTAAATCCGTCTCCACTTTTTTGACATAAGCCGAGGGCACGACCAGGATCATGCCTACGCCCAGGTTGAACGATTCAAGTAGGGCGTCGGAATCCATTTTCCCGACTTTTGCGAGGTACTTGAAAATCGGCAGCACCGGCCAAGCCGCCAGATCAATCACCGCCTTCACGCCCGCCGGAAGCACGCGCGGCAGATTGCCGGGAATTCCGCCCCCAGTGATATGCGCAAGCGCGGAAACCCAGCCGTTGGCAAGAATTGTGCGCAATGCGGGCGCGTAGCAGAGATGCGGCTTTAGCAATTCGGCGCCAATCTTGTTGCCGACTTCAGCGACATAGGTATCCGGCTTCACTTTCGCTACTTCAAATACCAGTTTGCGCGCCAGTGAATAGCCGTTGGTATGCAGGCCCGCTGACGGTAACGCCAGGAGCGTGTCGCCGGGCTTTACATTTTTTCCGGTCAGCAACTTCTTCTTTTCGACTGCGCCGACAATGAATCCGGCCAGGTCGTATTCACCTTCACCGTAAAATCCCGGCATTTCTGCGGTCTCGCCGCCGATCAACGCACAATTCGCCTTGCGGCACGCGCGGCTCATCCCGTCAACAAGCTGTTCGACGATGTGCGTATCCATTTTTCCAAGAGCGAGGTAGTCCAGGAAAAACAATGGCTCCGCGCCCTGCACCAGAATGTCATTGACGCAATGATTGACCAGGTCGCCGCCTACGGTGGAATGCACATTCATGGCGATGGCAACTTTCAGCTTAGTTCCGACGCCGTCAGCGCTGGAAACCAGAATCGGTTCCTTGTATTTTTTCTTGTCCAGTTCAAACAGCGCGCCGAAGCTCCCGATTCCGCCGAGAACTCCATTGGTGAATGTACGGGTTGCAAGATGACGGATGCGATTTTTGGCATCGTCCGCGACAGCGATGTTCACTCCGGCATCTGCGTAGTTCATGGGTATGCTTGCGCGCTCAACCTTCAATTATATTGCAGAGCGACGAGAGAGGGTTCGCCACTAAGCTGTGAACCATTGCGGCCTTAAAAAATGTGGAACAACCGGCCCCACCGCACGGTGCTGGGGTGGATGAGGCCATTCAAGTATGCCAAAAATCGCTCGCGGATTTGGCCCGGCTCCCAGGCCTTTGACGGCGCCTTCAGCGACATATAGATCAACACCGGCGTGCCAATAATATCGCTGCGCGGCACGCAGCCCCAGAAACGCGAATCGTAGGAATTCTGGCGGTTGTCGCCCATCGCGAAATAGCAATTGTCCGGCACCTGGTACGGCATCTTGATATCTGAATTCTCCACACGCTCGGTTTTTCCCTGGGTGTAATCTTCCAACAGCTTTTTTCCATTAATCCATACTGCATTGTCGTGGATGTCGATGGTGTCGCCAGGTAATCCAATGGCGCGCTTCACGTAGTCCGGCTGCGCGGGATCGAATGGCGGCTTGAAAATAATAATCTGCTGGCGCTTGGGATTTCGCCACAACGGCAGGTGCAGGCCGGTAAACGGAATTCCCGCGTCGTAGCCGACTCGGCTCATGATTAGGTGATCGCCGATGAGCAGTGTGTCTTCCATGGAGGCCGAGGGAATCACGCGCGCCTGCCCGATCGCGCCGTTGATGAGCAGAAACACCAGCCCCACCCAGAACCACGCGATAATTTCGCGCCGCACCTTCTGCTCCATGGTCAATTTTTCTTGCGGTTTCGTCTGGACTTTTTCAGCCTTCACTGGGGTCTCACCGGCGTCCGGCTCCAGCCGGTCGCTCAAGTATTAGAATAACCGAAACAGCCTGCGCCAGCGAATTTCACTGGGATGCAACAGGGCGTTTGCGTAGGCGTAAATACGGTCGCCGACTGCGCCAGAACCCCAGGGCTCCGATGGTGTGTCAATGGACATGTAGATCATCAGCGGCGTGCCGATGATATTGGCGCGCGGAATGCAACCTTCAAAACGGCTGTCCAGCGAATTGCCCCGATTGTCGCCCATCACGAAGTAGCAATCCGGCGGCACAGTGTACGGCAAAACCTTCGTCTGGCCCGCAAACGCGGCGTGAAACATCGCCGGCTCGCCCGGTTCAGTGCGCCCGATCGTGTAGTCCTCGCGCAAACGCGTACCGTTAATCCAAACCCCGCCGTCGCGGACGTCTACCGTTTCGCCCGGAAGCCCGATCACCCGCTTAATGATGTCTGAAGTGTCGCCGGAAATCACTGCACGGAAGATCACAATCTGCCCGCGCTTGGGATTTCTCCACAATGGAACATGCAAGTTCGTGAAGGGAATGCCGACATCGTAACCCACACGGCTCATGATCAGGTGGTCGCCAACGAGCAATGTGTTTTGCATGGACTCGGAAGGAATCACTCGCGCCTGACCAATCGCGCCGTTGATCAACAGAAAAACTAGGCCAACCCAGAACCAGGTGATCGCCTCGCGACTGACCTTTTGCTTCGTAGTCAGCTCCGGCTGCTTTTTCGCATGGTTCTTTGCCGCTTGCTTAGCCTTCACGTTCCACCGTTACGGCTGCCGGTTCGAGCAGCTTGCCGATTCCCGCGCCCTCTCGCACCTCAAGCTGCACGAGGTCGGTAGGATAATTCCCCGTATAACAGGACGTACAAAAGTGGCCCTTGGTGTCGTTCACCGATTTACGCAACCCGGCCAGAGAAATATAACCAAGCGAATCGGCGCCCAGAAAGCGGCGAATTTCTTCCGGCGAATTCGAAGAAGCGATCAACTCTTCACGCGTTGGCGTATCCACACCGTAGTAACAAGGCGAAATCGTCGGCGGACAGGAAATTCTCACGTGCACTTCTTTGGCCCCCGCCTCGCGCACCATGCGCACAATTTTTCGGCTGGTAGTCCCGCGTACGATGGAATCGTCCACCAGAATCACGCGCTTGCCGTCCATCAATCCGCGCACCGGGTTCAATTTAAGTTTAACGCCAAAGTTGCGGATGGCCTGCGAAGGTTCAATGAATGTGCGGCCAATATAATGATTGCGAATCAGGCCCATACGGAACGGAATTCCCGACTCCATCGCATAGCCTACCGCAGCCGGCACGCCCGAATCCGGCACTGGCACTACGAGATCGGCATGCACGGGATGTTCCCGCGCCAGTTGGCGGCCCAGCGCTTCGCGGCTGTCGTTCACGCTGCGCCCAAAAATCGTGCTGTCCGGCCTGGCAAAATAAACATGCTCAAAAATGCACTGCTGGAGCGGCTTTTCCGGCGCGAAATGGATCGATTCGAGTCCGGATTTCGAAATACGCAGCATCTCGCCTGGTTCGATTTCGCGCACGTATTGCGCATTCAGCAAATCGAAGGCGCACGTTTCGCTGGCCACAATCCAAGCCGTTTCGCCGGTCGGCGTGGTGAATTTTGCCAGATTCAGCGGACGAAACCCCCGCGGATCGCGCACCGCGTACAATTCATCTGGCGTCAGTACCACCAGCGAATATGCGCCTTCGCACTGGTTAAGCGCGTCGCCCAGCGCTCCCGATAAATTCCGCGCCTGCGATTTCGCCAGCAGGTGCACGACAACTTCCGTGTCGCTGTTGGTCTGAAAAATCGACCCGCGATGCTCCAGCTTGCGCCGCCAATCCGCTGCGTTCGTCAGATTCCCGTTGTGCCCGATGGAAATTTTGCCTTTATTGCAGTCAACCATGATCGGCTGCGCATTCAGCAGCGCTTTATCGCCAGCTGTTGAATACCGCGTGTGCCCGATCGAAGCGCTGCCAGGCAATGTGTTCAATACATCCGGCGTGAAAATTTCTTCTACTTCGCCCATCGCGCGGTGCGAATACAAATCTTTTCCGTCCGTCGAAACTATCCCCGCCGATTCCTGTCCGCGATGCTGCAACGCGTACAAGCCCAGATACACCAGCTTCGCCGCCTCTTCGTGGCCGTACACCCCCACCACGCCACAATAGTCGTGGAAGTGATCGTCAGCGTATGCGATTTTTTCCGTCATTTTGCCAGTAACGTGCGTTCCAGGGAGTTGGCCCAAACATCGCGCAGGCCCTCGACTGGGGAATCGATTACCGCGCGTCCCTTATGTTCGATGCTCAGCGAAGGCCCCGAGGTAACCTGGCCGATCTCACTGGCCTCGACGCCGTATTGTCGCGCAATTCCTTGAAGCGCGGCAAGCTTTGCAGGAGCCACGCTCACCACGCACCGAGCGCCGCGTTCGCCAAACAACGCAAATTCCGCCGCGGCGTCCGAATCTTCCAACTTCACATTCGCACCGAAAGCCTTCGGCGAAGCAAAGCACGACTCCGCTAGTGTTAGCGCGAGCCCGCCATCAGAAATATCGTGAGCCGATACAACAACTCCATCCGTCGCCAACGCAACCAGGCAATCGATCAACCGCTTCTCCGCAGCAAGGTCAATCGCAGGCGGTTCCCCGGCCACTACGTATCCCACCGTCTTCGAATATTCCGACGACGAGAATTCCCGTAGGGGCACGGCATGCCGTGCCCGCTCCGCCGCATCAACGCCATCCAACAGCACAATCACGTCGCCCGCATTCCGAAACGCAATCTTCACGACACGCGATGCATCTTCCAAAATTCCCAAAACTCCAATCACTGGCGTCGGATAAATCGATTTCCCCAACGTCTCATTATAAAAACTCACGTTGCCGCCAGTAATCGGCGTGCCGAGCGCGGTGCATGCCTCAGCAATGCCATCAATCGCCCGCGAAAACTGCCACATCACTTCCGGCTTTTCCGGACTACCAAAATTCAAACAGTTGGTTGCCGCAATCGGACGCGCTCCGCTGGTCGCAACGTTTCGCGCCGCCTCCGCAACGGCATGCATCGCACCCACTTTCGGATTCAACTGACACCACCGGCCATTTCCATCCGTGGAAAGCGCCAATGCGCGCATCGTCTTTCCGTTCGGCCCGTCTTTCTCGGATTCTTTGATCCGCACCACTGCCGCATCGCTGGCGCCAGGTCCCGCCAAGGTATTCGTCCGCACCATGGTGTCGTACTGCTCGGTGATCCATCGCTTCGAAGCAATCGCCGGCGAAGCCAGCAATTTCTTGAAATTTTCCGTCAGCTCCGTTCCCTCTGCTGAAAACGAGAACCAATCCTTTTCACTCTCGACGCGCGTCGCGGGCGCAGCAATCGGCCGCTGATACACCGGCCCTTCCTCTGCCAGCGGATGCGCCGGAATTTCCGCCGCCACGACTCCGTGATTTTTCACCACGGCGAGTTCTCCGTCTTTCACTTCGCCAATCACCACCGCGTCCAATCCCCACTTCTTGAAAACGTCCAGCACTTCTCGCTCGCGCCCGCGTTCCGCCACCAGCAACATGCGCTCCTGCGATTCGCTGAGCATGATTTCGTAAGGCGTCATGCCGGTTTCGCGTTGCGGCACTTTCGCCAAATCAATTTCAATTCCAGTACCGCCGCGCGAAGCCATCTCCATCGTCGAGCACGTCAGCCCCGCCGCGCCCATGTCCTGAATCGCCACCACCGCGCCGGTCCGCATCGCTTCGATGCACGCCTCGAGTAGTAACTTTTCCACGAACGGATCGCCCACCTGCACGTTCGGCCGTTTCTGTTGCGACTCTTCGGTAAACTCCGCAGAAGCCAAGAGCGACGCTCCATGAATTCCGTCGCGTCCGGTCTTCGCGCCAACATAAATGACGGGATTACCAACACCCTTGGCCTTGGCCAGAAAAATATCTTCCTTGCGCGCAATTCCAAGCGCCAGCGCATTCACCAGCGGATTCTGCGCATAGCACGGCTCAAAACAAACTTCTCCGCCGATCGTCGGCACGCCAAAACAATTTCCGTAATTCGCCACACCGCGGATCACGCCATCCAATATTCGGCGGTTCGCCTTTATCTCTTCTTTTGTAGCGGCGGCCTTCAGGCCGCCGTCTTCGCCTCGCGTCGCAAACGCGCTCCCACTCGCTCCCGCAAGTCCCTCTTCCGTAATCGGCCCGAATCGCAATGAATCCAGCACCGCAATCGGCCGCGCGCCCATCGTAAAAATGTCGCGCAAAATTCCGCCAACGCCGGTCGTCGCTCCCTGAAACGGCTCCACATAACTAGGATGATTGTGCGATTCAATCTTGAACGCCGCGACTAGCCCATCGCCGATATCCACTACGCCGGCGTTTTCGCCCGGCCCCTGCACCACCAATTTCCCGCGCGTCGGCAGCCGCTTCAAATGCACTTTGCTCGACTTATACGAGCAGTGCTCGCTCCACATCACCGAAAAAATTCCCAGCTCGGTAATATTCGGATCGCGCCCCAGAATTTTCTGCATACGCGCGTACTCGTCCTTCGTTACGCCATGCTCCGCCGCAATGTCCGGCGTCACCTTAATCTCCATGCTGGCCGTTGCCATCATTCCCCTTTGGAGTGCGGAAGCCCTTCAGCCGCTTTTCTTCGTAGTGGCCAGCCTTTAGGCCGGTTCTTTTGCCTTTGTACTTTCCCTTATGCTGTAGCCTTCGCCGCCCCTACCAACCCCGCCACCATCGATTGAAAAATCACCAACCCATCCGCCGAATCCAACGCTGATTCCACTGCTCGCTCCGGATGCGGCATCAACCCAGCCACATTCCGTTCGCGATTACAAATCCCAGCAATGTTGCTCATCGAACCATTCGGATTTCCAGAGTCATCGTTCGAACCGTCCGCACTGGTATAGCGAAACAAAATCTGCCGGTTCTTTTCCAGTCCAGCGACCGTTGCTCCGTCGCAATTGTAATTGCCTTCATTGTGCGCGATAGGAATTTTCAACACTTGTCCATGCTTCGCCAAGCAAGTGACAGGCGTATCTGTCTGCTCGACCCGTACATAAACATGCCGGCAAATATACCGCAGCCCCTTATTCCGCATCATCGCGCCCGGCAGCAGCCCTGCTTCCAGCAAAATCTGAAATCCATTGCAAATCCCCAGAACAATCCCGCCGCTCTTCGCAAACTTCTCCACCGACTTCATCACCGGAGAAAACCGCGCAATCGCCCCGGTCCGCAAATAATCGCCATGCGCGAACCCGCCAGGCAAAATAATAGCGTCGCATCCAGCCAGGTCTTCCGACTGGTGCCAAATGAATTCAACAGGCTTGTGCAGGATATTTCCGATGGCGTAAAACGCGTCGTGGTCGCAATTCGACCCCGGAAAGACAACGACTCCAAATTTCATGGTGTTGTAGCTCCCGATGGCATTTGGGGAACTCTTAGTTTAGCACAGACGTCGCTGGCGACTCGGGAATCACCATCCGCCGAGCGATGCTGGTTCGGTCAAAAACGGATGCAAGACTTTGACTCCATCCAATTCCTGCCCCGCCTGTAGATCCTCCGTCAAAAGATATCCGGAGCCCGTCGCTTTCGCTGCTGACACAATCAGCGCGTCCCAAAACGCGAGTTGGTAGCGGTGCTGCAGCTTCCATGACAGCTCAAGAATCGCCACGTCCACGGCCACCGGCTTCCACGCCAGCAGATCGCGCACTTCGGCCTGCGCCTCGGTGCGCCGATCCGGCCATATCCGCAAGAGTTGTACATAACATTCCTGCAGAACTTGGAAGCTGATCCGTCCGCGGCCGCTTCTCCAAAGTTCCTGGCGCCAGGACCATGCCGCGACCTGCTTCCGCGGGTCTCGCTCATCGAGCGCATACACCAGCACATTGGTATCAACGAAGACCGGCTCGGTCATGCCTTTCCTCGCGTGTCAGGTATTTCCCGTCACTCTTGCCGAATGGCTTGCGCCCCAGCGCTCGCTTCATCGCTTTTTCGTAGTTCTCCTCTTCTGCCATCCGCTCGCGCAACATTTCTCCGACCAGGCGAGACACACTGGTGTCTTCTTTGGCCGCTTCGATCCGCGCCCACCGCGCTACATCTTCGTCAACGGTGATGGTTATATTTCTCAACCGCGCCATTAGACTCTCCTTGGCTGGTGCTACACGAAACCAGTGTAGCACGGTTTTACCGCAACACGACAATAGTGTGTTTCAAATATGGTTGGGGCGACCGGTAGTTGGAGAACTCAGCTTTTTGGAGGAGGCGGCTTTGGAGGAATCATGGCCGCACCTGCTGCAGCACCGGCGGCAGCGCCAACGGCGCTGTCGAGGCCGAGCACATTCACCAGACCGGAATTGGATGGAACAATGTATTTCGTATTCTGCGCCAAAGTGTTGTTCAAGACTTCCAGCCGCCGCATCACTTCGGCGCGATCCTTGAAAAAAGTTTCCGCAGCGGTAGAAACCAGCCGAATCGCCTCCGCTTCGGCGTTCGCGCGCGTCACGCGAGCCTGCGCATCGCCTTCGGCTTTCAGGATTTCCGATTGCTTCACGCCTTCGGCCTGCAAAATCTGGCTCTGTTTGAAGCCTTCTGCTTCCAGGATCGATGCGCGCTTGTCGCGTTCCGCTTTCATCTGGCGCGACATGGCTTCCGTAATATCGCGCGGTGGATCGATTTTCTGCACTTCTACGCGCGTTACTTTTACGCCCCAGCCGTTGGTGGCTTCATCGAGCACCAGACGCAAGTTGGTGTTGATCATGTCACGCGCCACCAGAGTTTCATCCAGGGTGCGGTCCCCAATCAGATTGCGCAAATTGGTTTGCGCCAGCGTAGTGCACGCATAGCCGAAATCCTGCACTTCAAATTGGCTTTTCACCGGATCAACGACTTTGTAGTAGACAACGGCGTCCACTTCCACCGTCACGTTATCCTTGGTGATCAATTTCTGCGGCGGCACGCTGATCACTTGCTCGCGCATGTCCACGCGAATCACGCTGTCCGTAAGCGGCATGATGATGGCCAGGCCTGATGGCACCAGGCCATGAAATTTGCCGAGGCGCATCACGATGCCCTTTTCGTACTGGTTGACGATGCGCGCCGACCGCGCGAGCAGAATCAATCCAAAAATCAGCGCTGCGACCAGCAGGATCGGCAGAAAAAATGTGGCATCCATTAATTTTCGTCCTCACTTCACTTTCAGAGTTACGCCTTCCACGGAAACAATCTGCACGTCCGCGCCAATTTCGCGCGCAGCATCAGCAGGGTGCGCAAGTTCCGCGCGCCACTCTTCAGAACCGACTTTTACGATGCCGCAATCGCGCTGGCCAATCCGCTTCGTAACTACTCCCGTTTTTCCAACCACAGCATCGACATTCGACGCTTGATCCTTTACAAACAATTTTGCTTTCAGCCAACGGCGAAACAACGCGAAGTACAGCACCGCAAAAACTGCCGCGCTGATCAATCCGGCCTGCCATGATTGCGCCAGAAGACCGATGATCCCGCCCGCGGCGAGCGAAGCACCCACCAGCGCCAGATCGAATCCGGTAAGCGCGCCAAGCGTCAGCTCTGCCGCCGCGCAGAGCACACCCACAATTACGAGCAGCCAGTTCACCCAGTTGCCCACACGAACTCCTTCAGGGGACAAGTGCAGCGCACGATAGCATTGCGGTGCTCACGTTTCAATGCTTCTTGCAAAACGCTTCTTGGAAATACCTGCAGGAGAAAAATCTGCTACGCCAAAGGCCTTCGACGATCAGAAATCAGCGACGCTTGCCGCGTTTTTTCCGGGATTTCTTTTTTGCAGAATTCGCGTGGGCCGTAGCAGCGAGTTCGCGGCGTCTTTTCGCGGCCCAGCCTTTTTTGTTGATCTGCTGGCTCCGCGCAACACCCAGCGATTCCGCGGGAACGTTTTTGGTGATTGCCGAGCCTGCCGCGATATACGCACCATCGCCGATCTTCACCGGAGCGATGAGCACCGAGTCGCTGCCGACGAAAACGCGATTGCCGATCGTGGTCTGGTGTTTATTCACGCCGTCATAGTTGCAGGTGATCGTCCCAGCACCAATATTTGTTTTCGATCCCAGGCGGGCATCGCCGATATAGGAAAGATGCGGAACTTTGCTGCCTTCACCGATCACTGCTTTTTTCGTTTCCACGAAATTGCCAACCCGTGCTCGCGCTTTCAGATGCGTGCCAGTCCGCAGCCGCGCAAATGGCCCAACGCTGGCGCCATCTTCAAGACGGCTTTCTTCAATCACCGAGTGCGGTTGCACGGTCACATCATCGTCGAGGGTTGCGTTCAGCAAAACGCTGCCGGTGCGAATCAGGCAGCGTTCACCCAGCCTTGTTTTTCCCAGCAACTGCACCCCGGGTTCGATGTTGCAGTCTTCACCAGCGGTTACTTCCGGATCGATGAGCACGGTTTCCGGCAATTGGATGGTGACGCCCGCAGCCATCAGTTCTTCGCGTTTGCGTTCGCGGAAAATGCGATCCACTTCGGCGAGATCGGCGCGCGAATTGCAGCCCAGAACCTCGCGGGAATCCGGCGCGATTTGCCCCAGAACCGTTTCATCTTTTGACGCCAGCTCCGCAATGGCGTCGGTAAGATAAATTTCGCGATGTTTGTTGTTCGGTTTTACATGCGCAAGCGCCGGCCACAGTTTTGCCAGCGTAAAACAGTAAATGCTCGAATTAATTTCATTGAGCTCGCGCTGCTCCGGAGCGAGCTGCGAATCCTCGACGATGGCGCCAACTTGCGTTTCTGTTTTGCGCACAATACGGCCATAACCACTCGGATCGGCAAGCACGGCGGTGAGAATTGTGGCGGCGGCATTTCCAGTGCGATGCGCGGCGAGCAGCGACTTCAGAGTTTCCGGGCGAACCAGCGGCGCATCCCCGGGAAGCACGATGGCGATTTTGGCGTTGCCCAGCGTGCGCTTGGCTACGAGCATGGCGTGGCCCGTTCCGTTTTGCGGCTGCTGCAAAACAATTTGCCCATCGAGCGGTTCCAGGGTAGCGGTCACTTGCTCTGCCTGGTGGCCCACGATGGTGACGATTCGTTTAGGTTTTAACGGCGCACAGCAACGCACCACGTGTTCGATAAGCGGGCGCCCACCGGCACGATGCAGCACTTTCGTTAGGGAAGATTTCAGCCGCGTGCCTTTGCCAGCGGCCAGAATGACGATAACCACGTCTTTGTTCGGCATAGTGCCGCCATTCTCTCCCGCCCTTGTGGCTTTGACAATGCCACGCGGAAATTTTCAGAAGATTTGTCCTGCGCGCGGTGCTCTGCGGCACCCGATGCGGGCTGAATTGCGTGATAGACGAATCGACCAATTTCCATATACATTCTCGGCGCAGGTCTGGTGCTGCTGGCGCACCACGGCGCGCCGGGGGAAACATTCTTGAAGCAATGTACAAACTGCCAGGGAAATCTGGCTGATTTCGTTCCTGTATGCCCGTATTGCGGCGTGTCACAACCAGTGCCGCAGGCGGCGACGGCGCAGCCGGAATGGGGTGCGCCACCACAGACCAGCAACAAAGCGGTGGCCAGCCTGATTTGCGGCGTGATCCTTTGCTTTGTGCCGTCTTCGATTGCCGCAGTGATTTTGGGCCATCTGGCGCTATCTGATATCAAGCGCGGCGCAGGCCGCATGGCCGGGCAGGGGATGGCCGTGGCCGGGCTGGTGATGGGCTATATAGGAATCGCCTTCACCGCTATTTTTGCGGTAGCGATCTTGCTCACCATGCGCAACACGCTGCGTCACGACGTGCCCGGCAACGAATCGGCAGCGATTCAAACCATGAAAACCTACGACCAGGCACTGAAAGCCTACGCGGTAAAGTGTCCGCAGCAGGGTTATCCGACCAGCCTCGTCCGATTGGGCCCGGGCGGCGGGGATTGTTCACGCGCCAATCTGGTGGAAATGAGGCTCGCGATGGCGCGGCCGGCAAAATTGGGATACGTCTTTTCCTACAATCCGGGCATCGCGGGCAAGAATCACGTTACGGTTTTCGCGCTGGTGGCTTCACCGGTGCAACCCGGATTTACCGGCACACGGTATTTTTATTTGGATGACAGCGGCGTGATCCGGCAAGCAAGCTCGCACCTCATTGGCCCGCGCAGCGATCCCGTGGACTCTCCCGAGCCCGAGCAAGGACAGGACGACAATCAAGATAAGAAGGAAGAAGAGTGAATCCAGGCAGCGCAAGGATTTTTTTGCAAAATGCTATCCAGGATTAAGGAGAAATAGCCTTGAAACAATGCCCGAATTGCCAAGGAAATCTTGCCGACTATGTGCCAGCCTGTCCGTACTGCGGAGTGATTCTCGCCACCCCGGCCGGTGCAGGAGCGCAGCAAGCCTGGAACGGTCGGCAGCAGAGTAGCGTAAAAGCGACGGCCAGCATGGTGTGCGGAATTTTATTTTTCTTATGGCCGTTTACCGCAATCGCCGCCGTCGTCCTGGGTCATCTCGCGCTATCGGAGATCAAAAGAAGCGCTGGGCGCCTGGCAGGCCACGGAATGGCGATGGCTGGCCTGATTTTGGGCTACATTGGTGTGGCTTTCGTTCCCTTCATTTTGATTATCGCGGCAATCGCGATTCCCAACATCCTGCGCTCCAAAATGGCGGCAAATGAAGCGAGCGCCGTGGGATCGTTGCGAACATTCAACACGGCGATGGTCACCTATGCCGCCGAATGCCCCAAAATCGGGTACCCCAAAGATTTGCGAAGCCTCGGACCTGGACTATCGGACCCAGACAAGTGCGCGCACGCGGATTTGGTTGACGCGCAGTTGGGCAAGGCACTCCCCGTGAAGTACGGCTACCATTTCTTCTACACGCCACAGGTTGACGCCGATGGCCTTGTAACGAGATATGTTCTCGCCGCCGACCCAGTCACTCCGGGGACTTCCGGCGTCAGGCATTTTTTCACCGACGAGAGCGGCGTAATTCGATACAGCATGCGCGGCGGCGCGGACGTGAATAGTGAACCGCTCATGTAAAGCGGGAAGCCCCGATTAAAACCCAACATTTTAGTGTACGGAAATTAGTCTGCGGCAGAAGCTTCGGCCAGAACGCGGGTTTCCGCGAAGGTTTCTTCTTCGGTGGTGATCACCCAGCTGGAAGAGTCCGCGAGCAGGCGGCTGACCAGCTGCGTATGAAGCGCGTGGCCAGCCTTGTAGGCTTCTACCCGACCGAGTAGCGGCAGTCCGACGAGCGCCAGGTCGCCAATCAAATCAAGCGCCTTGTGCCGACCAAACTCGTCGGGGAATCGCAAAGGTCCATTCATCACGCCGTCGTTGGTAAGCACAATAGCGTTGTCGAGCGAGCCACCGCGGATCAAACCCATGGAGCGAAGCGGCTCGATATCGCGTTCAAAACAGAAGGTGCGGGCACGAGCCAGCAGCTGCCGAAAGGTATCCGGCAAAACGACGATTTCGATTTGTTGCTGGCCCACCAGGGGATGCGGAAAATCGACGTAGCATTGCACGCGAAATTCATCGGCAGGATAAATGCTAATGCGGCGATCCTGTTCGATGACTTCGACGGGCTTGATGATTTTGAGGTGGCGGCGGCGCCGACGCAGCCGGCGAACCCCAGCTTGATCGAGAAGCTGCAGGAACGGTTCGGCGGAACCGTCGAGGATGGGAACCTCGATCGAATCGATGTCTATGAAGATGTTATCGATCCCGGAAGAATAAATCGCTGCGAGGAGATGTTCGGTGGTGGAAAGCAGCACGCCTTGCTTCATCAAGCTGGTGGCATAGCTAACGCGGGCAACATTACGGCCACTGGCCTCAATAGGGAAGTCATCGAGGTCGGTACGTCGGAAAACGATGCCCCTGTCGGCCGGTGCAGGTAACAGGCGAACGTGGCCGAAAACTCCGGTATGCAGGCCGATGCCTTCGGCTGAGACCTCGCGTTGAATTGTATTCTGAAACATAAGGGACGGCATTAAGCGTAGCATCTTTTGCGCCAGAGTCGTCGCGCCATTATGCCCTTGTTTTCAGTAGTTTACACCTATGTTGGCGTCGAGACTTGGGATGGTGTGGTAAACACGCAACGTTATGGCCAGTTGCTGTGGGGTTCTCTCCGTCCTTACGCTAGCGAAATCGAAGTGTCCTTTTGACTTCTGGGCGCGTCAAAACAGAGGTCGGTGTATACTTTTCTGTCGCCGTCGTTAAGCCTACTCTGAGGAAAGGCCAAGAATGAACCGCACTGCACGAATCGTCATCCTCGCTATTTCTGTGGTGGTGTTTTGCTATGCCGGACTGGGGCATGTCCTGGGGCAGACGCACGAGGAGCGAGCATACAAGTCGCTGACGGTCTATGGCGAAGTGCTGCAGAAGGTTCAGCAGGATTATGTGGACGAGCCGAACATGCATCTGGTGACGGCTGGTGCGTTGCACGGTTTGTTGGAATCGCTCGATCCGGAATCCAGCTACCTGACGCCACGGGAATATACCGAATACAAACAGAAACTGGCGAGCACCAATCCGGGCGACACCGGACTGACGTTGAGCAAGCGCTATGGCTACGTGATCGTAGTTTCCGTATTGCCGGATAGCCCCGCGGAGAAGGCCGGCATCCACAGCGGCGATATTTTTGAATCCGTGGCAGGGTTCACGACTAGGGAAATGTCAGTGGGACAGGCTATGAACCTGTTGCATGGACAGCCGGGAAGCGGCGTGAAAGTGGGCGTGATCCGCCGCGGAAAGAACGATCCGGAACAAGTGGACCTGGTTCGCGAAAAGCTTGCCCCGGCAAAAATAGTGAGCCAGAAAAACGATCCGGACATTCTGGCGCTGCGCTTGATCACGCTGGAAGCAGGGCGTGCCGACGAAGTGAAATCGCGCCTTCAGGACGCGGAAAAGCAAGGTGTGCACAAGGTTATTCTGGATTTGCGGGCTTGCGGACGCGGACCGGTTTCCGAGGCTCTGGCGGTAGCGCGGCTGTTTATTTTGAGCGGAAATCTGGCAACGCTGCGCGGACAAACAGTTTCAGCGCAAACATTTGCGGCGGAACCCAGCAAAGTTATTTGGAAAGGACCAGTTTCCATTCTGATTGATGGAACAACTTCGGGCGCTGCGGAAGTGCTGGCCTCCGCCATGGTGACGGCGCACCGCGGCGATGTGGTGGGCGAACGTACCTTTGGATTGGCTTCTGAGCAGAAACTGATCACCATTCCCGATGGCTCGGCTTTGATACTCACAGTAGCGAATTACTACAATGCCGGCGGGAAACCAATTTTAGAAGAAGGCGTGACGCCGGCTGAAGTGGTTAGGCAGGAAGCTACAGCGCAGGATGATGGCGCGGATGACGAGGATTCCTCGGCGAGCGCGGCACAGACGACCGCACCCGCGGAGCCCAAACCACTTTCTCCGGAAGACGCGGTTTTCAAGAAGGCCGTGGAACTCCTGAAGACGCCGGCGAAAAAAGCTGCGTAGTTTTTCCGTGAAGTCCTGCGGTGTACCCGCGAAAGATTTGCTCAAACTGAAATTTAATCTTTTTCATTTGCGCGTGGCGTTGAGCCACGGCTTGTGCGTGGTCTTGTGTTTCTGCGCGATTGGATGCAAGCGGCAGCGCGCTGCCACCCTGTCACTTGCGCAAATACATCAGGTGACGCAGGAATTCGCCAAGACCGCATCGGATGTGGCGCCCAACGGAACACTGATCAAAGTGCGGCGCGCCAGAAATGGCGCGGCGGGAGGCGGCGCCGATGAGTTGTACATCGGACTGCACGGCAACGCCGCGGCCCGGGACCAGGTGCTACAGCGACTGGAAGGGATTGCAACGCAGCATGGGCTGACCGTGGACGCTACGACCGGGAACGGGAATTCATCGCGAATTACGATGCGTGGCGCTGGAGTTGTGACTCATCACATCGAAATTGAGGTTTTGGGTGCGCGCGCAGCCGGGAGTAGCGAGAGCCTGCCGGCCGGTACCGGGCGACTGGCGATACTTCTGGATGATCTGGGAAGCGATCGCAGCGCGGCGGACGCAATCTTTGCTTTGCGGGTTCCTATCACATTGTCGGTTTTGCCTTATCAACCGCATTCGCACGAGATTGCACAAGAAGCGCGAAAGCATGGATGCGAAGTAATGCTGCATTTGCCGATGCAATCGGTAGCGAATGAAACACCAGAGCTGCAGGAGTTGCGGCCAGGACTTACGCGCGATCAAGTCGAAAACATCGTAACGAAAATGCTGGAGTCCGTGCCGGAAGCGGATGGCGTGAACAATCATCAAGGCTCGCAAGCTACTTCGAACGGCGCGCTGATGGACGAATTGATGCCGGTGCTGCGCGATGCGGGAGTTTTTTACGTGGATAGCCGAACCACCGCTGGAACAGTGGCGTACGACACGGCGAAACGCGCTGGAGTGAAAGCCGCGTTTCGCAACGTGCCGTTTTTAGACGACGTGCAAAACAAAGCCGCGGTGAAGCGGCAATTGCAGATTGCCATTCGCGGCGCCAAGGAAAAAGGCGAGGCCGTTGCGATTGGACACCCACACGCAGTAACGCTGGAAGCGTTGCGAGAAATGTTGCCGGAAGCCAAGAAGCAAGGCGTTCGCTTGGTCCTGGTGTCGGACGTAGTACATTAAGCCCGCACTTCTCACGTAGCGGCCGCCTTCTGAGGCGGGCGCCGTTTCGATCCCCAGCACACACTGTCGCCCTGAACGTCGACGCTACAACTGCGAAGATTCGGATTTCCGGGCTGGAAAAGCTTTGTGGATAAAGAGCGCTGCCGCGGCCATAGTGACGAAGCTGAAGACGCTGCCCTCGGGGCCGACGGTGCCCCCAGTGAGCCAGGTAGGCCCGTGAAGAGTGGCGTTCGAAAGATGTCCCGGAAAAACGGCGCCGCTGTTCGGAACGGAAAAAAAGAAAGTTTCGCCGAAATCGAAAGCGGCGTGCCAACCAACAACCAACCACAGATTGCCAGTGCGTTTAAGCGTCAGGGCAAAGATCAGTCCGATCATCGCGACACCTGCCGCGCCGACCCAACCTTCGCCCTTATTCCCCAGATGCACAGCACCAAAACCGAGAGAAAGTATCCATGCAGCGGGCCAAAAACCGATGCCGTCGGCAAGAGTGAATTGCAAATAGCCGCGAAATGCGAACTCCTCGAACAATCCGACTACAATAAAAAGGAGCGCCCAGAAAAGAGCCCATTTGAAGATGCCAGCGCCATGAAGATCTAAACTGCCAAACGAGTAGCCGCCGAAACCGGCAATGCAACCCATAAGCGTAGCCACTTCAACCACGCCCAGGGAGCAACCCTGCCAGAAGCGCGTCCCGAAGAGCGAGCGAAACGGAAGACCGTAGTCGCCGACCGACCGGCGCTCCAGCCGGGCCATGAAACACGCCGGCAGAAAAACGAGAACAAAGAGTAGAAATTCCTGAAGGAAAATTTGCCAAGGCGCTGGAGAATTGGTCTTGGGCAAGTGAAATATTTTGTCGAGGGCGAAATTCATCGCGCTGCTGAAGATCAGCACCATGACGATATACATGACGATGCGCCAGCCAGCGCGCAAGCCTTGATCATTGTGAAAAATAGTGCTGAGCGGCGAACGGGGAATCTGAACGGGAAAAGAGGTTTGCTTTTCAGATGCAGGCTGCGGCGTCTCGATGTCCATAGGATGCTTCGCGTAAGTCTCGCGCATTCAGCCGGCGCAGCACAAGTTTTGTCAGTGCGGAATAGTGGAGGCTGCAGCACCAACGATGTGAAGAGACTTTTGCTCCTGGAGAAATATCACAAAACGAAGATTTTCGCGCTTCCAGGATGGGTCAAGCGCGACCTTGGCTTTCATTTCCGAGACGCCCGATGGCTTCGCTTTCGGGATGTGGAGACGAGTCAATGAACGAAGCACGGGCGCGTGCGCAAGGTTGCGGCCTTGGTTTTCCCCGCGAAGAACATTTGAGGAAAGCCCCCGTTCGGTGACCGCGAGTAAGAGAGCGGCGGAATGTGCCTCCGGTGGAGCGTTTTCAATCGTGATGGAAAATTCGGCGGAGCGTGGTGAGTCGCCGGTTGGCGAAAGGTGCAGCTCGGCGGCGCTGGCGGTTGACGCTTCGACAAGGCTTTGTAACGCTTCGCGTGAAGACATGCTAACGAAGTCCCTTCGGCCGTTGACGACAAACTGCGGCGTGAACGGGCCATCGTGATGAAAGACGTGCGCGTACTGCTCTTGCCGCTCGGTCCAATCCTGAGAAGAGAATGGGTCGCGCCAACCGAGGCGATCCCAATAGTCCACATGTTCTTCGATGGCAATGACATCGACGTCGTTTACCCGGCCGGCGTCGCTCAGTTGTTTCAGAAAAGCGTCAGCCGGAGGGCAACTGGAGCAGCCTTCCGAGGTGAACAATTCTAGAACGACGGGTCGAGGGTGGGAGCCGTCCGAAGGAATGGCAGCCACCGCAGCCAAGTGAATACGGGGGAGTGCAGTTCCGAGAAAAGCGATCAAAACTGCGGCCAACGAGAATGTGAACTTCAGACCCATGGAACACCCCTTCATTATAATGATGAGACTGCCAGGATGGGAAAAGGTGTCCGGGAAAAGCGAAAAAATGAAGAGTTTGACTTGCACTAACTAGAAGTATAGTTTTAACCCGTTAGTAAAGACTTGCTGCCCGGAGGATTCCATGGAAGGCTCTGAATCGTCTGCCGTCAACGGAAACCGGTTATGTCTTGATTTTGCGAATTTGCCCTACACCTCAGGCGATCCATTAGCTCACCAGACTTCGTGGCTGGAATTGATTGATTTCCTGGCAGATAAGAGGATTATCTCCGGAGCGCGGAGCGCAGAGTTAGGTAGTTTGACGCAAAGCGATCCACGGGCAGCGGGAATCCTGATGAAGCAAGCTGAGCAGTTAGGTGATTCCCTTAGGTTAGCCTTCGCTGCGATGGCTAGCGAGGCGGACGTAAAGCCAGAGTGGGTGGCACCGGTCAATGCGCTTCTTGAGATTACGGAAGGACACGACCAATTGCAGCGGGAACAAGGCGGGTGGAAGCTGGGCTTCCGGGCTCGCCACGAAGGATTGGAGTGGCTGTTGGCCGCAATCGCCCGATCTGGAGCAGAGTTGATTGCGGAAGGGGCAAAGGGCGGATTGCAGCGGTGCGACAATCCAAACTGCCGGCTAATGTTTTACGACGATTCCAAGACGCACCGCCGGCGCTGGTGTTCGATGGCGTTGTGCGGAAATCGCAGCAAGGTGGCGGCATTCGCGCGGCGGCATGGCGGAGAGAAAGCGCGAGCACATCACGCCTAAGGCACAATCGGTAGTTGTTTATCGGTTTCTCGCCGTCATTCCGAGCCGTTACTTCTGTTCCTTTATATATTTCGGTTGCTGATTTTTTCCCCACGGGTCGTAGCTGTGCGCGAACACCAGGCGTTCGGCAAGGGGCGGGTGCGAATACATCCAAAAAGTGATGAATGCGGGCGGATTTGGATCAGCAAGATCGATTTCGCCGAGAGCCTGGAAGGCCTGAGCGGCGACCTGAGCGGAGTTTGGCACGATCCCATGAATTAATTCCAGACCAAACACGTCGGCGGCGTGCTCCTGCGTGCGGCTGTAGCCGTTGATGATGGGCGAAGAGAAAAACATGATGCCTTCGAGAATAAGCATCAAGACTGCCAGCGCGGCCCAATCCTGCGGCCCGTAAACCTTCCAGCGAGTTCCCCAACGAGCGAGCACGGCGTGAAGCAAGCGGTAGGCGGCGTACAAAACAATCAGCGAGACGACAGCGAAAAATACAAAGCCATTTCGAATGTGATTGAGGACGTAGTGACCCGATTCGTGACCGAAGATGAAGAGCGTCTCTTGCGGAGTCAGCTTCTGAATGGTGTTGTCGAAAATCACGACGCGTTTGGATGCGCCGAGGCCGGTAACATACGCGTTAATTTCGTTGTTTTTGCTGCTGGCATTCATCAGAAACATGCGATCACGGGGGATTTGCAGGCCTGCGCGTCGCGTGAGCTTCTGCAGGTCGGTAGTGAGCTGGGGATGCTGATTTGCAAGCGGTTCGAACTTGTAGAAGAGGGGATCGACAACAATGGGCTCAAGAATGAAAATACCCAGAATAATGGGCAGCGACGCTAGCCAGAAGTAGAACCACCAGCGGCGCGGACTCTTTTTGATGACCAGGAAAAGAATGAGGCCCATCAACGCGAGAAATGCGAGTTCAATCAATACGGCCTTGCACCAATCCAGGAACCAAGAGCCCCAAAGCTGAACAGACTGCTGATAGTGAAGTGAAAGTCCGTGCCAAGCCATATGTACGGGAAGATCGGCAAGGTCGAGAACCAGCGCCAGCACAGGGATGAAAATGAGCCCTTGCAGGAAGCGATTTTCCGTTGTTTGCTGGGCAAAATCGCGAACGCGGGCGACGAAGCCAAAGCGCAACGCCAGTATCAAAACGACAAATCCGATAAATACGGAAAGAAAATAAAGCGAGTAGCCGGCGCGAGAGTAGGCCACGGCTTTCTCGTAACGGTCGTGCGAAAGCGTGTAGCGATCTACTTCGTTAGTACTGGAAGTGTCCGGCGCATTGGCGGGAGGCTCGATCTGTTGAGGCGGCGGTGTGCGAACAGTGGGAGTTTCCTGCGCCAAGACCTCGTGCGGTGATGTAAGCGCAACGAAAATCGACGAAAAAACGATTAGAAGCAACGCATATGCGATGCGTTGGCGCGGCATTCGTTTCCCTCTTTTCATTTGGCGGACCATCAGCCACACGAGCGTGGCGAGTATGCCGCACATGCCGCTCTGCCTGCAACCTTTCCGGAGTGCCGGCACAACGCAAGGCAAGAAAGCTGTCCTTCTGTCTGATTAGATGGCTGCCAGTGGGATAAGGAAAGCAGGAAAGAGAAAAAATTGAGATACGTTCTACGGATGGGCGGTCTTCAGACAATAATTTCGCACGGCTCCGGAAGTAGCCAGGCTGGCGTGGACGATGGACGTCCAGCGTTCCAAGCGATGGTGATGGTAGCGATGAAAAACATACGAGAGGCCAATGGAGGCCACGCTGGCGGCGGCTTCGATGGAAGCGAAAGCGGCGTGGTTGTCGACAACGTCGTTGGTGAGCAGCGCCTCATTGCGGCCGCGGCGGCGAAAGTTCAGTGTGGAGAAGTAGTCGAGAGTGCGGGAAGCGCCGACGGCCGCAAAGAGCAGATCGTTTTCTCGATCCCAGAAAGGATGCTCAAACGATGGCCGCTTGGGCTGGTCGTTCGTGTTCCCGAAGCTGGCTTGTTTCTGCGACACATCGACGGGCACCGGGACCCCGGACCATGGAAAAGAGGGTGCGTTGGCACAGGAAGCAAGACTGGAAGGCGAGTAGAATGCCAGATGTGCAGAGATGAAAAGTGGCGGCGATGCGCGCGTTGAATAATTCGCGCAACTTTGCGTTCGCGCATTCGGAAAATGCATAAGGGAGCTCTGAGACTGTGGCGCACCGCAGGCGATGGAGGCACATAAAAAACAGGAAAGCAAACCGAAAAGAAGCATGCGGATAACGTCGGGTTTGGCCAATCTGGCTGCCATGCCGCGCGACAATGTCGGATCCGGAACCAACGAGAAATTATGACGCGGCAAGCTTTGTGGTCCCTTCCCCTCATTTGTTGCAGTTCGATATTTTAAGGTAAGACCGACAGGCGCGCACCTGATATCGCGCGAAGGCAAGCGGCAGAGCGCTGAAAGGTCCGCACCCCGAAAAGTCGCGCCACAGATTTTCACTGCGCTTTGGACAACGGTATATTTTGCCAGCCGACAGCCGCATCCGACTCAGCCGAAGGAGAACTCCGTGAAAGATCAACGGCGTAAGAAACTATTAACCGTGGGTCCCGGTGTGATGTTTACATACGCCAGGGATATTCGGCTCTCGCAGCAACAAAAAGGCGAACCGTTGAATTATTTTATTTACCCTTATGCGGAATCGAATGGCCAGCCGATAAAAGGGTTGACGACGCATTTTGCATTTCGCGATTTGTCGCCACCCGGCTCCAAAAACTCAGGAAATTGAATGGACCAGGAGCGGCCGGGCGCGGCTCAAACAGTTCGAGCGTAATTCATTCGCCGCAGCAGGAGCGATACTGCGTTGCGCTGGGCGTGTCGGTCGCGTATGTTGAAGACATAGGCTCTCATGAGGGAGCTTTCCATGACGAAAGAGAAAAACCTCTATCCGGTTTTTGTATTCGCGGCTGCGTGCATGCTCCTGACAGGTTTGTCCAACGCAACTTGCGCACAATCGCAGAGCGATTCTGCTCCGTCGGTGGCCGAAGCGGCTCGGCGGGCGCGCGAGAAGAAAAAAGAAAATGCCAAGCCGGTGCGGACACTCACCAATGACGATCTGCCGGCGGCGCCTGCGGGGGACGCGGTCATCGGGACTGCGGCGCCGGCTCCAGCAGCGAAGGGCGAAGATGCTGTTGCGCCAGCCGCGAATGATGACGGCGAGAAAAGGCCGCCTGCATCTGCGAACGACGAAAAAGCTAAGCTGCGCAAAGAGTATAATGCAGCCGCCCTGGAACGAGCGAAAAAGCAACTGGCTCAGCTTCTCAGCGAATTGGACATAATGGAGCGCAAAGCTGTGCTGGATAGCGACAGCTACTACTCGAAAACAGATTACGCGAGCGATAAAGAGGGCAAGGCTAATCTGGACGCCGAAGCACAACAGATCATTGAAAAGAAACAAGCCGCGGATGAATTGAAAGCGCGCGTCGCTGAATTGCAGGCCATGGTTGGCGACAGCACCGAAAACCAGTCCGACAAGACTGACAATTCCGACAAGACCGAGAAAAACCCGCCATCTCGTTAAGCATGGAGAAAAATCAATCGTTTGAAAGACCCCTTTCAAGAACAGTTGATAAGCAACAATCGCGTGGATTCGCCTATACTGGCTGAAGCGACGCGACATGGACCAGCCCTTCGAAACAGATTTCAGCACAGTCTTTCCTGAACGCAAACCACTTTACCCGGACGATTTCGGCACCAGGCGCCGTGATCTTGCAGCGTTGCTGGAGGTTCTGCGAGAGATTGTTGCGGAGTATCAGCCGGGAGCAACGCTGATGAAAAAGCGCGCAGCCGCTGCGGGAGGAGCCGGAGATGACTGAGGCTCGCCGTCGCATCGCGGTTGTAACCACTTCACGCGCGGATTACAGCCATCTATATTGGCCGCTGCGACTGTTGGCGGAGGACGCGCGCGTGGAATTGAGATTAATTGTGATGGGAGCGCATCTTTCGCCGGAATTCGGCGCCACGATTCATGAAATTGAAAAAGATGGATTTGCGATCGCGGCGCGGATCGAGTGTTTGTTGAGTTCGGATTCGGATGTGGGCATGGCCAAAACAATTGGCTTGGCCACTCTGAGTCTGTCAGACGTATTGGGCGAAATGCGGCCGGATATTCTGCTGTTGATCGCGGATCGTTACGAGATGCTGGCTCCCGCGGCGGTGGCGTTGGCGCTGCGCATTCCGATTGCGCACATTGAGGGCGGCGAAATCAGTGAAGGCGCGATTGATGATGCCGTACGGAATGCGTTGACCAAGATGGCGCATCTGCACTTCACTTCCACCTTTGCGGCGAGAGACAGAATTATCTCAATGGGCGAGGAGCCCTGGCGGGCGACGCGTGCAGGTGCGCCGTCACTGGACCACCTGCGCAAATCAAATTTATTGAGCCGGGAAGAAGTTGCAGCGAAATTGAACGTGCAACTGGAAGGGTCGGCGATGGTGATTGCGTATCACCCAGTAACGCTGGCCATGGACTCTTTGGAAGAGGCCGACGAGTTGTTCGCTGCTTTGGGCAGCGTTAATTCGCAATTGATTTTTTGTTATCCAAATGCGGACGCGGGCAGCCGGGCGCTGATCGAGCGGACCACGGCTTTTTTGGCAAAACGCGGAAACGGGAAACTGTTTGTGAATCTTGATGCGGTTACTTACTGGAGCCTGCTGAGGCAAGCGCAGGTCTTCCTGGGGAATTCGAGCAGCGGAATTATGGAGACCGCTTCGTTCGCAGTGCCTACGGTGAATATTGGAGAGCGACAGCGCGGACGGGAACGTGCCGCGAATGTAATCGACGCGCCAGCGAATCGCGAAGCGGTTCTCTCTGCAATTGCGCTAGCACGCAGCAGCAAGTTTCGCGAATCGCTGCGCGGAATGACGAATCCGTATGGCGATGGAACGGCGTCGGAAAAGATTGTGGATGTTTTGACGAGCGCTCCGCTGGGACGGGAGTTGTTGGCGAAAAAAGCGTGGCGGCTAAAAGCGGAAAGCGCGAGGAAGTCGTAAGAAATCTCGCTGTCCGCACCGGACATCCCGCAAAGGGAAATTATTGTCGTCGCGATAATGCGCAGCGGGGTACAGATGCCCGCCGCACACGGCGGCCGCGACAAAAGACAAAAGTAAGAACGGCGGAATAAATCCGCCACTACATCAAGTTAGCAAATCGTTAAGCAAGAAATCGTCGCGAAAAGCTCGACAATAGACTGGCTACTTTGGCTCCAAGACCAGCGGCAAGCCGTTCTTCGGATTGCCGATTACCACTACTTTGGTGTTGTTGCTCAGCGCCAGTTTTTCGGTGGCTTCGATGCCCTTCCATTCGAGGAGTTGCGGACTGATGCCCTGCGCGACGATTTTCTGAAAGTCGGCGATGCCTTGCGCTTCGATGCGCTTGCGTTCAGCTTCCTGCTTTTCCTTTTGCAAAATGAAACTCATGCGCAGGGCGTCCTGTTCAGCTTGTTGTTTGGCTTCGATGGAGCCCTTCAGCATGGCGGGCAGTTGCACGTCACGAAGCAACACGGCTTCGACGATTACGCCGCGCACCGAGAGTTGTGCGGTCAACTCGTCCTGAATCTGCTGCTGCACGAGCTCGCGCGCATTGGTATACAGCGCGTTGGCCGTATGCGAGGACGTAGAAGCACGGATCGCGGCTCGGAGAGTTGGCTCAACGATTTTCTCGGCGTAGTTGTCGCCGACAGTTTGGTACACCTGCGCGGCTTTGTTGCGATCGAGACGAAAAAGCAAAGAAGTGTCGAGCGCCAGGATGAGTCCTTCATTGGAAGGAACATTGGCGCTTTCCTTTACCGACTGGGTTTGAACGGAAAGCTTTTGCACCGACTTCAACGGATTGATCAGGTGAATGCCCTCGCCGAGCACGTCGCCCGTAACCCTGCCGAACAGGGTCAGTACCCCGACGTTTCCGGTGGGAATAGATGTGGTGCTGGAAAAGAGCAGGATCAACAGCAGAATTGCGACGACGATGCGCAGAAAACGATTTCTGAACCCGGAAAAGTTCGGCATGGCGCGAAGCGAGCCGCCTAAATCGAAATCACCGCGTCCGGTAGTGGTCATGCTTTTTCTCCGTCCCAAGCTGGGTAGAACTGAGTGCTTTCAGGTTGCAACAATCATCTTATGTTGCAGTGAGGAGCGCAACTTCGGCGGAGCGGGGAAAGCTCGTCAAACGTCAAATAATTTAATGTGGAATAGGCTAGTCTCTCGTCAGTATGGCTTTGTCTTCGACAGCACATCCAGCTTTGTTTTCGTCTTGGGGTCGAGGACCAGGAACTGAGCCGGAGACTCGCCTTGTACGACGAGCATGGTGCGCTCGTTACCGCTCGTGTCTGCAAGCTTCATAAGCGAAGTTCCATCTTTTAGCACCGCCATCATCGCGCGCTCGCTATTGTCGCCGGTTGGTGCATTGATGATGAGTCCTGCGAGACCATCCGGCAAGACTCCGAGACAGATCGCATCACGACTACTCGGTTCGGGATAGTCTAGGCAGACTCCTCCTCGCCCGTTGTCAAGGACACCGATTCCGCCCCGCTCGTTCCCGTCCGGGTCATCGACCACGAGTCCAGCACCGGGCGAAATTCGTTGCCCGACCTTGCCCCCTGACTGCGGAGCAGGAGTAGGAATTCCGATCGCCACACGGTCAGCCCCGTTTTCACCGACCAAAATGATGCCAGTGTCGTCGTCTTGTCGTTTGCGACCAATCACTTTTGGAACAGGAGCGCCAAGCAAGATGCGAGGACGGCCTTGCGCGTCTTCGACAATCAGACCTCGTACGCGGAGCACCTGACCTGATCCGTCTGCCGTGGCGGACCTCGGCTGGAGTAAAAAGTAGCCGACAAGCAAACAGCCGAATAGCCCCAACGAGCCAGCAAACTGAAGAATCCGCAACCGACTTTCGAGGCACTCGATCCGGTGTTCAGGAGAGAAGACAGAATGATAATGTTCCATGGTTTCCTTCTCCCTAGCCTTCACGAAACGGCCGCCGCCCAACTGTGATCTGAGTTGGGAGTCCGAACCGGAAGCGCCTAGAAATAGGTACGCTCGACGTAATCCAAAGATTTCAGTCTCGCTAGAAGGTAGACGCGTCCGTGGGTCCGAAGCATCGGAGCCTGCGATCGTGTGCGTCGGCAAATCTTATCGGTCCCGACCAATCCCTCCGCTGCGGCCAAACCGCGCCGCCTAAAGCGTCGCCGGCCTTCGGTCCGGGAGTGATCGGGCGAGCACAAACATGCTCTAATGGCGCAACCGTTGGCCAGCGAATCAGTTCGAGGTTCTAGTCCGCCTAACATATAAATTGTTGAATGTTTCACAGGAAATCCACACCCTCGGAACCTGACCCCTATATCTTGTGTGGTTTATTCTTGACACTACTGGCTTCCCGCTTCACAATCCGGCGTATTACTGCTTCGGTCGTACGGCGAAGGCAAATTCGAGCGTTGCGGCCACTGGGGGAAGCACGATGCAATACTTGCCGGGTTGGACCGTGCAGTGCATCAATCAGGAATGCTCCGCGCGAGGACACTGGTTGCGGGCGTATCTTTCCGGTCCCAACGCTGGGCTGGAATTCTGCCCCAGTTGCGGAAGTTCGCTGCAAGCAGTACCGCCGCCGATCGGGCCGCGCCTTCGCATGAGGCCGCGTTCGCTGACTGCTCGCCCCCTGCGGCCCAGGCCGCGATAGATTTTTCTGTTGGCGTCGCGCCATCATAAAAAAAGACCGGAGGCTGTATGCTCCGGTCTTTTTCTTTTGCGGGCTCTGTCTGTTAGACTCTGAGACGGTCCCGCCTTTTTTTCATTGAGAGATGCCAGCGTTCGATACTTTAACCCTCTTTAGAATCAGCACTTATGAAAAACCGGGGGGCGGGGTACCCCATCGATTGTTTTCATACACTTTACAAATGTTGATTGAGGTTAGTATTCGGCCCACAGGAAGCATCTACTGTGCAACAAAGCCCCAAGAGGTGAACCAGGCGCGGTCTTACTCACGAGCAATACGGTGACTTCTCCGCCGCCTAAAGGCGTCGGCTTCTCAGCCCACGGCAGCATTACTGCACCGCCGTTAACGGTTGAAGGCTCAGTCCGAGCCTGAGTATTTCTAAACTGCTGGCATGGTCTCTCGTGGTCCGCAATCC
>WNFE01000381.1_pt1 | contig 42827 bp, 40 predicted proteins | sample 5400451 | NCBI WGS metagenome assembly WNFE01 (sample SAMN13153344, study PRJNA577476) | soil metagenome | isolation source: 200 cm saprolite under Douglas fir tree site 2 hole 2 | place: USA:California | collected 2015-04-18
CACGCCCGCGCGCGGTCGGTTCCGTGGCCTAAACGGGGGCCTTGACTCTCATGTCGGGGACGATTTCAGGAGCAGCGTTGGCGATCGTCGAAGCGCATTCCGGTCCGCTCTCGAGCGGCCATCCGACGATACCGCCTCTGCGTCTGCTTGCCGGAGGCGCAACGCGCGCTCCAGCTGGCGGCGATTGTAGCTAGGTGTGTTGCGTTGACGCTCAGTCCTCCGCTCGCACTCTGGAGTACAGTATTTTTTCTTCGTCCGTTTCTCAAACCAGGTGCCGCACAGCCTGGGAGCGGCTCCTCGACAAAATGGCTTTAGGTATCCGCGGCAGCGTTTTAGTCTGGAATGCAGACCACGCTCCACGAGGCGGGCCAGCACGCTCATTGCGTCGACTAGCAGCGGTGCCTCAGGGCAAGCCGCTATCATCTCGTCTGTGCTGCGCGCCAGTACTTTCCCATGTTTATCGTGAACGAACCTCGCACCGCATCTTCTGGCCAGTCGGTCTGCAACATCAAACCTGAATGCGCGCTCGCGACTCTTCCGGAACGGTCCCTGATCTGACCGCAAGTCTCGAAGCGCCTTCTCGTCGCTACCGGTCCAAGGACTGGAACAATTGAGATTAGTGACGATCTCACCCATGTGGCTTGCAGCCAGTGACCGCGCCCGTTCCGCCGGACGGGACGCTTCTCTTCTCATCCACGAATTCAGCTTTCGCCGAATCTTTTTGCTAGGCAGTGGGAGATGTTCTCCGGCGCCTAGGCGAGGGGACTCTGGGCGGCGTTCCGAATTGAGCAGGTCAATGAACCAGGACAGATCCTTCGCCTCGAGGCTGTTTGAGCGGACTTTCATCAAAGTTAATCCCCCGTATGTTTACGCCATTCGCCAATTTTATTCAACTGTGGTCAGGAGGCTTCTCGTATGGTGGCCGAACAGAAGGTTTCACATCTTCCCATTGTGAGGACCGGTGTTGCCGGCGTGGTGCGGATGCACGGAGTTTCCGCGAGCACGGTTTGGCGCGCGATCCGGGCCGGAAAGCTCCCCGTTTCCCGCGTGGGCAGACGCGTTTTGATCAGCGCAGCCGATGCTGAGCAGTACTTCAGCGGCGCGGCCTCTGCTGCTGCGGGAAGGACTAAGGTAAGGGCGGCAAAGAGGCGGGGCAAATGACGAATCTCCGCACCGCGATCCGCCGCTTGTTCAACCAGATCTTCCGCTTTCAAAGACCACTTACGCCGGGCGCCATCGCGCGTATGCGGCTTCAGGAATTTCGCCGCGACTGTTCGCGCCATTGGGAAATTACTCCGGGAGCTCGGGAGGTCGAGCCGTCTTTCGATCTGGCTTCCGGGCCCGTGTTCCGCGATGAGTCTGTCGTCGGTACTGCGGAGCAGCGGGAGGGTCGCATCAAGATTTCTGTCAAGCGGATCCGCCGGGAAACTCGCTCAAATAGGAGCACTGGATGCCATCGCGCGTGATTGACGGCGACAAACTGCACCAAAGCGACAAAATCGCCGCACTGCCGGGATGGGCCCAGCCGGAGTATCCGTGGCTCTACTGCCTCGCGGACGCTAACGGCGTGCTCGAACTCACGAATCTTCGGGCTATCTATGCGCGTGCTTACGCGATTCGCAGCAATTTTCCGTTCTCAAAGTTCACGAAGTTGATTCAGCTTTTCGGGGATGTTGGATTGCTGTTCGTTTTTCAGGTCGGCGGGAAGCGGTATGGCTACTGGACGGGTGCGGAGCGAAGAGGGCGGTTACCCTCGCCCAGCACTCGCGCACGCTACAACCCCATTGGAATCCTCCCTCCCGTGGACCAACTCCAGGACTTCTACAAGAAATTCGGGATTCGCGAAGCGAGTGCCGATGCCTTAGTCATGAATCAATCACGACTGAATCGCGATGAAGTCGTGACAGGTTTAGGTGTTGGTTTAGGTGTTGGTATAGGTCTTGGTAAGGGTAAAGGAAGGACGTGCGCTGAGAACCGCGCACGTACGCGCACATCGCGAACTGTCGCCGGTCCGCACGACCCGCTCTTCAAAAAATTCTGCGACGACTACCCTCGCAAGATTCGTTTCAAAGAGACGTGGGCAGTCTGGCGAGTCCTGCCCGAGGCGGATCGGATGCAGGCCATCGAAGCACTCGCCGCGTTCAAGGCGTGCGAGGACTGGCGCGAGAGCGATGGCAAGTTCATTCCTTCCCCACACAGATTCCTTAGCGAAAGACGCTGGGAGCACGTTCCACAGAAAGGAGGGCGAGATGCACGAAACGGGAGACTCCGAGGCAATGATCTTACAGAGGCGAACCTCCGCACAGCAGGACTTATTCCGCCGAGCCATTAGGGAATTTCTCGTGACGGTTTGCGAGAAGTACGAACGCCCGCTCACTGCTGCGCTTATCAGCATTTGGGAATCCGAGCTTGCCGATCTGCCCGCGGAGAATCTGCCCGAAGTTTTGGAAAAGGTAAGCAAGACTTCGAAATTCTTTCCGCAGCCCGGCCACGTGCGAGAAGTTTTCGACCAAGCGAGCCGCGCGGCATTCTCGGTCAAAGCTGAGGAGGCCTGGCAGAACCTTCGCGACTGGATCCGTCTCCACTATCAGCCCGACCTCGGAATCGATAGACGCGCGCCGCAACTCGACGCGGCCACCTGGCACGCGGCAAAGGCCGCCGGCGGAATCCGTCTTTTGTGGGCCTGCCCAGAGGTGGATCTCGTGTGGCGCAAGAAAGACTTCATCGCTTACTACACGACGATTCACGAGACCGGCAAGATTGAGTTTTTGCTCACCGACGCGGAGGCGAAGAAAGTTCTCGCGAAAATCCGCAGCGGTAGCTCGGCGCCAATACGTGAAAAACGGCTGGAGCAGAACACGCGACCTGTTGACTTTTTGCATGAGCAGCCGAGACTGACTCCTGTTCGCAAGGAATTCCCGCCAAAGTCCGCCAGCGAACAGATCGCTGAGCTCAGAGCGCGCGGCTGGATACCGTGAGGAAATGTAGCCGGCGTGTCCGTGGTGCCGGCGGAGCCCAAGGAACCTGGATTGTTCTAGTGCGCTTGCGAAGGCGCGTGAGGCAAAAGCTGACATGAGAAGCGAACTCCAATCCGCTTTGCACCTGGCTGAAACGTCGAGCCCGGAGGAAATTCCCGCCTTGCTGGGTGAGTTAGAACAGATTCGCGTCACGGCACTCGCGCGGCTCGCGGCGCCGGCAGCCATGGTCGTGCGCCCGTCCGATGAGCTCCTGAATGTCCACGCGGCTGCAAAGCGCTTGGGGGTTAGTCGCGACTATCTCTACAGGCATCACAGCGAGTTTCCGTTCGTGCGGAAAATCCCTCATTGTCGGAAGCTTCTGTTTTCGTCTTCGGGCCTGGACAAATTCCTGCGCGCAAATGAGATCAGAATGTCGGCGCAACCGCAAACATAAAAGACGGCATGACAGCAAGCCGTCAATTACGGTAACGTGCTCCTGGGAGGTAACCCCCGATGGCCAAGAAGCAAGCCCAGGAAGCAATCATCAAAACGACCGTCAGATGTCCCGCTTCGCTATGGAGGCGCGTGCGCATGCGGGCGATTCAGGACGGGAGCTCAGCTGAATCGCTTGTCATTGCGGCACTCACTGCCTATCTGAAAGGAGGGAGATGAGATGTCACGCGGCGACGGCAGTCTCTACCGGCAGAGCAATTCCGCAAATTACTGGATGCAGTTCTTCCTGCACGGCCGGAAGCACCGCGAGAGCACGGGCGAGAGCGACGAGAAAAAAGCCCGCGACGTGCTAAGAAAGCGCCTGAAGGAAGTACACGCGAGCGAGGTCACGGGCCTCGTGTTTGAGTCCGTACGCATGCGAAAGGTCATCGTTTCCGATCTGTGCGACGCGCTCGAGAGCGATCTCACCCTCCGGGGAAAGTGGAGTGCCCAGAACCGCTCGCACCTGAAGCGCGTGAAGAATGATTTTGGCGATTTGCTCGCCGCGGCGGTGACTCCGGAGCAAATCGACAAGTACATCGAGAGAAGGCTCGCCAGCAAACGCGGCACAAAGGGAGAACTGATTCCCGGCGACCGGCCGGCCTCGATCAACCGTTCCCTGCAGTTGCTCGGGCAGTGTTTCAGCCTGGCTGTGAAACGCAGCAAGCTCTCGCGAGCGCCCTACATCGCAAACTCTCCGAAGCGGACAACGTGCGTCAGGGATTTTTCAGCGAAGCGGAGATCAGAGACGTGCTCGCGAATTTGCCGAATGATGGATTGCGCGATTTTGTGGAGTGGGCCGCCTGCACGGGTCAGCGAAAAGGTGAGATTGCTTCACTCACGTGGGACATGGTCGACGGCGACGAACTCCGGATGCCTGGTGAGATCTGCAAGAATCGGCGACCTCGAATAATTCCCCTCGGCCCCGAACTCGCCGAAATCATCGCGCGAAGGAAGAAGGCACGGCGGCTGGTGCCGATTGATGGCGTCACCAGATTGGCTGAGCCGATCTTCCATCGAGGAGGCGGCTTGCCTGTTGGGGAGTTTAAGAAGTCGTGGGCCAGCGCTACTAAGAAGGCGAAGTGTCCGGGGAGACTATTTCATGATCTCCGCAGAACGTGCGCGCGGCGCCTTCTCGCCGCCGGCGTCCCACAGGTGACCGCTCGCGAGCTGACCGGCCATCGCACTTCGGCGATGTTCGATCGCTACGCGATTGTGTCGAGCGCTGATGTTCTCGCCGCCCAGAAGAAAGTCGCCGAATTCCGCAAACAGGCATAGTTCAGGCATAGTCTGCACCAAAACGCAGCAAAGGCTTCCGGTTGGAGCGCCGGAAGCCTTTATGTTTTCAGCATCGAATTGGTTGCGGGGGTCAGATTTGAACTGACGACCTTCGGGTTATGAGCCCGACGAGCTACCAGGCTGCTCCACCCCGCATAAACAGTGTAGCGAAGCTGCGAGATGGCGTCAAATTTTTGTGAAATAAGTGGGTGCTACGGTTTTGCAGCCGCATGGCGAAATTTTGCGGACTGCTCAGGCTGATGCAACGCTTCATACTCGCTTGCCAAGTCCTGACGCGCCATCTGAAGCCATTTTTGCGGTCCGCTACTTTTGCTGGATTAGGATCTGGTAGCCGCCCAGGCTCTCCGTCTCTGCTTCTGTGTAGCGATGTTCCGCGGCCAGCGCGTCGCCAAGACGAACGCGGCAGATGCCGACGTTCTGGTGATCGGCGGGCAGCGTTTGCGAATAGATTTGCAGCGCGTCATGAAATAGCAGTTCGGCACGCGCATATTGTCTTCGTTCGACGTAGACGCCCCCGAGATTGGATTCGGCGAGCCCGATCTGATAATGCTTTTCGCCGTAGACGGAGCGATAAATGTCTACGACGCGACTGAAATCCGCTTCGGCTTCATCTAATTTGCGTTGCCGAATTGCTACGTTCCCCCAGTTCATTGAGCGCGAACGCGACGCGCGGGTGCACCGGTCCGTATACGCGCTCCAGAATTGCGAGAGATTGCTTCAACAGATCGGCGGCTTCGTCGTAGCGTTTTTGATAGGTAAGCGATTGCCCGAGGATGGTCATTGCGTCCGCGGTTTCCGGATGAACTTTGCCGTACCACGATTGCACAATGTCCAACGCCTGGCGGTTGAATTGTTCGGCTCCGCTGTAATTTCCTTTCTGGAATTGAATCGCGCCCAGATTGATGAGGGCGTCCGCCACTAGCGGATGGCGTTCGCCGTAAAGTTTGCGATTGATGGTTAGCACTCGCTGATTCAAGGACTCGGAAATATCGTAGTGACCCGCGTAGAAGTGCGAGTTCGCCAACTCGGAAAGGCTGGCAGCAAGGTCCGCGGTGACGCTGCTCGGTTTAGATTGCAGCCGTACCGCTTCTTCAAGAACGGGAAACGATTGATCATATTTGCCACGATCTTCCAGGACTTTTCCGAGAGCAAAGGTAGCGCGAGCCACGGCCGGATGGCTCGGCGGGAGATGACGCTTGCTCATTTCCAGGCCATCGCGCGCGAACCGTTCGGCTTCCTCGTACTTGGCCTGATTGGCCCGTAGCAGCGCAGTTGCTGTCAGGCTTTCAGCCACGAAACGGTGGTCCGGGCCGTACAATTTCTGGCGTTGTTCCAACGCCGTACCGAGCAAATTGTCTGCGCGATCAAACTTCCCAAGCTTCTGATAGATAACGCCTAGTGTCTGATACAACTCCGCCTGCATTTCAGGCTCCGCGCTCAACGATTGCGCTTCCTGTACGCCGCGGTCAAGGAGCGTGATTACACGCATATCGTCGGATGGACCTGCGGCTTCATCGCCTCCCTGAAAGAGATTGACCATGAAGCGTTGCACACGTTGCGTTCGGGCCGCTTCGGCTAACGCGGCGTTCCGGGCGTATGCCAGGCGCACGGTGAAAAAAATCACCAGACCAGCAACAATCGCGAATGCGCTCGCCGCCGCAAGCACGCTTTTTTGGTTGCGCACGACAAATTTTCTGACGCGATAGCTCGCCGTGTCCGCCCGCGCATCGAGTGGCTCCTGTTTCAAAAAATGGTCGACATCACGCAGCAACGCTTCGACCGAGGCGTAGCGCCGCTGCGTGTCTTTGTGCAGCGCGGTCAGGCACAGCACATCCAGGTCGGCCCACGCGGACTTTCCGACGGTGGGAACGTGAGTGACTGCCACGTTCGGCGCGGTCATTTCTTGTGCTGCGAGGGATGGCTTCTCCGCGTCCTGTTGCGTCAGAACTTTCTCGGCCTGCGCGGGAGTGCGATCTGATAAATCGAATGGCAACTTACCGCTGAGCAGTTCGTAAAGAATCACTCCCAGTGAGTACACGTCGGTCTGAATGCCTACCTGTTCGCCGCGAATTTGTTCGGGCGAAGCATAGGCGGGGGCCATCAAGCGCAGACCGGTCATGGTCTGATCCACGGCCTCGCCAAGATTTTCCAGATGTTTGGCGATACCAAAATCCAGCAGGCGAACCGTTCCGTCGGTTTTTACCAGAATGTTCGAAGACTTCAGGTCACGGTGAATCACGGCGTGCTGGTGCGCATAGACCACCGCCTCGCAAACCGCGCGAAAAAGGTTCAGCCGCTCGTCAATCGAGCACGAAAGTGCATTGCAATATTCCACTAACGGCACACCCTCCACATACTCCATGACAAAGAACGGAGTTCCGTCCGGCGTGGTGTCCGCGTCGTATAAGCGCGTGATAAAAGGATGATTCAGCTGCGCGAGTGTGCGCTGCTCGACCGCAAACCGTTCGCGTCGCGCTGGAGAAAGCCATGCGTCGCGTAGAATTTTGATCGCGACCTGATTTTCCAGATCCTCGCGTTCCGCGAGATACACGACTCCCATTCCACGGTGGCCGAGCACTTTCTTGAGGCGGTACGGTCCAAACTCCTTCAGCGGAAGGGAAGTCTCATCATCATCTTGGAGGATTTCGTGCGCCACTTGCGCGACATTGCGGTCCAGAAGCGAAGCGCCCGCCGCGTCCTCTTGCAGGAGCGCCATCACTTCTCCAATCAGAATTACATCAGCGCCGCAGCGACTTTTCAGGCAAACCCGCTGCTCGTCCGCAGGTAGGTCGGCCACTTCATGAAAAAGAACCTGGATTTTTTGCCAGCGTGCGCCGTCCATCGTCAGTCCTCACGCTTGCAGAAGTTCGTGTGCCAGCCAGGCTTTTGCCGCTCGCCAGCGGCGGAGACGAAGCTCCGACGACGCTCAGTCCTGAGCTGAAAGAGAAGATCGCGCAAGAAATAAAAATGCAAATCGCGGAGGAAAAGGAAGCCGCTGCGCATCCCGATCCTGCAGCGTCAGCTCCGGTCAGTAGCACGCCGCCGAGCGGCGACCAGAAAGGTCCAGACGAAACGCCGGCCGCGCTTGACCCCAACCATCGAATCTTTGTGGTGTCCCAGGTCGTGAGCTCAACCAATCCTGATAGCACCGAATGCTCGCTCAGCCCCGGCGATATTCTCTCTCGTGTTGACGATACTCCGGATGCCGACAACAAGGTGAAGGTACTCGTCGCCAGCAGCCAGAAGAACGACTGCGCGGCCGGGTCACAAGTTCCTGTAAGCCTGCAAGACCTTCAGGACATGCGCAACGACTTCCGGGCCAAGATTAGCGAAGGCCTTGGAAAGCTCGCCGAAAATCAGGGGAAGAATGGCATACCCAAAGGTCCGCCAGCCGCTTCCAAGCCCAATCCAGCCGGACAAGCGCAGCCCGATCTTACCGTAGCCGACACCCTGAAGGCCCAAGAGGGCGAAGCCGGCCAAGCCGAGAAGGAAGTGCAGGACGCCGCTTCTGACGGCGGCGGCGACTAACAAACTGGATGACGGAGGACCGCCGCAGGGGAACGTCAACTGGTCCGGCTGTCGTTCCCCGCGCTTGATTCGAGAGCGAATCTGGTTGAAACCGAATTGACAAAAACAAAGTTTTTCTGCGCGGTAAAGACATCGGAAAAAAGGAGTTCGCAATGAGCGGGAAAGCTTGCAGAACGTTAAAGGCAGTAGCAGTAATTATCGCCGGCCTGCTTCCGGCAGGCATCGCCAACGCCCAAGGCGGGGCCGATTCCCTGGAAAGCCAGCTCGCGGCAAAGTATAAAGTTGCCAAGATTGGTCAGGATTCCAGCGGCATTTCGGTAACCGATCCAGGCACCGTGCTGGTCATTAAAAAAGGCGGAATCCTGAGCGTGACTTCTTCAAACATGGTGGTCATTCCCAGCTACGTAAAAGATGGTCAGGTTCACAGCGCCAATGGCAACGCCATGGCGGGAGTCAGTAAATTGCTGAAATGGAAGAATGTTTCTGACCCCACCGGTTCGACCACCGCCGAAACCAAGTTCCTGACGATCGGAGAGAAGGTTTATGTCTCCAAGATCGAAGTCAATCGCAAAGACTCCAAGGTTTCGATGGCCATCATCGAGTGCGACTCCTGCAATTCAGTGCAGGATGCCTCGCAGCGAAAAGCCCAGGTGGTTTTTCAATTCCCGAAAGATTATTTGGCTGGAGCCGATGGCGGGCAGGTCTCTGACGTGATTAGCCAAGTCCTTGAGATACAACCTGAGGAAGCCGCACAGCAAGAGCAGGGGCAAGACGCGCAGCAGGGTCAGCAACAAGCGCAACAGCCCGAAGCACCCGCGCAGCCTCCGACCACGATTCAGCTCGGCCAGACCATCGACGAGGTCAAAGGCCTATTGGGCGAGCCGACCAAGGTAGTCAATCTGGGGGTCAAGCAAATCTACATTTACAAAGATATGAAGGTGGTATTCCTAAGAGGCAAAGTCGCAGACGTGCAGTAGATAACGGGCAGTCAAAACTGTTGATGGCAAATTACCAGGTGTTATAAGCGGTGTTTTCGAACGGCGATACCTTGTCAGACGCCGAGTGTACGTCAGTGATCCCCGAACTTGCCTGATCGGGAGTCAAGACCACGGAATCCACAACGGGAACCCAGTCCTTTGCATTCGTAATCGGGTCAGTCGGAATTACGTGCAAATATTGCGGCGCCAGATCATCCAGTGATTGCGGCGCGGCCTGCTTGTCCATCGTGAAATTGTCGATGGCTTTGCGCATGTCCTGCAAATCCGTTTTTAATACGGCCTCCCTGGCGCGCACCACCGACCGCTGATAATTTCCCGCCGCGATGCCGATCAGAATCAAAATAATCGTCATCACGATCATCAATTCGATGAGCGTAAAGCCACGCTGGCCAATGCGCGATTTGCGCCGGGCTAATTCGAAAAGGGAATTGCGAATTTGTTTTTTGGTCATAACCTACCAATCCGAATACTTGGTACCGTCGAGCGCTGTTGCCTGCGACTTTGAATAAACATCGAAAACATTTTTTCCGCCCCAGCTGGTGGAATCCGGATCGTCCTGTACCGCACGCAGACTCCACTCTGCTTGCCCAGTCATTGGGTCGACTGGTATTTTGCGGAGAAACCGGATCTTCTTATCGGCGCTGGCGCCCATTTGCACGCCTTTCACCAGCGTCTCCAGGTCCGGAGGATATCCTTCGCTGCCCACTTCCACGCGAATCTGATTCTTGTCGGCAGCATCTTTGTAGCGATCGATCGCGTCCTTTATTTCCCGCAAGTCGCGGCGCAGCTCTGTTTCCTTGCCACGAATAATAGAATAGCGGGCCACTGGCAAAGCTGCCGAAGCCAAAATAATCAGGATCGAGCAGGCGATGATCAACTCCAGAAGCGTCATCCCGGTTTCTGATTTTCGCCGCGCGATTTTACGCTTAGTTCGGTTCATTATTGTATCTTCCGAGTTTTCGGAATGGTGCTTTGCCAACTGCAAGCTTACTGCTTCACTTGAATCGTAGCTTCGCCCGTTATGAGCGCCAATGGCTTTTGCTGGGAGTCCTTGGCATTTACCTGCACAATCGAAAGGTTTGTGTTCCCCGGCTTCAGGGCTTTCACTACCAGTCCCAGAAGGGTGCCGCTGCCACTGACTCCGGGCGTATTTGGCTGGCGTGTCGCGGCGATCATCAGTTGTCCCTTGCTCTCGTCGCCGCCTTTGACGATGGCTATCTCCTGATTGCCGCTGGACAGGAATCCGCCGTGCTGAATGTCTAGTACGCTGATCACTGTCGGGTCGAATTGCAGAATCATCGGGATCGAATAGAGATCAGCCACATTGTCAACGGAGATGCCCAGGGTTGTGGTTTGCCCGGGCGCGAGACTTACGGTCTGCGGATCGAAGCGCAGCCGCGCGCCTTGCACATTCGCGCCGGCGGTTTGATCCGTCGCGACCGAGCTAATTCCCGCAGCGGGACTCTGCTGCACAGGCACCTGCGCTGAAGGAGGTTGTTGCGCTGGAACTTGCTGTGGGGGAACAGCAGTGGGAGTACGAATATCGCGGTCGCGCCGCGTCGTAATATTCTGTTCAACGCCGGTGGAAATGGGCCTCAGGTTCGCCCGTGTCCAGTCCGGCATGCGCACGATGCGCGGGATCAGCACGATCAACACGTCATTTTCTGTCTGATGGTTGTTATTGTCCGCTGTCAGATACTTGATGAAGGGAATTTGCGCAAATCCGGGCCAGCCATTCACGGTTTTGCTGTCGATCTTTTCAAATAATCCGCCAAGAATGTTTACTTCGCCTTCGCGCAGGCGTATGTCGTGTTCAATTTTGCGTTGTCCAATAACCGGCTGCTGAATTCCTCCGATGGTCGCAAAACTATTCACCTGCGACACTTCGATCGACACTTTCAGGCTGACTTCGTGGTTTGGATGCACACGCGGCGTGATGTTCACGTTTACGCCGACGTCCAGATAGGTGAATTGCGTATTCACCAACGGATTCACTGAGGTAGTTCCTACGCCTACGCCGGCCTGGAAGCTGCCGGTTGCGATCGGCACGCGGCTGCCCACGTTCAACTTCGCAGGCTGGCCATCGATGGATCGGATTTCCGGATTCTGAATGATCTTGGTAGCTGTATCGGTCAGGAGGAAATTTGCCGTGGCGCCCGGCAACGTCACGTTATAGTCGGCAGCCCCGAAGTGAAAACCTTTGAGCGGAATTGAGTTGGGAGTTGTAGGGGTGGTGCTGCCCGTGGTCGGCGTCGTGGGCGTCGTGCCAGGCGTTTGAAAGTTTATTGACGCCGACTGGCCCGGGAATATTCCCAGATCTCTTATCCGGTCGGTGCTCGCCGAAAGCACCTCCACTTGAATGATTACCTCCGGCTTGGCCTTGTCGATATCCTTCAGCAGCTTGCGCGCAATCGCCAGCTTGTCCGCGGTGTCGCGCACGATGATCGCGTTCTGCGAATTCAGTTGCTGCACTTTGGTCAGGTTCAATACCTGGCGCAATCCGTTGGTAATTTCCGTCAAGTCCTGCGATTGCACGGTATTTGCCAGGTAAAACGTCTCCACCAGCTGCTCGTCGTAGTCCTTATGTTTCTGCGTAGTCTCTTGCGCGACGAAGATAATGTTTTCGGTGATGGGCTTGAAAAATGTCTTGCTCTGCAAACAGACGATATCCAGCGCCTGTTGCAGCGTCAGATTGTTCAAATCCACGGAGATGCGCCGGGCGGGGAGGTCCGGGTCGTAGGTAATCGTAATGCCAGCCAGCTTACCGATGGTGTCAAAAATGATCTTGACGTCATTGGTCATTTTTAGGCTGATCGAGGTATTGGGAAGGGGCTTCAGCTCTGGAGCCGATGAAGCCAGTTCGGAGCCGCTTCCGCTATCCTCCATGTCGATAGCTTGCTGGTCCTGTTTGTGCGCGAGGTCATTGATCTGATCCAACGTCCGGCGCAATTCTTGCAATGCAATTGGACTGGAAGGATCAATCGTCGAGGCATTTTGAAATTCCGCGGCCGCAGTTTGCAGGTCGCCCTTTTCCCGCAGCGCCACGCCCTTCTTAATGTGCGACTCGCCCGCTTCAAATCGTATCTGATCTACTTTGATCCTGATGGAGGCGTTATTAGGATTGGCAGCCAGCGCCTTCTGGTAATACGCAAGCGCGCTGTCATAATCCTGAATATTTTCCGCTTTTTGCCCGGCACTGTACTGCTGCGCGCTTTTTGGACAGCCTGCAACCAGCAAGCACGTCCCAACACACAAAACTAGTTTCCCCCAACTCTGCATGCACTCTCCGTGAAAAGCCACGCCCTCGACGAAACCGGCTTTTACTCTAGCATTGGCTTAGAGGCCCGACAAGAAGTCTCGGGTTGGCTGTCCTGCAATCAGTAACGCCTTTTCATCTAATGTTATAGTGAAGGGCTGTGGCCAAGCCCAGTAAAAAACCGCTGCAGTCCGCCAATAAAGCTGGCGAAGTTGTCGTCGCGCAGAATCGCGCGGCCGGCTACAACTATCACCTGCTGGAGCGTATGGAGGCGGGGATCGTCCTTCATGGCACCGAAGTAAAAGCATTGCGCGAAGGCAAAGCCAACATTCGCGATGCGTTCGTGGATTTTAAGCCCAGTGGCCCCTGGCTCGTCAACGCCCATATTGCACAATATCTGGCCGGCGGCCCGTGGAATCACGAACCTCTCGGTAACCGCAAACTGCTGCTGCACAAGAATGAGATTCACAAATGGGCTGGCCGTACGCAAGCAAAGGGTTTAACCGTCATTCCCTTGCGGATTTACTTCCGCGATGGCATTGCCAAATGCGAAATCGCCCTGGCGCAGGGCAAAAAAGTGTGGGACCGCCGCCAGGACGAACGCAACAAGGAAGCCCGCAGGGAAGCGGAATCAGCGATGTATCGCAACCGGAGGCGATAAACTAAAGTCATGCAAATCACGTTAGAGTCCAAGCCGTTCGCGCAACTCGAAGCCGATGCGCTCGTCACCTACATCTTCGAGGAAAGCGACCCGATTCAGGGACGTGTTTCGGAAATCGATGCCGTCACGGGCGGTTTGTTGAAGAAAATCGCCAGCAGCGGCGAATCAACGGGTAAAACACTCGAATTTACTTTGATTCACGCGCCGGTTGGGCTGAAGGCCACTCGTTTGTTGCTGGTGGGAGCAGGCAAGCGCGCGCAATTTAGCGGCGCCACGCTGCGCAAAGTGGCTGGAGCCGCGCTGCGCTACCTTAAGTCCCGCTCTATCAAGAATTTTGCTTTTCTTGTGCGCGAAGACGCAGCCAATGCAGACACTGCGCAGGCAGTCGCAGAAGGATTCATCACTGCTAATTTCGAGACCGACAAATACAAAACCGAAAAGAAAAACGGCAAGGAGATTGACGCTGTTCGAATCGCTGGATTCTCCGATTCTGAAAAATCGGCCGGCGAAAAAGGTTTGGCTACCGGTAAAATAATCGCCGAAGCACAGAATTTTGCGCGCGACCTGGTCAATGAGCCTTCCAACAAGCTGACGCCAAAGATTTTGGCTGAGCGCGCTGAAGCCATGGCCAAAGAAGCCGGCCTCGCGGTTGAAATTCTCGACGAAAAGAAAATCGCTGACCTGAAAATGGGCGCTATCTTGAGCGTCTCGCAAGGCAGCGTCGAACCGCCGCGCGTCATCGTCATTACCTACACGCCTGCGAACGCCAAGCCCGGTGCTCCGGTTATTGGCCTTGTTGGAAAGGCTGTCACCTTTGACACCGGGGGCATCTCCATTAAGCCTGCCGACGGTATGGAGAAAATGAAGTACGACATGGCTGGAGGCGCTACCATGCTCGGAGTCATTCGAGCGCTCGCGGCGCTAAAACCCAACGTGAAAGTGATCTGCGTCGTGCCGTCCACGGAAAATATGCCCGGCGGAAAAGCGCAAAAACCTGGCGACATCCAAACCGCTATGTCCGGCAAGACCATCGAAGTCTTGAACACCGACGCCGAAGGCCGGCTCATCCTGGCCGATGCCATCCATTACGCCAAGCAACTCGGCGTGACCCATATCGTTGACGCGGCAACCCTCACCGGAGCCATCGTCGTTGCGCTGGCAAACATCAACGTCGGCGTCTTTGGTTCTGACCAAGCCTGGACAGACAAACTCCTTGCCAGCGCTAAAGCCTCCGGCGAAAAAATGTGGCCCATGCCTATGGACGACGAATACCGCGAATTCATCAAAGGCAGCTTCGCCGACATGCAAAACATCGGCAGCGGAAAAGGCGGCGGCTCCATCACCGGAGCTTGGTTCATCCGCGAATTTGCTGGCGACACGCCGTGGATTCACCTCGACATCGCAGGCACCGCCTGGAACGACGACGCCAAGCCCTGGCTCGCCAAAGGCCCCACAGGCGTAGCCCTGCGCACGCTGGTCCACCTAGTACAATCGTTCTAAGTAGCGAGTGGCGTCAGATGTCGGCGTTTAGATTCGCCTCGGCGGTGAGGTGAGGCGTTTCTCGTAAGCGAGCAAATCCTGGTCGAGGCGCTACACTTTTCCGTGACGCCGGACTGCCTCGACAACTTCGCAAATCGCTTTCGCTACATCGTCAGGCGCCTCAAGGTTCATGTCGTGCCCGCTACGGACGATGACCTGTCTGCTGTTGCTTGAAAGCAGAACCAGCTTCGCTTGACCGTCTTTGCGCTCTTTTTCCATTTGCGCGGCCGGAGTATCGGAATTAGCGTGGACAATGAGAGGAATCGTGCGCAATGTTCCTTTCTGTGGCGCGGCCAACCACTCCGCAAAATACTCCCCGGACCACTCGGTTTCGCTATTTTGCGCATCGTAAACTGCCGGCAATAACTGCGCCCAGAGATGCATTTCCTGTTCTTCCGGAGGAAGAACCTTGTAGATCGGATCGAGAGTCTTCAGTTCTTGTGGCAGGTCTTCCGCTCGCACCATCGGCTTGTCCGACGCACTTAACTCCTCGCGTGGCGCGGGAATACTTGTGCCTTTGGCACCATCGCCCAGGCGGATTGTCTTTTTTCCGCCGATGCCGACGCGTAGTCCTTCGTGCGCTGCGTCTACCAGCACCATTCCCGCCACGTCGTGCGGATAGATAACGGCAAAGTTTCTCAGCACCGGGCCACCGTAGGAGTGCCCTACGAGCACGAACGGGCCACGCTCTCCGAGTTTCGAAAGTGCATCCCGCAGCTCAAGATTCAACTGGGCAAATGTGCGCGGTTTGGGCCCGGCATCGCTCCAAGCATATCCCGCACGATCATAGGTACAGATGCGCGTGAAGGCAGAAACCCGAGCTTGCACCAGAGTCCAGTCCAGGGAAAAATCCCCCAAGCCATTCTCCACTACAACAGTAGGGCTGCCTTTCCCTGTACAGTTCACATGCAGTCGGTGGCCGCCCAGGTCCACAAGTCTCCCGAGCGGTTTGGGGTGCGAAGTAGTTGCCGCAAAAACGGAACACGCGCTGAGGATGATCAAGCAAATGTGCTTTAGTGGTTTGAAGGCCCGAGGCGTCGGATTCGGCCAGACTACCTCACGCAAGTTCATTTTCTGACCTCCGCTCCAACTTCGACGCGGTTTGACTTCACGGGTTAGCAACGAAGGGCACTTATGAGACAAGCTTTAGCACGTCGCCACATAAACGCGCCGAACTCCATAATAAACAGTCCGGGCCTTAGCGTTTACCAATGGGTTGACCTACGTTACATTCTCTCTGGCGCTTCAATTCCCAGCAGCGAGAGCGCTTTGAGCAATTGACGCTCGACTACTTCCGTAAGCCCTAGCAAAAACCCGCGCTTCTCCGCATCCGTCTCCGACAAAATATGGTGCTTGTGATAAAAATTGTTGAATGCCTGCGCCAACTGAAACGCATACTTCGCCACGAACGCCGGTTCTTGCGCTCCGATTGCCGCGTCGCTCGCATAGCCCAGCATTCCTGCTTGCAGCAGTAATTCCCACAACCCCGATCCCTCGACACCTGTTAAAAACCTCGCTGCGGCTTCTGCGCTGACCTTGCCCGCCTGCGCTTCCGTACCCTTGCGCCGAATTCCGCGAATCCGCACCACTGCATACTGGCAGTACGGCCCGGTCTCGCCCTCGAAACTAAGCGCCTCCTCAAAATCAAACGCGATAATCGTGTTGCGCGTAAACTTCAGCAGAAAAAATCGCAGCGCCCCGATTGCAATCTTATGCGCTGTCGCCGACTTTTCCCCCTCGGCCATGTCCGCGTGCCGCTTGGTCACCTCAGCCAGCGTCGCCTCTTCTAGCTTCGTAATGAGGTCATCCGCCTTCACACCGAATCCCTTGCGCCCGCTCACTTCCACATACGGCTTCTTGGCGTCCTCCGCGTTCAACTCGTAACCAAGTTCCGCGGCGCAGCGCGGCGTCAGCGCCACGATCTCATACGAAAAATGAATTGAATTTGCCGCAGCTTCTGCACACCCCAGTCCGCGCAATCCCTGCGCCACCACGTCTTGCAAATACGATTGCCGCGTATCAATCACGTTGTAAACACGCGCCGCCGGCTCCCCAAAATGCGGCGCAGCAGGATCATCGGCGTCCGTCGTCGTTGTCCAAACCGTCTCGCCCTCAGGCGCATTCATCCACCGCTTGTAGCGAAAATCCTTCCCTAACAATCCAAATTTCCAAAGCTGGTAGGCAATATCCTTCCCGACGTAAGTCACCGTTCCGTTCGACCGCACAATAATTTTGTCCTGCCTGTTGTCATCGGAAGCCACGCTATCGGCCTCGGGATTTGCGGAGGTTTTTTCCTTTTCCTCCTCAACCTCCTTAACCTCATTTACTTCCTTTTCTTCTCGCATAACCCAGCAGCCGGCCATCTTCCCGGTAGTTGCCAGTTCGATCGCCTCCGCCTCTTTCAATTTCGCAAATGCCGCATCCCAAAACTTCAAATGCAAAATCTCGCTTTCCCGCGCCAGCAATTCATACGAAATCCCCAGCCGCTTCATGGTTCGCAAATGAAATCCGACAATTGCGTCCGCAATAATCGTGCCCATTTCCGCGGCCTCGCCATGACCCTCTTCAATCGCGCGCAGCGTCGCTCCACGTAGCGCCGCGCTCTGTGCCTTGTCCTGCTCATAAAACTGCGTCACCCGCGCGTACAAATCCCAACACAGATAAGCAAATCCCGGCTGCGCTGACATCGTGCGCACTTCGGAAACATCCTTTTTCTCCATGTGCAGAAACCCAATCACCACATCCGCCACTTGCACGCCAGTATTGTCGATGTAGTTCTGCACCTGCACCCGCTCGCCCGCGTCGCGCAAAATCCGCGCAATCGTATCCCCCAGCACCGCATTCCGCATGTGCCCAATGTGCGCCGCTTTATTCGGATTAATACTGGTGTGCTCTACGATGACTTTCTCGTTTGTCGGAAATTCTCCGCGTACTTCTGCCTCGGTGTTTTCTTGCGCGTTAGCCCAAAACATGCCGCGATCGAGAAATATGTTCAAGTATCCCGCGCCAGCAACCTCTACACGCAAAACACCCGCCACCTTTGGCAAACTTGTCGCAATCTCCTGCGCAATCTGCCGCGGCGCACGCTTCAGCCGTTTCGCCAACTCAAAACAAACCGGCGATGCCGCTTCGCCCATCTCCAATTTCGGCGGCTTCTCCAGCGCAACCGCAATCCCCACGCCATACTTCGCGAGGATATGTCCGGCCAGCGCTTGTTTCAGCTTCCGCAGCAGAGTTAGATACACGTCGCCTCAATTTTCTGGGAATCAAGAATCACACAGTATAGAAAATGCTAGAAACGCGGTCAAAGTAACGCGCCTCCGTTGCAATCCGCACGGTTTGACACGCCTTTCTGCCGCCGATAGTATCAACAAGGAATGATTCGTTTCTTGTTTGTGAAGCATGACAAAGCTTGCCTATTTTGATTGTTTTAGCGGGATCAGCGGCGACATGACGCTCGGCGCACTCGTCGACTCCGGTTGTGACCTGGCCCTGCTGCGTTCTGGTTTGGAAGGTTTGCAGATTCCCAGTTGGGCCATCTCCGCCGAAAAAGTCTGTAAAAACGGCATGTCCGCGACGTTCGTCCGCGTTACCGCTGAAGACCAGACCAAGCACCGCAGCCTCTCGGCAATTCTTGAAATGTTCGATAAATCGCAACTATCCAATTCCGTCAGAAAGAACGCTGCCGCGATTTTTCGTAGACTTGGCGAAGCCGAAGCCTCGGTCCACGACGTGCCGCTCGAAAAAATTCATTTTCACGAAGTCGGTGCGGTAGACGCTATCGTGGATATTGTCGGTGCTTGTATCGGCTGCGAAGCGCTCGGCATCCAGAAATTCGCCTGCTCTCCGCTGAATGTCGGAGGCGGCTCCGCCAAGATGGCTCACGGTATTTTGCCGGTGCCCGCGCCGGCCACTGCAAACTTATTGCAAGGCAAGCCAACTTATTCGAACGGCGTGCAAAGGGAACTGGTCACGCCAACCGGCGCAGCCATCGTCGCCACCCTCTGCGACACTTTCGGCCCGCAACCGGCGATGAGCGTGGCTTCTATTGGCTATGGTGCGGGCTCCGCCGATCTCGAAGGCCAGCCCAACGTTCTTCGCATCATGATCGGCGAAGCTGCAGAAAAAGCCGTCCCCGGCTTCGACGAAGAAATTTCCGTTATTGAGGCCAATCTCGACGACATGAATCCGCAAATCTACGGCTATTTCCAGGAAAAGGCCTTGGCCGCAGGTGCGCTCGACGTCTACACCACTCCCGTGCAAATGAAAAAGAACCGGCCGGGTACTCTGCTCACCCTGCTCTGCAAGCCGCAAGATGCCAACGCACTGATGTCGCTGATCTTTGCCGAGACCACAACTTTCGGCGCGCGTACTTATAGCGCACAACGCCGCACCCTTCCACGCGAATCCGTAAACGTGCACACACAATACGGCGACGTCCGCATCAAACTCTCGCGCGTCAATGGCCACATCCAGCATGTCGCGCCCGAATTCGAAGACTGCCGCAAACTAGCCGTGGAAAAAAATGTCCCACTTCAGCGCGTCATCAGCGATGCCCTTCGCGCCTACGAAGGAAACCTGTAAACTAGTTTGACTTCGGCTGGAATCACAATCAGCGTCGCACTAGTTTTTTTGATTTGTCTCGTGCTGAGAACATATAACTTATTATTTAAAGCGCTTAAAAATGCCCGCTAAACAAAAATTTTATCTGACGACGCCGATCTACTACACGAACGGCCTGCCGCACATCGGCCACACCTACACCACCGTCGTCGCCGATGTCATCCGCCGCTACAAACGTATGCGCGGCTACGAAGTTGTCATGACTACCGGCACCGACGAACACGGCGTCAATGTCGAACGCGCCGCTAAAAAAACCGGTGTCCCCGAATCCGAATTCGTGGCGAAAATGGCCGACGCCTGGCGCGCGTTGTGGCTCGAACTCGGCATTCCTGCCGACGAATTCGTTCGTACCACGGATCTTCAGCACGTGCGCACCGTGCAATGGCTCTTCAAACTCTGCCGCGAAAACGGCTACGTCTACAAGGGCCACTACACCGGCCAATACTGCATCTACGACAACGCTTTTGTGAACGACGCCAAGCCCGGCGACAATTGTCCCGATTGCGGCCGCCCCACCGAAACCCTCACCGAAGAAAATTATTTCTTCAAACTTTCCGCATTCCAGAAACCGCTGCTTGATTTCTACAAAAAGAATCCCGAGTTTATCCAGCCGGAAAGCCGCAGAAACGAAATTGTGACCTTCGTTGAAGGCGGCCTGAAGGATCTCAGCATCACGCGCACCACCATCCGCTGGGGTATTCCCGTTCCCGGCGAAGAACCGCACGTTTTCTACGTCTGGTTTGACGCCCTCACTGCCTATCTCAGCGCTGTCGGTGGTCCCGACTACGAAAAACGCGCCATGTGGCCTGCCGATTTGCATCTCGTCGGCAAAGACATCATCCGTTTCCACACCGTCTACTGGCCCGCGTTCCTGATGGCCGCCATGCTCCCGATTCCCAAACAAGTTTGGGCGCACGGCTGGTTTCTGATGGACGCCAGCAAAATGAGCAAGTCCAAAGGCAATGTAGTTCTCCCACGGCCCATCGCCAACATGCTTGGCATGGACGCCCTTCGCTACTTTCTATTGCGCGAAGTCGTTTTTGGCCAGGACGGCAATTTCAGCTACGACGCCCTGGTCACGCGCTATAACAGCGATCTCGCCAACGGCCTTGGCAATCTTGCCAGCCGCACTGCCGCCATGATTGAAAAGAATTTCGCCGGTAAAATTCCGAAAGCAGGGAAGCTCGAGCCGCAAGACGAAACCCTCGCGCGCGAAACGCAAACCGCCATCGGCGACGTGCTCGACTATTTCGAAAAACTGAATTTTGCCCGTGCGCTCGAATCGCTCTGGACCGTTATCGCCACCGCCGACAAATATCTCACCACGGAAAAGCCGTGGGCACTCGGCGATTCCGAAGCCGACACACAACGCAAAGCCACAGTCCTAGCCACCACCGCGGAACTTCTCCGCATCGTCACTGTTCTGGCGCATCCAGTTCTTCCAGACAGCACCACAAAAATCTGGACGCTCCTTGGTCAGCCCGGCTCGGTCTCCGCCGCTGAACTAGACGGCCTGCGCTGGGGACAATTAACCACTGGTGTGCCGCTTGGCAAGCCGCAAACTTTATTTCCACGTGTAGAAAAATCCGAAGCAATTGAGAGGATCGAATCCATGGCCAACGAAGAACGCAATCCAACCGCACCACCTGCACCCGCTCCAGCAGTGGCTTCCAGCGCAACCGCAGGTGCAGCGACCGCTGCCGCGCCCGCAGCCAGCGAAAAAATCGGCATCGAAGACTTCGCCAAAGTTGAAATGCGCGTAGGACAAATCAAAACCGCCGAACGCATCGTAGGTGCCGACAAACTCTTGAAACTTACCGTCGACATCGGCACCGAAATCCGCCAGATCTGCGCAGGCATCGCGCAATTCTACGAACCAGACTCCCTGATCGGACGCAAAGTCGCCGTAGTCACCAATCTCGCCCCACGTAAACTCCGCGGCGTTGAATCCAACGGCATGATCATCGCCGCCTCCGTCGGCCCAGAAGGCCGCCCCGTCCTAGCGGGTTTTCTCGAAGACGTAGAAGTCGGCGCTCGCCTGAAGTAGGGGCGCGATATCTGGTGCCCTCGGAAGCGTCACCAATTCTGATCCGCTTACCATGGACTTAATCGACTCGCACGCCCACATCGACTTCCCGCAATTCGCGAACGACCGGGAAGCCATGCTGCAACGCGCCCGCGATGCCGGTGTCAATACACTCCTCGCAATCGGCACCGGCCCAGGCCCAGAAAAATTAGACGCCGCGCTACCATTCGCCGAACAATACGAATGGATCTACACCAGCATCGGCATCCACCCGCACGAAGCCAAAGAAGTCACCCAACAGCACCTCGACGAACTCGCCCGCCTCGCGCAACGTCGCAAAGTCATTGCCTGGGGCGAAATCGGCCTCGATTATTTCTACGATCACTCCCCGCGCGACACGCAAGCCACCGTCTTCCACTCGCAAATGGAGCTTGCCCACGTCGCAAAACTCCCGATCATCATTCACTGCCGCGACGCCTGGGACGACTGCCTTGCCCAACTCGAGCAACATTGGAAGCCCACCGGCCTCGGTGGCATCCTCCACTGCTTCACCGGCACGCTCGATCACGCCAAGCGCGGCCTCGACATCGGCTTCCACATTTCCTTCGCCGGCAACTCCACCTACCCCAAAACGCAACATCTCCGCGACGTAGCAAAAGAAATTCCCCTCGACCGCATCCTCATTGAAACCGATTCTCCGTACCTCGCTCCCCAACCCTATCGCGGCAAACGCAACGAGCCCGCCTACGTCGCGGAAGTGGCCAAAACCCTCGCCGCTGTGAGAAACTTACCTCCGGAAGAATTCGCTGCCGCCACCGCGGCCAATTTCAGGCGACTCTTCCGCATCGCCCGGCCGGACGTTTCTTAGGCCATTGAGTCCCATCACGGTAAACTCGCAGGCCGCAAGGCCGGCCCAGGGGAGAAGTGCCATCGCGCTTCTGACGGTTAAAGAAATTTTTGATTTAGTGCGCGACGATTTGGTCCTCGTCGAACAGGAGCTCTCCCGCCAGAGCGCTGCCGCCTATCAACCGGTCGGCGAAATCACCAGCTATCTTCTCGGTGGAGGCGGCAAGCGCCTGCGCCCCGCGCTGCTCCTGCTCGCCAACGCCTACGCCGGAGAAAATCGTCCCGGCGCAATTCGCCTCGCCGCCGTAGTCGAACTCCTGCACAGCGCTACGCTCATCCACGACGACGTCATAGACAGTGCTGACACTCGCCGCGGCCGGCCCTCCGCAAATTCCCGTTGGGGCAATCACCGCAGCGTTCTCGCGGGAGACTGGCTGTACATGCAGTCCTTCCAGATGGCGCTCGAAGAACGCAATTTCCGCATCCTCGACATCCTTATCGACCTCACACAAAAAATGGTGGAAGGCGAACTCATCCAGCTCGCCAAAATTGGCCGCATCGACGTCAACGAAGAAGACGCTCTGAAATTGGCCACGTATAAGACTGCATGCCTCTTCAGCGGTTGCGCGCGCCTCGGCGCGGTACTCGGGGGACTCAGTGGCGAGGAAGAAGAATCACTCGCGGATTACGGACGCTATTCCGGCCTGGCATTTCAAATGATTGACGATCTTCTGGATTTCACGGCGTCCGCCGAACAACTGGGCAAGCCGGTTCTCAGCGACCTAAAAGAAGGCAAAGTCACCATGCCGCTAATCTATGCCATGGAAAACGGCCATTGCGACGCCCGTGCACTCGTCGCCCGCGTCCTCGAAGAAAAAGACTTCGTCAGCGTCAAGCCTGAAACCATTGTCTCGCTGGTGCACGAATCCGGCGCTCTCGACCGCGCTCGTAATCTGGCCCACGATTTCGCTCGCCGCGCCAAAGCCTGTATCCACGGCAGCCAAGACTCGGAATACGCTCGCGCCCTTCTGACGCTCCCAGACTTCATTCTCGACCGCGAAAACTAGAAGATCTCTAGAACGTGGCGGTTTTAACCCCTGAGGTTCGCTTGCAGCGTCGGCAGTCGCATCGATAAAATGCCTCTGGCCATCCATCCCATGCTCCCCTTCAAACTCGTCTATCACCCGCGCTACGACCTGAATCTCGGCCAACACGTTTTCCCGTCACAAAAATTCCGCCTGCTCTACGAACTTCTCCTCCAAGAACAAATCGCCGCTCCCGGCGACATCGTCCGACCCGACCGCGCCACCGACGAAGACCTCCTCCGCGTGCACACTCCAGACTGGGTAAGCAAACTAAAAAACGGCACCCTCACCGCCAGCGAAGTCATGAAATTAGAAGTTCCATACTCGCCCGAACTCGCCGAAGCCGTCTGGCTCGCCGCAGGCGGCACCATCCTTGCCGGACAACTCGCGCTGCGCGACGGTTTCGCCAGCAATCTCACCGGCGGCTTTCACCACGCCTACGCCAATCACGGCGAAGGTTTCTGCGCCTTAAACGATGTCGCTATCGCCATTCGCCGTCTTCAACACAATAAACTCATCAAGAAAGCCATCGTCGTGGATACTGATGTCCATCACGGCAATGGCACTGCCCACATTTTCCGCAACGATGACTCAGTCTTCACTCTTTCCATTCACCAGCAACACAACTACCCGGCCGACAAGCCGCCCTCAAATCTGGATTTGAATCTCGACGACGGCGTAGAAGACCAAGAATATCTCGCCATACTTTTGCCCTCGGTCGAAAAATCGCTCGACGAATTTCGCCCCGACATTCTTTTCTACGTGGGCGGCGCCGACCCTTTTTGCGAAGACCAACTGGGCGGCCTCCGCCTCACAAAATCCGGCCTAAAATCCCGTGATAAAGCTGTTTTTCAACTCACCCGCAGTCGCAACATCCCCGTAGCCACGACACTAGCTGGCGGCTACGCCCGCCGCGTGGAAGACACCATCCGCATCCACGCCAACACCATCCTCGCCGCCCGCGAGGTTCTCTCCGTTTCCTCGCTTGTGCGGCTGCCTTCTGAGGCGGGCGGTTTTTGAAACGACACCTGAACTTTCTATTCGATTTCAGCTTCGGTCGAACTATCCGGTTTGGACCATCCTCCACTAATGCGCGGCAGGTGCCGCAGGTATCGCGCTCTTTGCCGGGACCGATGCCGCCTGCTCAATCGCCTCGCTCAACTCCTGCTCTATCGTCTCCGGATCGAATCCGTTCGCGCGAAACACCACTTTCCCCGCATGATCCACAATCAACACCGTCGGAAACGAATCCACTCCGAACAGTTCGTCCAATCCATCCGCAAACACTTCGTTCGAACGCGGCTTCCGCTCCGCCAGGTACGGCGCCACCAACGATTCGTCCTCGTCACAATTCGCGGAAAGAAACACTACCTCCGCATCCCCCGCATAACGCGCCGCCATCTTTTCATAAATTGGTTCCAGCGCATGGCACGGTCCGCACCACGTAGCCCAAAAATTGATCACCAGCACTTTTCCTTTTTGCGCCGTCACCGGATAGGCCGCACCACCGGGCGCCCGCCGCAGCACGTACGCAAACGCATCCTTCGCTCCTGCATTGCGCTTAACGCGGGGCGCAGCGGCCGATGCCGTCACATCGTCAATCGTCCTTAACAGAAAATCTCCAAGCCCCGCTTCGCTTCCGTGCGCCAGTCGCCAAGCGTTTCCCATTTTTTCCCGTATCTCGCGCCGGTTTCCCGATTTCGTTGCCGTATCCGAAAGCGCGAACGCACGCCCGTACCACGTCGCAGCGCTCTTATAATCTTTCGCCAGTTCGTCGAATTCTCCCAGCCTCAGCGCGGCGCTCGCATTCGGCAGCAGCGCATAACTATTTTCGAAGTCTTGCCGCGCCGTGATGCTGGCCTGTAATCGCGCTTCCAGTCTTCCACGCAAGGCCAACATCGCCGATTCATCCCGTTTCTTCTGGTTCTCCCACTCCTCCGCCGACACGCGCGGCGATTTTTCCGCGATCGGGGAATTTTTCACCGACTCGTAAACGCGAGTAGCGTACGTCGCCGCCCTCCCAACAGACGCCGCATCTCCCGCTCGTTCCAGCAATTGAATCGCCAGCAGCGCCATCGAATCGTCATCCGGCGTCAACGAAACAATTCGCTCCGCGTAATTCGTCGCGCACGCATCGTCGTGAAACTGCATGCACGCTTCCACCAGCGCCCGGTAGATCTGCGGCCGTTCCGGCGCCTCCGGATATTTTTCCAGGTACGCCTGCAGGTTTTTCACCAGCGCCGCTCGGTCGTTTCCCGCGTCGCTGATGGCTTTCTGCAACTCCTCAGCCGGCGACAGCGGTTTTGCGGTAGCTTGTTTTTGCGCCGTTTTCTTTTCTGCTGAAGTTTGTTTTGCGTTTGTATTAGGCGTATTTGAAGACGACTGCGCACCCGACAGCGCACAAGATATCGCGCAGCAGAACCACAATACGGCTGCGACGACGATGCACCGGCTGCTCATGGGCTGGATTGTATCGCGATCCCTGAAATTAGGAAGCGGGCTCGACTCTGATTCCGCCGGAGACGGTATGAATCTCCACTCGCCCGCCGGCATTTCCCACTCGCGCGCGCAGGCTATGCTTGTCCTGGTCTTCAATCACGATGGGAATTCCCGCGTTGATATTTCCAGACACCGCTTGCGCCGAAAGATGGAAATTCGCCGATGCCGGCACTCCTACTTCTACCGTTCCTGAAGTTGTTTTCAAATTCCAATAGCTGTTCCCGGATGGATTTCCCTGCACGACGACGCGACCGGATACCGAACTCGCGGTTACATCACTGCCCGCGCCTGAAACTTCTACCGTACCGCTGGTCGTCGTCGCTTCCACGCGTGCGCCTGGCCCCGAAATATTCATCGAACTCGAAATTCCGTGGATGCGCACGTCACCTTTCACACTCGTCGCGCTGATATTTCCCGAAGCGGTACTCGCATGAAAGTCGTCGCCTAAATCCTGCGCCCGAATCGATCCGCTTGCTGAATTCACCTGCACCGACCGTTCGATCTTGCTCACTTCGATCGTCCCCGAAGCTGAATCAATCTTCACCGGCCCCTGCAAGTTGCTGATCGTCTGCGAGCCGGACGCAACCTTTGTCGAGACCTCCGCGTTCCGCGGCAATTCGATTGTGTAGTCGACCGAAACACCGTTCAGGTCGCTCAAATTTTTGCCCACTCGGATGATGTCCGGTCTCTGCTCGATCGGTGGATTCGCCGAAAGCTCGCGCGCTTGTTTCTCCGGATTGTTGAAAAGAAATCCCCGCGCGTGCACCTCGCCATGAATATGAACAGTGTTACCCGAAGTGCCCGTGATGTGAATTTGCCCGCTCGCATTGGAAAGATCCAGTCGAATTGGACCGCTCACGGTGTAAGTGCGATCAAACGATCCGTTTGAGGCCGCACCCGTTCCGCATCCCGCGATCAATAACGACACCGCTGTCGCAACAACTGGCAACACGATCTTCATTCCGCGCTCGCCAAACATTCTTCTTCCGCCCATCTCAGTGGCCATAACCGTGGCTTCCTTCCGATCGATCATTTCCCGTAGGGGCACGGCATGCCGTGCCCGCCTTTACCCGGTCGTCGGGTTCACTCTCTGGTTCCCTTGGCCCGATGCTGCGACGTTCGAAGCTACCCGCACTATTGCAGCACTATTCACTACTTAATGATACGAACTGAACGCTCCCGATGTTCCCAAAACTAACCGGAGCTCTGGCTACCGCTCCGGCAACGCCGCATTCAGCGACCCCTGCCGGTATCCTTCCAAATCCAGCGCAACATAAAGAAAACCCGCCGCTTTGAACCGCCGGGAAATCGTCGCGCCCATTTCCGGCGTCATCGCCAGCGGCAATTCCTCGCCAGCGATTTCGATTCGCGCCAGCTTGTCATGCAGCCGCACGCGAAATTGCCGAAATCCCAATTCGCGCAAAATCGCTTCGCCGTTTTCAATCAGCGTGAGCCGTTCCGGTGTCACTTCCGTTCCATACGGCAACCGCGAAGAAAGACAAGCCGACGCCGGGCGATCCCAGGTAGGCAATCCAGCACGCTGCGAAAGCGCACGAATATCTCCCTTGCTCATCTTCGCGTCCAGCAGCGGCGCAAGAACGCGATGCTCCGCCGCAGCACGATGGCCGGGCCGAAAATCGCTCGTGTCGTCCGCATTTACGCCGTAAGCAACCGCAGCAAATCCGCGCGCGCTCGCCAACGCACCCAGAACGCTGAAAAGTTCATCCTTGCAGTAATAGCAGCGATCGCCGGCATTCGCGCGGTATGCGGGATTTTCCATCTCGTGCGTCTGGACAAATTCGTGCCGCACTCCAGTGTGCGCAATAAACTTTTCCAACTCTGCGCGATCGTACGCCGAATAACTGGGCGATATCGCAGTCACTGAAAGCGATCGCTTACCCAGCGCCTTATTCGCAGCCCACGCCAGGTACGCGGAATCCGCCCCACCTGACACCGCAATCAGCAGGGAAGGTAGCTCCGCCAGCCGCGTCAGCAACTCGCATTCTTTACGTGCTGCGTCCGTTTCTCCCGATTCTTGCTTGCGGATTTGTACCAAGGAACTCATCGCCGGAAGTATATCTTACGCAATGGTGTACTCGTGTACAGCATTCGCCCCATCTAAACCCTATTTAAAATCCAACAGCACATCCACTGTTCCCTTCGCCGCATCCGCGCGCAGCCAGTGCCCCACGCTGTCATAGTGCACCGGCAGCTCGCCGAAAATGTCTTTCGAATGACTCTGCAACTGCACCAGATAATCTTCATATTTTATTTTGTCAAAAACGTCGCCTGCCGCGATCGGAAATGTTGTGCGTACCCGCGATTCACCATTGCTCGAAATCCCGGTAATCACCCAGCCGCCCATGTGATACTGCTTGCCTTCCGAAATAGCAATCTTGTACGAAACCGTATGCGCCGCATCGTCGAATGAACTTTCCGGTTGCACTGTCGCATCCAGATACCCGCGCCGCCCGTACTCCTCGCGAATCTGTTCCAACGCCGCTTCCATTTCCATTCCGTTGGCGGCCGCGCCATTTTTCAAACCCAGATACGCGCCCAGCGCGATCGATGAAATCACATTGTTCCCAGACCACTGCACATCGCCAAAGTGATAGACATCTCCCGTTGCGACCGGGACATATACTGGAAGCTCTTCGGGCAATTTCGCGGTTGGCGGACCAGACAGACGCACTTCAGGAGGTCCCAACTTGGCCTTCAAATATCCCTGCCGCAAGTAAACCGGACGAATCTGCTCCGCCAGAAAAACATCAATCGTCGTCCGCGAATACGGCTTGCCATTAATTTCCGAAAGGTGCTGTTGCACCACGGGATTCGCCGCCAGCGCTGCATCGCTAAAACTCAAACTCGCAATCTTCAGCCCCGCACCTTCGACTGTAAATTGCTGGATATTTCCATCCCCCAACGGATTGCCAACCACTTGGTGTTGCACCGGCAGATCGAGCTTGTGCGCGACCAGCAGCCCGTGAATTGCGTCCGCGGCAATGTCCACGACGTTTCCGGCCTCCGGCAGCGTCCCATCAAAAAAGGGAAGCTGTGCGCGAATCGCGTCATTTAATTCCGAATCCCCGAACCATGGAAAATTATCGTAATAAGCCGGAACCCGCGGCGACTCCGTCACATGAAAATCCAGCGTTAATCCTTCAGCGCGAGTCTTAAAGTCGTACTTCACCGTAGCGAACAATCCCGAAGCCACCAACTTGTCCGCCGCCTTCTGCAAATCCTCCCGCCCCACCTGCGTGCCAGTCTGCAACCCGGTCAGCCCCGCAATCTGCCCCTCCGTCAATTTCTTCTGCCCATCACACTTCACCTCCCGCAGCTCCGCAGTCCCACTCCCTGCCGTCTGCGCGGTTGCAAGCGGCGCTTCGCAGACGCAGGCAGACACTAACGCCGCGCTAGCAATCAACGTGAAGAACATCTTTCGCATGAATTCATTCTACCGTAACGGATTTGGCCAGGTTACGCGGTTGATCCACGTCGCAGCCGCGGCGTACGGCTATATGATATGCCAGCAGTTGTAGTGGAATAATTTCGAGCAAGGGTACCAGCAGTTCCGGAGCGGGCGGCAATTCGATCAAATGATCGGACGCTTCACGAGCGAGACGATCATTCTGCGTCACGATCGAAATCACAATGCCGTCGCGGGCTTTTACCTCTTTGATGTTCGACACGCTTTTTTCGTACAGCGTGACGGAAGCGGGATCGTTGTCATCGCGCGTGGCCAGCACTACGACTGGAAGATTTTCGTCGATCAGCGCGTTCGGGCCGTGCTTCATTTCGCCCGCCGGGTAGCCTTCAGCGTGGATGTAGGAAATTTCTTTTAGCTTAAGCGCTCCTTCCAGAGCGATTGGGTAGTGAATGCCGCGTCCAAGATAAAGAAAATCCGAGCAGCGAAAAAATTGCCGCGCGAGATTTTCGTAGAAGCCATTGCGATCGGCTTGCAGAATAGTTTCAATCTTGTGCGGAATGGTGATGAATTCCTGCAAAAGATTTTTCGCTGCCTCACCTGATAACGCTCCGCGAACTTCTCCAAGATACGCAGCCAGCAAAACCAGCGCAGTAAGCTGCGCGGTAAACGCTTTGGTGGACGCGACGCCAATTTCCGGCCCAGCGTGCGTCAGAATCGAGCCGGCGGCTTCGCGCGTAATCATCGAGCCTAGAACGTTGCAAATCGCAAGCGTCGGCGAACCTTTTTGTTTTGCTTCGCGCTGTGCCGCGATGGTGTCGGCGGTTTCTCCTGACTGGCTGATGCACACCGTCAAGGTTTTCGCGTCCAGAATCGGATCGCGATAGCGGAATTCGCTGCCGTAGTCCACTTCGACCGGCAAGCGCGCCAGCCGCTCGATCATGAATTTTCCAGCTAAGGCGGCATGCCAGCTGGTGCCGCACGCCACGATGCGAACATTTTTGAATTCGCGAAATTGCTGCTCGGTGAGTCCCATTTCGCCAAGATAGATTTTTCCGCTGTCCTGCGAAATGCGTCCGATAAAAGTGTCGCGCACGGCGCGCGGCTGCTCAAAAATCTCCTTCTGCATGTAGTGCTTGTAGCCGCCTTTTTCCGCCATGATGGGATCCCAGGCGACGTGATGCGGCTTGCGTTCCACCGGCTTGCCGTCATGGTCCATGACACGGACACCGTTTTTGCTGAGCACGGCGATATCGCCATCGGCCAGGAAAAACATGTTGCGCGTGTGTTCCAGCAACGCGGGAATATCGCTGGCGACAAAATATTCGCCTTCGCCGAGACCAACGACGGCGGGTGGGCCGAGGCGCGCGGCAACAATTTTATCGGGATCGCTGGTGGAGAGAAAAACCAGGGCGTAGATTCCGCGCAGTTGCTTAAGCGATTTGCGAACGGCTTCTTCCAGAGGAATTTGTCCGTCGCCGAATTGCAGATTTTTCTCGACCAGGTGCGCCACGATTTCCGTATCAGTTTCCGTCACGAATTTGTGCCCTTCGCGCTGCAGCTGCTCTTTGAGCTCCAGATAATTTTCGATGATGCCGTTGTGGACCACCACGATTTGTCCAGAGCAATCACGGTGCGGGTGCGCGTTTTCTTCGGTAGGGCGCCCATGCGTCGCCCAGCGGGTGTGCCCAATCCCATAAGTTCCGTCGATTGGAGATTTCTGGATGACCTCTTCCAGGTTGCGCAACTTGCCGGACGCGCGGCGAATTTCCAGTTTGCCCGCGGCGTCGACCACCGCGATACCGGCGGAGTCATAGCCTCTCCTGGTTCTATAGTTCAGGGTTTGCAAGTACAAACCCTGAAACCCGAGTCTTTCTAGAAGCGTAGCACGCGAATCAAAGCGGCTGGAAATGTGAAAAATGTTGCGATGCGGAACGCGACCCAGTCTTGGTGCGAAAGCAGAAATTGTAGGGAGGGCTTCAGCCGTGCCGAAAAACGTCTTTTATCTGTCCGAGCGAAGCGAGGAACCTGCTTTGTTCATGAACCGGCGGGGAAAGCGGATTCCTCGTCGCTGCGCGTCTCGGAATGACAAGCGCCGGGGTAGGAAACTCGGACGCGACGGAGGCTATTCCACGATCTCGAAGCGGTATTCCTCGATGACCGGGTTGGTCAACACGTCCTTGGAAATTTTCTCCAACTGCTGCTGCGCCTCGTCGCGCGACCAGCCATCGAGATTCAGCACAAAGAATTTCCCCTGGCGTACATCGGTAATCGCGGCGTAGCCGAGTCCGGAAAGTGCGTGCTGAATCGTCTGACCCTGCGGATCCAGAACCGTGCGCTTTGGCATAACCCAAACGTGAGCTTTCATGGGAAAAGTATAGCAGGAGACGAAAAGAGGGGTGGCGCACCCTTTGGACTTTGCATTAACAACGGATGCGCGTTTAGAGGTGACTTCAAGCACGCATTCCGACCCGCAGCATTGGAGAGGTTTTCTTCAGCTCCGATTTTGGTAGTGGGTCAGTTTCCGGTAACGGCGCTAGTCCGGCAGTGACCACATACTTGGAGCTAATTCGAAAAACGTTCTTCCTCTGATTGGGTAGAAAGAAGTCCGAATCGAGGATGCTCGGATGCTTGTCGCGAGATGTCGTCGACGCCAAAAGTTCAACGGCCCCGCAGTAACTCTGCGGGGCCGCCGGTAGTCTGTCTGGGATTGGCTGAAGGCGCGAAGGCCTTTTGCGAATCCGAACTTCGCCAGGACTTAATAGCTCACGCCTTAAGCCTCAGCCACCTCACGTTTGTCACTACAATCAGAATTTTTCATGTTTTATATGGATCGCCCTCCTTTCCCGTGTATGCCCATACTATTTTCAAATAGCAGCAAATTCAATATTGAACTGCGGTCTGATCACCAACGGCATCTCCTCCACCAGCACGCCTCCGACGTGAGCGATCGCGTACGCACCGTACTAGTCGTTAAGGTTCAACGTCACCTTTGCGTTCTCCACTACTTTGATCCACCTAGGTCGAGCGACCCGTCGGCGGGCGGCTGCAATGGCGTCGCCTTCTCTTGTGTGAGCCTTCTCTCGAACCCGCAATGCGTCCAGCTCCGCCTGAAAGGTGCCCCGATCGACTATTTTGGGCGCTCCAAGTTCGTCGCTCATCGCTCTCTCCCTTTGCTAACCCTCGATCATGCTTTCGCCTCTGCGTCGCGCCTTCGAGAGGCGGCTCCTTGAGGGTCGGTTATGATATCGACCCACTTCGGGTGAGGGGAGGCCTCGGCCCCGTCATTGTCGTGCCAGTTCCACCACTTGTACGGCGGCGTCTGGGGGTAGCCCTCCGGCGAATCCTCCCACTCCTCCTGGCGCCCGAGCGCAGTTATGTCAAGGTAGCTCCAGGTGCTGCCCATTGCCTCGTCGCCGCGGTTGTTGATGAAGTAGGTGCGAAATACACGCTCGCCGTTGCGGAAGAACGCGTTCGTGCCGTGCCACTCGTCCACGCCGAAGTCGGTGTCGAAGCTGTCAGTGATGGTGTACCACGGCATCTCCCAGCCCATCCGCGCCTTCACGCGCGCGATGTCAGCTTGCGGTGCACGCGAGACGAACGCGAGGGTGGTGTCGCGAGCGTTCAGATGGGCCAGATGGGCGACCTGATCGGCGCCCAGGGAGCAGCCGCGGCAGGCGTGATCGGGCCAGCCGAAGACGCCAGGCTCGAAGAAGGCGCGGTAGACGATCAGCTGACGGCGGCCGTCGAACAAGTCGAGCAGGCTCGCCTTGCCCTTAGGCCCGTCGAACTCGTACTTCTTCTCCACGGCCAGCCACGGCATCCGGCGACGCTCGGCGGCCAGCGCGTCCCGGGAGCGGGTGAAGGCCTTCTCCTTTACGAGGAGCTGCTGGCGCGCAGCCTCCCATTCCTGCTGCGAGACGATGGGCGGAGTTTTCATTGCGACCTGCTTTTTCGGGTGCTCCATGCCACTTTGCTTGCTGGTTGCCATTTTATTTCTCCTGTGCGCCGGCTAAACCGGCGAGGTGTAGTGAATGCAAAAGTCATACGAAAGTGGATCAGCGACCCACATCGGCCCCGAGTCAGCGGAGCTGCTTGCAAAGGCAGCGTCGAAGCGTTGACAGGGGAACGTGCGGGCCGGGTATTCAGCCGCGTAAGAAACTTCCTCCGGGACGCCGACGCTGTAGGTCCACAAGACTATTGTTTCTGCGCATTGTTGGCCTCGGCCCGTTCCTTGATTCGCAGCAACTGGTGTTTCCACAACCGCTCGAACGTGCTGGTCCATTCGTGCAACGGCCGGATTGCCATAGCATTCACCTTGTAAAGCATCTGCCGACCCTCCCTCCGGGCCTCCACCAGGCCAACCTCCTTCAAGACCTTCAGGTGCTTCGAAACCGAGGGCTGCTCCATCTCCATTGCGTCCACAATCTCGTTGACCGACCTCTCCCGCATCACCAGATAGTTCAGGATGTCCCGCCGCCGAGGTTCCGCCACTGCATTGAACGCGTCCGATGTTGTCGCTGCTCTTGCCACGCTTTCAATATATACCCATATAAGAATATATCAAGCCCTTTTTTATTTGCCAATCTTTCTGCCGCGTTTCCCGCTTATGGATTGCCGTAGATGACGCCTCTACCTTTGGCCAGTGCCCGACGAGTCGCGATCTCGGAAACTGACCCACTACTCCGATTTTCCTTGACTCCCAGTAACTTCCGTGATACTATACATTTGTGGTTAGCACGACGGTTCCTATAAGCCTTCCGGCATCCCAGCATCCGCTTGTCCACACAAAAATTACCCCTAAGTCCTTTCCTTAGATACGCTTGCGCACACTTGGTCACGGCGCTTTCACTATCTCCCTCATTTTCAGTGGTTTCCGAACACTTGGAGCAAAAACACCGGGGGGGGTGGCGTACCCTCACTTCGCGTGTGGCCAACTCTTCCTTTACTCTTCTCGTTCTTGCACCCAAGAAAGAGCAGGCAGGAACGTCCGTGCCACCGATGAAAAAATCGCCGCGCTCAAGAAAAGCTACTGAACGGGCAGCAGGTGCTCCACTTCGTGAAGCAGTGTTTCGAGCCCGTCGGATTTTGCGACTACCGCGGAGACTCCGGCGCGATGGGCGTCGGAGTCGGAAACGGAGTCTTTGTGCAAAGTGAAAAGAACGACCTGCGTTGGAGGATGAGCCTTTTTCAAGGTGCGGCTGGCATCCAGGCCGCTCATGCGCGGCATAGACAGGTCCATGACGACCAAATCCGGATTGAGAGTGTCGGCTTTTTCGAGTGCGTCAATGCCGTCCACGGCTTCGTTCACAACGTATGACGTATGCATTTCGAGTGCGGATCTTACGATGAGCCGAATCACCTCGTTGTCATCTACGACTAGAACTCGCTTATTCATTCGTCACCTCTGCGCGGGCGTGAGGGGCTCCCAGCTCAACGGTAGGCTGGCCTACGTACCGGGGCAATACAGGATAGAGGGTAGAAATATTGAAATGAGTGTTATGGATGCCGCTGCAAAAAAGGGCAGCTATCGGCCTGGTTCAGGGGGCCGAAGTCAACGGAAACGGGCCGCGCGAATCTTTTTCTGGCTTAGTAGGGATGTGCAGACCATCGGCGGTTGGCGGAGTCGGGGAAATCTGGGCGGCCTGCGAAACTCTTGCGAAGGGAATGATGGCTCGGACGACGGTACCTTCGCCGGGACATTGCAGTTCGAGTTTTCCGTCAACGTCGGCAACACGGCCCCGCATGCCGGCCAGGCCGACTCCGGATGGAGATTTGCTGCTGCGGAAGTTCTGCAGCGTGGCTTCGGGAATTCCTTTGCCGTGATCGGTGACGGTCATGACGATCTGTCGCGAGGCAGCGACGACTACGACTTCGGCACTGGAGCTGCCGGAATGGCGGTGCACATTGGTAAGGCCTTCCTGCAGAACCCGGAACAGAATGAGTTCCAGTTCTCTAGGCAGCTTCAGATCGTCCGGAGTTTCGAGAGTGACGGCGATTTTGCTGCGTTTAGAGAAACCGTCCACCAGCCACCTGGCGGCAGCATTGAAACCCACTTCGTCGAGCATGGGGGGATGCAGAAGATAGGAAATGGTGCGGGACTGAGTGAGCCCTTCGTCAGCGAGTGCAATCGAGCTGGATATAATTACGGAATCTTCCTTCGAGCGGGAATCGGTTTTTGCCAACTGGCTGAGTTCCATCTTCAAGGCTGCGAAAATTTGGCCGATACCGTCGTGCAAGTCGCGCGCAACCTTGCGGCGTTCTTCGTCCTGCACTTGCAACATTCGGCCGCTCAAGCGGCGAACAACTTGTTCGGCGTTCTGGCGCTGGCGCAACTGAAACATGAGTTCAATAAAATTCAAGACCGTAAAGATCAGCACCACCACAAAGGAAATGGAGAGGACAAGTTTCTGCGTGGCGTAAGTTTTATCGGAGATGATCGTTCTCTGGCCCAACAATTTTCGTTCTTCCGCTCGCAGCGATTCCAATTTAGCGAAAGCTTGTTGAGACAAGGATTGACTATCCGCAGAAAATTCCTGCAGCAGCTCGACGCTGCCACCTTTATCCTTCATGGCCGCTGAGGTACGCAAGAAAGCGATCTGTTGATTGAGCAATGGCTCCAAACTGGCGAGCAGCGATTGCTGGGAAGGGTTGTCTGCAGTAAGTCTGCGAAGTTCGGAGATCTGGGCGGAAAGGGCGCTTGCTGCAGATTCAAATTGTTGCAACGCTTCCGGCTGACCGGCAAAAACATACGCAAGACATGCATGTTGGGCCGAGTACAGATCGGCGCGGATGGATTCGATGGCTGTCTCTACCCGGCGCGTATGAGAAACCGCATTCATGCTGTCAGCGTAGCGAGACATAGAGCCAGTGGTGGCGACGCCGACGATCAAGAGAGCCAGTAGCGTGAGGATGGTGAGATACCAAAGCGATCGTTCAGACAGACGACGCATTAGATCCTCCAACGCCGCGGCCGCATAAAAAAATTCGCACCGATAGCTGGGCAGAAGGCTTCACCGGACCTTGCAGCCCGTGTTTATTCTAGCAGCCTTCTGTGCGGAACGCTTAACGCCAGCGTTAGCGGGTACAGCAAGATTTTTGGCAGGATCTCTTTCCTGGGTTCGATGCGGCAGCGACGCGGGCGATACCGGATCGAGAACCGGTTTGAAACGCGAGTCGAGAAACTCACGTAACCCGCAACGTGGCTCAGAGGAAAAAATGCGAGGCGCGAAGTGCCCGGGCGTTTTAGCCTGCCGCTTTAGCGGCGGAATTCTGGCGAAGCGACAGTAGTGCGCTGGCTTCGTCGTTCTCGATGTCGAAGACATGATCCAGTTTTGTAATCTGCAACAATTTGTGGACGTTTTCCCTTGGATTCACAAGCTTGAGCTGACCGCAGTGACTGCGGACGGAGGCCAGGGTGCGGACAAGTTCGCCTAGGCCAGCGCTGTCTATAAAATCGACGTCCGCTAGGTTCAGGATGATGCGATTGTTTCCCTGTTTGAGGAAATCGTGAATCGTATCGCGAAGCAACATAGTTCCTTCAGCGAGGGCGATTTTGCCGACAAAGTCGGCGATGACGGGACCATCCATTTCACGCGTACTCACCAGGGATGTAGGGGCGGCGCTTTTCTTCATGCCAAGACCGAGCCGGTCCAAAATCTCGCAACTGGTGGCTGCGATTTGGGACGACTCGGTTCGAACAACGATCAGCGAGTGACCTTCGCTTAGGACGCGGCGGAAAAAGGCCAGATCTTCGGAGGAACCAGTCCCAGATGGCGACAACGGGGCAACGGAATCGCCGGCAATGCTTGCGCCGACGGCCGAACCCGTTCCCGCGCCCGCTAACCCCAGCAATGCCGCGGCGCCGAGTCCCAAGGCAAACACCGGACCGATGCCAGGAACGGCCAGCAGAGCAGCAGCGGCGAGGCCGGCAGACATGCCTGCCGCGCCTCCAACTATGCCACCGGCAACTGCGCCGAATTGCTTACCGACAGTCATGGCTTCGCTCTCAGAGCGGGTCAGGTACACGATGGATTTTTCAGGAACGTGATTCTCCAACAGTTCCTTGACGGCTTCTTCGGCGCGACCACGGGTAGAAAATACTGCGATGGCGGTTTCCACAAAACCTCCGGTCAAGCGCTGACTGGCACTAGTGTGGCCAGTAGCTGAGGCAAAGTCATTCGATTGTGATTGCAAACAAGATGGCCCGGGTTGGGCAGGACGACCGGACGAATCGAGATTGACGTCGAAGAAGAAAATTCCGCAAATAGTGCTACAGGCCTGAGTCCAGCACACCGTCGATCGGCCAAGCCCAACTTAAACCTGGCGGGAGTCTAAGCCCGTCTGGTGGAGGCTTGTCAAGCGTAATGTTGCGGGGCGGCAGCGGGAAGAGCTTTCCGGGCAGGCGACTGGCGGCGGTTCGAAGGGAACATGATTCTTCGAACTAGTCGTCACAGGGCCAGGGAAACCGGCCACAGAGCCACAGATTGCAGCGTAACGAAACCCATTCGCCGGTAGGTCGCTATGGCACGGGAGTTTTGCTCCTTGACGTGAAGAAAAGATTTCAGCCCAACGGCGGCATGATCGTTCAGCAGCCGATTCATCAGCAGTGTGGCGTAGCCTTTGCCAACGTGTTCCGGGTGAGTAACGACTGCGCTGATTTCGCGAAAGCCGGGGACGGCAAGACGTTCGCCGGCCATGGCAACAAGTTCATTGTTGATGCGAATGCCGTAGTACGTTCCCATTTCGTAGGTTCGCGCACGAAAAAATCCTGGAAAAGCTAGGTCAGTGAGCGCGACCATATCTGGCGCATCTTCGGGTTTCATGCGCTTGATGGGCATGTCGCTTGATGCTGCGGTTGTGCCTTTGCCTGCGTTTGACGGGAAAAGCATCTGGAAGCAATTGAGAGGTGAGCCGACGTCGAGAATGTTTGTGGCCGTCGGCTGCGCACCAATGAGGTAGACAGGTTCGCCCGGTGAGAGTAACTCCGCGAGTGGCGAGAGGTCGGAATGATTTGCGTCTGCCATAGCGGCGTACGGGACCACGTCAGCGGGATAGCGCGCAGCCGGGCCATTGCGCACATTGAAGTGCGAATGGACGGAGTGAAGGGCGTTCCAGACGAGGTTGTCGAAGCTATTGGGAATCATCGGATTTAAGAATACTAAACGAAGAACCACAGAGGGTTAGGGAAGTTGAGCCAGGAAGGATTGCCGTGTTGCATTGGGAAGAAACGCGTGTTCGAACGCGGTGCGATTAATGGCAAGGACATCGTTGAGCGAAAGGCCGGTTTGCATGGCAGACGCGAACTCTTCGAGGAGCGTGGTATGAAACATAGCGGGGTCGTCGGTAGAGAGGGTGATAGGAATACCCCGGCGGAAGAACTTGGCGAGTGGATGATGCGCGATTCTGCAATGAGCGGAATTCAATTGAATATTCAAAGCGTTGGTGCGGAGGTTGCTGGTCAGACAAATTTCGAGCGGGATTTTGCGAGTGACAAGGGTGTTCATGAGCGCGGGACTGCGAATGGCGGCGATGCCGTGCCCGATGCGTTCGGCGTGGAGGATGTCGATGGCATCTTTGATTTGTTCAGGTCCACCGGTTTCTCCAGCGTGAGCTACGAGGTGTAAGCCATTTTTTGCCGCGTGCGTGTAGGCTGCCCGGAAATCCTGGAGCGGCTGGGAGAGTTCGTCGCCGCCGAGACCGAAGGCGACCACGTTTTGATTGCGAAGTTCGGCAGCGATTTTTGCGACTTCCATGGCGGGAGCGGGTCCGAATTGGCGGACGGCGTCGAAGACAAAATTTGTTTGCGGGCCAGTAGCAGATTTTTCGTGTTGCTGGAAGGCGTTGTGGATGGCGGCGAAATTCTGCGCGACATCTTGTTTCCGCAGAAGCATTACGCCGATGGACAGAGTGATTTCGGCGTAAACGACGCCCTGCTGGTGCAGAGCGGCGGCGGCATCTTGCGCGAGTTGCGCGTAGTCGTCCGGTTCGCGGAGAAAAGACGTGGCCCATTTAAAGAGTTCCAGGAACTGCGAAAAGCCGCGCAGGTTGTAGCGGGAGTTGAGTTCATCGTCTTCCAGAAATACCGAATATTTTTTCGCCAGGGATTTAACGCGGTGTGGGAGGAGCATGCCTTCGAGGTGCAGGTGTAGTTCGGCCTTTGGGAGTTGGCGGAGGAGCAGTTCGGTTTCGGAGGTCACGAGGACAGTTTAGCAGGTGGGACAGTAAGAGAATGGAGCCGCAAAGGAAGCACAGTTGCATTAGAGTGAGAGGCAAACAACCGAATAGTTGGAATCGCGGAGGGATTTAGTTCGGGAAAGCGGCCCAGCTGCCGCAGTCCAAAGGCACGCCGCCTGTAAGGCCGGACATTTCTGCTTTGTACACGACGGCAATCTGATCGTAGTTGCGGACGGCGATACTCACGTTCGCGGGTACGACCGCAAGGGGAAACTGCTGTACACCGCAGAAGCCGGTTTGCTTGAGCCGTGCGACTTGAGTTTGTCGGCAGACGGAAAGACATTTGCTGTAGCAGGGGCGGTAGGCGCGATCGCGTTGCATGACAGTGCAACCGGCCGCGATGGGATTAGCCATTCGCCGAAGGAGTTTACAGCATGGGTGGATGTCGGGAATGGGGCGGAGGTGCTGTATCGGACGGTGGTGGAGTTGGATGGGGACGCCAACAACGCCAACAAAAAAGACCGATGGAGCGGGTACAAGCCGTGCTGCCACGGTAAAAGGAAAGGAAGCTAACGCGGGAGTTGGGGTTGGCCGGCGTTTTTCCAGGCGGTTAGCCAGTAGGAGCCTACGTCGGTGGCAGCGTCGGAAATTTGGCGGATGAGGACGGCGCCGGCTTGATTGTAAAAGTGGTCGTAGTATTCGTCGGTGTAAGAGTTTAGGCCGTGGCGAGCATCGCGGTCGGCGTAAAGAACGGTTTCCAGCCAACTATGCGAACTGAGGCAGGCTTCGAAGGCGTGGTCGGTGGGATCGGCGATGAAAGTGGCGTCGTTGGGGCGCATGAAGAAAAAGGACGAGTAGCGATCGACAAGAGATGTGCCGAAGCGTTCGTTGATACCGTTTTGCGCGCTGAGGTGCCCATCCATGTTGTCGGTGGTGTTGAAAGGATCGTGGGCGGCGGCAACGTAGCTGGCGAGAACGGCGGCGTATAGCTTGGCGTCGGCCCATTTCCCGGTTTGCATGGCTTCCGTGAGTTTTGCGCTATAAACGCCGATTTGCCAGGGCAGCAGGCCGTTGGATTCGAGTTTTGATTTGCCAAACTTGGTGACGGCGGCTCTGTAGTTGCGCGGGAGTAGTTCGAACGGAAAGCGGCCGTATTTTTCCAGATAGAGAAACTGGTTTTTACGTTCGGCGGGAGTTTTTGCGACGGTGACGAATGGGTCGTTTACGTGGTTGAGCAGTTCGGCGCGGCTGTTATCAAAGAAGGGGCGGAGGTCGGCGGGAAGAGTGTCTATGGCGCGATTGACGATGAGTTTGTTGGCGTTGTTGCCCCAAGCGAAAGCGGCGGGTGCGTAAATCGCAAGCGGCAAAGTTAGCGCGAGCATGGTCAGAATTTGGAGATGAAACCGTCGGGACATTCTGCTCGCGCCTCGCGGATTAGTTTGAAGCTTCCAAGCGTAGCGTACTGCGTTTGCGGCTATAGGAAAAGTAAATCACAAGTCCAATTGCCAGCCATACAAAGAAACGAATCCAATTCATGATCGGCAATCCGGCCATCAGCAGCAGACAAGTGAGGATGGTGAGGGCTGGAGCGATGGGTCCGCCGGGCGCACGGAAGGCGCGGTGGCGGTTCGGTTCGCGATAACGGAGGATGAGCACGCCAGCGGCGACAAGAGCGAAGGCGAAGAGCGTGCCGATGTTGGCGAGGTCGCCCAGGGTGCCGATATCGAGCAGGCCTGCGGGAACTCCCACGACGAATCCAGCGACCCAAGTGGAGAAATCCGGCGTGAGATAGCGGTGATGCACGTGGCTGAAGATTTTTGGGAAGAGGCCGTCGCGGGACATGGCAAACCAGACGCGGGCCTGACCGATCTGGAAAACGAGCAGCGAAGAGATCATGCCCATGAGCGCACCGATCAATACCACCAGGCGTAATCCGGAGATGTGGAGTTTCTTTAGGGTGTTGACGACGGGAGCGGCGTCATCGACGAGATTGTCCCAACGGACGAGTCCGGTGAGCACGACTACGACGCCGATATAGAGGAGCGTACACACGACGAGAGTGGCGATGATGCCGCGCGGGAGATCGCGCTGCGGGTTGGTGCATTCTTCCGCGGCGGTGGAGACGGAGTCGAAACCGATGTAGGTGAAAAAAACGATGGAGCCGCCGGTGAGGATGCCGGGCCAGCCGTTGGGCGCAAAAGGATGCCAATTAGAAGTGTGAATGAAGCGCGATGCGAAGGTGATAAAAGCAAGGATGGCGATGATCTTGATCAGCACCATGATGTTGTTGGTTTCCGCGGACTCGCGGATACCGCGAACCAGAATCACCGTAAGCAGCATGACGATAATGAAGGCGGGCCAGTTGAAGCCGAAGTGCCAGCCGTGGCCGTAAATCATGTTGCCGGAAAGATCCGAAAGGCCACTGGGCAGATAGGCCGGAGAAATCCATTTGGGATCGGGATGGACGCCGAACCAATCGAGAAGGTCAACCATGTGCGCGGAAAAACCCACGCTGACGGCCATGTTGGAGACGGCATACTCGAGAATCAGGTCCCAGCCGATGATCCAGGCGATGAGTTCGCCCATGGTGGCGTAAGTGTAGGTGTAGGCGCTGCCAGCGATGGGAATCATAGCGGCAAGTTCGGCGTAACAGACGGAAGCGAAGCCGCAGGCGATGGCGACAAGGACAAAAGAGAGCGCGATGGCCGGGCCCGCGCCCGGACGGCCGAAAGATGCGGAATGGTGAACGAGGTATTGAAGCAGCGGCGCATTGAGGATCGAGGACGTTTCGAAGTTCTGCCCAGCGATGGCCGTGCCGACGATGGTGAAAATGCCGGAACCGATGACCGCGCCAATGCCGAGAGAGGTGAGACTGAGCCAGCCCAGAGATTTTTTCAGGCGAAATTCGGCGCCTTCGCAATCAGAAATGAGTTGATCAATGTTTTTGCGGCGGAAGAGGGGTGATGCCACCCGGGCGCTCCGATCGAGTCCGGCGGCGAAGAAATTCGCCGGAAACGCGTGTGGGGTTTAGGTGCGAGAGAGAATGTACCGCGAGAGGCGGAGGGCGTGCAACATTGCAAGCGGATGGAGATCGAGGGGTAGAGGAAGTAAAGGAGTAAAGGAAGTGGAGGAACAACGGTCGAGCTTTGATTTTTTGGCATTCGAAGTATTCGCGCGGGAAAAACGGGAGCTGGCTCCCGCACTCCAAAGGCATCCGTTCCCGCGAGGGGCCGGGGCAGGCAGAAGGTAGCCACCACAAAAGAAAGAGCCGGGCTAAAGCCCGGCACTACGAAAGCGTAAGAAACGGAAAAACAAGAAACGAGTATTAGAGTTGCTGGAGTTGGGCGTAGCGTTCTACGAATTTTTTGGTGCCGCGGCCGGGGAAGGTGACGGAAAGGCGGCGGTCGTCATCGTCGCC
>WNFE01000186.1_pt1 | contig 42697 bp, 49 predicted proteins | sample 5400451 | NCBI WGS metagenome assembly WNFE01 (sample SAMN13153344, study PRJNA577476) | soil metagenome | isolation source: 200 cm saprolite under Douglas fir tree site 2 hole 2 | place: USA:California | collected 2015-04-18
CGGGCCTGATAAGTAGCGAGAAGAGCGGCGCCATAAAGGCCCACATGACGACCGCACTCCCGTGCACGTACCCGCCGAGACTCAGCTGGAGCCACAGTGGGAGGAGGATGCCGGACCCCAGGAACGGCACAGGGAGAAGCCCGAGTTTCTTGGTGTTGACAAACCTGGCAAGAACGGCAGCCACCACGACACTTTGGACGAGCGGGATGAGACCGCTGAAAGGCTTGCCAAGAGCCGTATACATGACGGCCCAGAGCACGCCAGCAAGCGCGCCGCCCAGGTTCATGACGACGAAGACTTCCTTCGTGACCTTCTCCCGGTCGGAGTCTGTTGGCAGGCATCCGATCTCGAGGACCCGCCGCAGCCGGTGCGCAAGCGCAGCGCGTGTCACGGGTCCATTCTGATCGTGGTGGGCCGCGGTGGACTCGAACTACCTACCCACTCATGTCCTTGCCAGGGCGACGGCTGAACGGCTGGAACGAGCGATTGCAGCTCCTCCGCGAGCGAAGCTGTGCCAGCCGCCTTTCGGTCTAGCTTTTGACATGCAACAGGCCCCGGCGCCCTCAATCGATCCTTTCGAATGCATTCACTTGCCAAAGCAGACCCCGCTCGTTGAACCTCGTCCTAAAGCCGCGCTGCTGGACTGTGGCCTGAATCAGTTCAGGCGGATGCAGGAAGACTCGGAACTGCAACCTGATCACACGAAAGCCAAAATTGGCAACTGTCAGACCAAGGCGGGTCCACCACCGGCGGTTTGGAAAGCTCATAACCAGTAGGCCCTTGGTGCGATTGGCTGCCGCGCCGGCCAGTTTGGGCATGTCCGGATAGCAGCAGATGACACGATTCATTACGACAACATCGGCGGTTTCAACCTCGGGCCCCGCATTGGCGAAGTCCATGACCTTTCGCTCGACGTGGTCGGTCAAGCCGGCCTCAACAAGCAGTTCGAGCGCGGCGGCTTCGTAGGTGGGTGTCAGCTCAACATTTATTGCTCGAGCCATCCCGGCCTTGAGCAGCTCGATCTCGATGGCTCCGATGCCACCGCCCACCTCGAGAAGCGTCTTGCCGTCGACGCCGCGCCCTCTGATGAAATCAAAGATTCGCTTAGAAGTTCCATCGAGGCCCTTTCGGCGGTACCTCTTTGCTTCTCCGGCCGATTCTTCTCGCTGAAGATTTGCCTGTAGCCCTTAGGTGTGCAGCAGTCGCTCACGCGGAGCGGCGGGCTCGAATCGAGTAGCCGAGGGTGCCGAAATCCCGAGCGCTCTCCTCTCCTCGTGCTCCTGCGAATGTGTCGAGCGGATTAGCCAGCTCGACGTCGATGAGCCCGGCGCCACTGATCACCGTCTCCCAGCCTGCGCACGGCAGGGCGCCTGCGATTCAACCCGTCCAGAGATCGATATCCCGAAGGGCCTCCTCAGGGACAGGGCGCTCAAGGCAGATGTCCGCCACCGTCATCCGGCCCCCCGGCTTTAGCACCCGAAAGATCTGACGGTAGACGCCGAGCTTGTCGGGGCAGAGGTTGATCACCCCATTGGATATCACGACATCCGCCCACCCATCTTCGATGGGCAAATCTTCAATCAGGCCCTCGCGAAACTCGACATTGTCCAGGCCAAGCCTGGATGCCATCGACCGGCTGCGGTCCAGCATTTCCGGAGTCATGTCCACTCCAATCACCTTTCCTTTGCCGCCCACCCAGAGGGCCGCCAAGAAGGAGTCCATACCGGCTCCAGAGCCGAGATCGACAACCCTCTCACCAGGCTTCGGCCCGCCCCAAAAGAAAGGATTGCCCACGCCGGCAAAAGCTTCGCAGGCGTAATCGGGAAGCTGGTCGAGCGGCTTCGCCGGATAGCCAAGTCGAATCGCATGGGGGCGCCCGGTGTGGAAGTGATAGTCAGCTGTGGGGTCCTCGGCGACTTCGCGATACTTCTCGCGCACTTCCTTGCGCAACGCTTCGAGGTCGACCATATCGAGTATCTCGGCCATCGTCGCCTCCTATTGATTGTCCGACGGATGATCTGCTTTGACCGCCGTCGCGATGAACACGGCGCGCTGTATGTATCGGTCGGCCAGCATCGCCGTCTGCTGATTCGCCGTCAGGTCAGCCCGGTTCATCGGTCCCCAGTCGAACTGCCGACTCCGTCCGACTCGACACCGTTCCCGGCGTCGGCCCATTCCGGCAACCCGTCGCTGAGATATCGGGCGGAATAACCGTGCCCACGGAGGGTGCGTACAGCCTCCGGCGCAAAAGCGCAGTACGGACCACGGCAATAAGCCACGATCTCCCGCTCGCGTGGTAACTCCCGCAGCCTCTGCTCCAACTCCGCAAGCGGAATCGAAACCGCGCCGGCAACATGCGCAGCTTGATACTCCTCGGTGGGTCGGACATCGACCACCACCAACGGTTCGCCGGACCTGAGTCGGGCCAGAAGCTCATCGCCGCTGATCGCTTCGAGGCCTTCCCGAGAACCCAGATACGCCTCGACCAGGCCCCGTACGCCAGGCAACCTTTCAGCCGCCAACGAGCGCAACGCCACCCAGAACCGGTAGACGGCCGGCGAGGCCAGCCGATACCGAACCCGTGCCCCTTCCCTGGTCGCAGCCACAAGTCCGGCCTCCTTCAAAACCTGGAGGTGACGGCTAGTGTTGGCGACTGACATGGCGACCTGGCGAGACAGCTCCTCGACGCTTCGTTCACCGTTGGCCAGCACGTCGACGATCTCAACCCGGCGCCCGCTGGCGGCCGCCTGCGCGACCCGGGCGAATTGATCGAAGAGCTCGATCTTCACGGCTCGTTCTGTCATCGCTCGCCAATATGCTCTTTTTGAGTATGCCTGTCAAGAATTCAATTGATCTCTTGACAATTTGAGGAGTAGGCCTGACAATGCCGCCCAGCGAACTTCTGGAGGTGGTTGAGATGATCAAGCAGAGGCGCGTTCCGACAGCCGAGGCGGACCAGGCCTCGACAGGTAAGCCGGCACCTAGGCGCAAGTTCCTGGAGCTGCTGGCCGCGCGCGACTTCGAGCTTCTGGCTGCCTCCCTGGCGAGCAACGCCCACGCTCGGTTCCTGCTTCCCCATGGGCTGGAGGAGTACGACGGCCGAGACGCGATCGTCGCCCGGATCAGGAGCTGGTTCGGGTCGGCTTCGGTCTTCGACCTCGCGGCCTCAACCGAGGACCAGGTCGGAATGCGGCATCGTATCAGCTGGCGGTTCAACGTCGTGCGCGATGGCTCGCGCCAGGTAATCGAGCAGCTTGTTTACCTGGACCTCGGACCTCAGGGCATCCAACGGATCGACCTCCTCTGTTCCGGATACCTGGCGGAGCCCGATGTCGACGCCGGCCCGACGCAGGTCTTCGACGCCGGCGACATGGGCTGCGCCGACGGCCTGGCTCAGGAGTTCCGACGCCAGATCGCCAAGGTCTCGATAGGCGGGTCGCTGGAGGTCGTCGTCAGCGATCCGGCCGCCAAAGAGGATCTGCCTTCTCTGGCCAGACTGCTCGGGCAGCGGATCACGTCCACCGAGGCGCACCACGACGGGCGCCTCACCATCACTGTGGAGAGACAGAAATGAACGAGAAGTTGATCTTCAACTGCACCTGGGGCCGAGAAGAGCCGGAGCGGGCAACGCTGCCTTTCATTGCCGCCAACATCGCCGCCACGGCGGGACAGGAGGCGGTCGTTCTCTGCACGATCGAAGCGGTTCGCCTGGGGTGCAAGGGCGGCAGCGAGGGCGTCGAGGCAACCGGGCTGCCCAAGCTCCAGGATCTCATGACTGAGTTCGTTGCCAACCAGGGCAAGGTGTGGCTGTGTGGCGCCTGTGCCAAACCGCGGGGCATAACCCCAGACCAGTTGGTCGACGGCGTGAGCATCGTCGGGGCCGCCAAGATAGTGGAAGAGATCGTCGCCGGTGCCAAGACGGTCGCCTTCGCCTGAAGCGAACGACACCTCAGCCAGACTCCTGAGGGTGCGTGATATGACGGCTGACCGCATCTCCGTCGGCGAACTCCAGGAGCTTCTCGCTGCCGGCCGGCCGGTCACCATTCTCGATGTCCGGTCGACCTCGGATGTCGATTGGGAGATTCCCGGCGCCATCCATATGGATGCCTACGCTGATCTCCAATCCGGTCGGCTCGGACCTTTGGCGGAGTTAAGCCTGGCTCAGGGACCTGTCGTCACGGTCTGTGGAGTTGGCCGGACGGCAGCAATCGCCACAGAGCTGCTCAGAGCGAACGGCGTCGAAGCACTAACGCTGGACGGCGGCATGCGCTCATGGTCCCTCGCCTGGAACACCGCCCAAACAACGATCTCCGGCTGCGAGGTCATCCAGGTCAGGAGGACTGGAAAGGGATGCCTTTCCTACATCCTGGAATCAGATTCCGAAGCGGTCGTGATCGATGCGTCAGTCGATCCTGACGTCTACATCCGAGTGCTCCGCGAGCGCGGATGGCGGCTGGTGGCGGTAACCGACACCCACATCCACGCCGACCATCTATCGCGTTCGAGGCGGCTGGCCCAGCTCGAGGGCGCACGCCTCGTGCTGCCAGCACACGACCGCGTTCAGTATCGCTTCCGACCACTGGCCGACGGCGACCGGATCGCCTTCGGCTCAGCCGCCCTGGTTGCCATGAATACCCCTGGTCATACCGACGAGAGCACCACCTACCTGCTTGACAATACCGCCGCGTTAACGGGCGACACATTGTTTCTCAACAGCGTGGGCAGGCCTGACCTTGTAGGCGGCACCCGCCAGGAGCTGGCCTCACGCGCGCGTCATCTTCATATGTCGGTCCGCCGCCTTCTCGAGCTGCCCGAGTCCGTCCAGGTGCTGCCCGGACATGTGTCGAAGCCAATCCCTTTCGATGGCCGTCTGGTGGCGGCGACGGTCGGAGAGATTTGCGAAACGGTGGCCCTCGCCGGGCTTGATTCGGAGGCATTTGTCGACGCCGTCCTGGCGCGGATCCCGCCAAGTCCGCCGAACCACTCCCGCATCGTCGAGCTCAACCAGCGCGGGGAACTTCCCGAGGATCCGAGCGAGTTGGAGGCGGGAGCGAACCGCTGCGCCGTCGCCTGAGGCCACCTCATGAAGGCAGAGGGGGCGATCCGACTCGGCCTCCGTGCGAACTGGCAACAGTTCGCGCTCTTGGTGGCAATCAATGCGTTCGTGGGCGGAGTGGTGGGAGTCGAGCGGTCGACGCTGGCACCGCTCGCCGAGAATGACTTTCACCTCGCCAGCAGCGCCGCGATCCTCTCCTTCCTGATCAGCTTCGGCTTCGTCAAGGCCGCGAGCAACTTCATCGCGGGGATGCTCGCCGATCGGTTCGGGCGCCGGACCGTACTGCTGGTGGGCTGGGCGGCGGCGATGCCCGTTCCTCCGCTGATCATCCTCGCGCCCTCCTGGGGCTGGGTCGTGTTTGCGAACGTGCTGCTCGGGCTCAATCAGGGCCTCGCCTGGTCGACCACAGTCAATATGAAGATCGACCTCGTCGGACCCCGGCGCCGGGGATTTGCCCTGGGCCTGAACGAAGCGTCCGGCTACCTGGCCGTATCGGCTGCGGCCGCGGTTGCCGGATACCTTGCCGTGAGCTACGGCATCCGACCCGGTCCATACCTGCTGGCGGAGGGTCTCGCCATCGGTGGCCTGCTGCTCTCCCTGCTCACGCGCGACACCACGCGCCATGTCGAGCTCGAATCCGGCGGTGCGGTACGAACTGAATCGCTGGTCCAGATCGCAACAGAGGTCAGCTTCCGTGACCGCACGATGTCGAGCGCTTGCCAGGCCGGCCTCGTCAATAACGTCAACGACGGCATGGCCTGGGCGCTGTTACCGCTTTTCTTCACCGCGCATGGACTCGGGCTGCGCGAGATCGGACTGCTGGCGTCAACCTACCCGGCTGTTTGGGGAGCCGGCCAGCTCGGCACCGGGTGGATAAGCGACCGAGCCGGGCGCAAGACCCTGATTGTTGGCGGGATGCTGCTCCAGTCGATCGCGATCGCTGGATTCGTGATCAAGCCCGGTTTTGCCTGGTGGGTTGCGGAGAGCGTCTTGCTTGGCGCTGGCACCGCCCTTGTCTATCCAACTTTGCTCGCGGTAATAGGCGACGCTGCTCGAGCCCCCGATAGAGCGACGTCAGTCGGCATCTACCGGTTCTGGCGCGATAGCGGATACGCTGCTGGGGCGATCATTGCCGGCGTTATCGCCGACGTCGCAGGGTTTTCAGCCGCGATCATCACGGTCGCCTGCCTCACAGGGTTATCTGGAATCGTCGTCGCGCTCCGGATGCGCGAAACGATACCGCGGGCGGCTCGAGCCTCGTCCTAACGCCTCAGTTTGAAGCTTGGTTGATGCTTCGCGATTGAAACTTCCGCAGCGCAAACGCACACCAGACGATCTCGACGACTCCAAACGGCCAGGCGCCAATCACGAAGCCGTATGCACTGGACAATAAACAGCCGAATGCAAAGGCCAGTGTGAAGCGGCGATGGCGTCCCTCGAGCGAATACATCGCCATCATGAAAGTCAGCGCCAGGACGCCAAATACCGTTATCTCATTCATTCAACCCTGCCTTCACTCTCCATTCGCGCCTCGCGCCTGCCCCGAGGACGCCCGCTGCCCTACAGCGACTTTCAGTCGCTCTCCGCTTTGCTCGCCTCCAAAGCTTCGTTGGCTTCACCCCGGATCCACCAGATCAACGCCAGACCAGCTAGCGGGTCGGCCCACCAGAGGCCGAAGAACTGGTTCAGGAGCAATCCGGCCAGGGCAACGCCGGCCATGTACAGGCACACCATCGAGCAAGCCGCGTCTCCCCGAAGGGCAGGACTTCCAAGGCGATCAGCCAGAGCAAGCCGCCAGCGCCAGAGAGCGGCCATGATCACAAGTGAGGCGATCGTGAGTCCGATTCCGAGCGGCGAAGCTGCGGGCTCGAAGCGGAAACCCAAGGCAACTGCTGCTGAGAGAACGATGTAGGCGATCAGGCCGTACAAGGCGAAGCCCACGAGCTTGGTCGCGTTGCGCTCGCCCCCGGTCATCGAGCCGCGTTCCTCACTCTCGGATCGCTGAAGTAGGCGGCGCAGGACGACCACTGATGAGAACAGTTCGATGCCGCTGTCCACCCCGAAAGCGGTGAGCGCCACCGAGTGCGCGACGATGCCCGCTCCGATTGCAATGGCACCCTCCATGACCATCCAGCCGACGGTCAGCCACTGGGCCAGTCGGGCTTGCTGGAGGAGGGACGCCGCCGGCTGAACCTGCACGGTCATACCGGCAACTTAGCACCGAGCATCGAATCGGATCGACGGACGTGATCCTGGCCTGTTGTCAGGGTGACTGGACCGCAGGCGTGCCAGCGAATGGCCAACTGATTGCCATGCCGGCTACAACGGTGGTGGCCACAACGCCGATTGACGCCCCCAGCTCCGGCTTTGTTGTCATCAGGAAAACCACCCCAACCAGGATCCCCAAAGACCCACCGAGCGCAACGGTCAGGATCGGGTCGCGCAGACGGGTGTGGAGGGCGGTCGAAATCGGACCAAATGGCTCGAGTTCCAATGCATCTGAAATCCGATGAAGTCGTGGGTTGATCACAAGCGGGCCGATAGGAGCCAACAAGAGGAAGCTCCCGATTGCGACATCGATCCACGGCGCTCGGATTAGCTGCAGCGAGAGAGCCATGTCCAGGCCAGTCACAGCGATCAGGACAACGCCCGCGATGACGACCACGTCGATTGCTGAAATGCGTTCCCGACCGATCCTTCGCGAGGCCAGCAGCGTCGATGTTATTGCGCGCAGTTGCTCGGACCGTGTTGCGCGCCGCATCGCTGCGACAGTGAGTAAAAGGCTCCCGTAAGCGACAAAGACCAGGATCGCTCCAATGACATGCAGAAACACTTCGACTGAAAATCGCGACATCAGCGCCTGTCTAGGCCGGGCGCGCGGCTTCGACCAGCGCCCACAGCAAAACCACAAACGTCGAGATCTGAAATACCGTGCGAAGCCCGTGCCAACACGCAAACCGGTCCAGCTTTGCGGCCAGTAGAGCCTCATTGTCCGGCGTCCCTCGGAGGCTGAGCATGATCGGCGCAGCCTTTGCCGTGAAGACAGAGTGCGCCACAGTGCCAGCGCATGCCAGCAGCAGCGGCATCATCACCGCCGAGGAGCCGCCCGTGAAATACGCCGTGATCGTCGTGGCGAACACGAACAGGACGGCCGAAATGCCCGCTGCGGGGTAAACAACGAGGCCGTTCCCCAGGTCATTGCCGCGCGCAAAGTTGGCGTAGGCAACTGCTCCGATCCGTTTGCGCGTCGGAAGTTTCACGGCGGCCACGTCAAAGCTCGCACCGGCGATCAGGCCGTTCACGGCGACGGTAACCGCCACCAACCACAATGCAACGCTCACGAGCGGTGTTCCTCCCGCTCTCCACCCATACCGTCAGTATACTTACAATCGAATGCAGGACTTCCAACTCAAGCTCGGCGCCGAGGCCGAGACGATTCCGGGTTTCCTCCTCTGGCAGGTGTCCAAGCTGTGGCAACGCCACCTGACGATCGCGCTCCAGGATCTGAAACTCCCGAGCACTCAAGCCGTCGTCCTGGCGAACGTTTTTCGCTTCACCGAGGAAGGACGACCCGCGACTCAGGCCGCCTTGGCTGAAGTTGCGAAGGTTGACCGGATGACTGCTTCGCAGTCTCTCCAATCGCTTGAGCTCAAGGGATACATCACCCGCAACACGTCGCCCGGCGACAGACGCACCAACCGCGTTGTGCTGACAACAAAAGGGCGGCGCATCGCTTTAGAGGCGATCAAGAGATTTGCGGCGACCCACAATGCGTTCTTTTCGCCGCTGGCAGGTGAGACGGAAGCGGTCGTCAGGTACCTGCAGCAGCTCATCCATGCGAATGAGCTGGCCTGATCAATGGGCCAGAGTTGCTTCGCGAATTTGAACCCGGGGGCCTCACGTCCTGCCCGTTGCGTCCTTAGTGTGAAGCCTCCGCGGAGCCATCGATTGCTACCAAGCGAGTTCAGATCCGCCCACGACAGTCACCAAAGCGCCAGTTTGAGTAAGACCGGGCGCTTTGGGACACGGGCGAATAGTCGAGGACACGCTACAGACACACGGTTCGGGACCGTCAGGACGAGGGTTCAAATCCGCCCCTGACCATTTTGTCCTCCTACAGCCGCTCAGTGCCGGGAATCTGTGACCCGGCTGTGACCCGGCGCGCGTTCAAATCATCGCCGGGAGCAGGCTAGCAATCACCCAGTTGCGGGCCAACCCCGGCCGCCTACCCGGCCGAACTCGACCTCTTCGGCCGGCCTTCTGGTGTAGTCGGGACTGAACGGGCGGCTCGACCGTCAGCTTGCCCGGCAAGAACGCCACAAACCACGGTGCGTCGCGAACGAACCGATTGGTGATCTGTCTCAATTCGGCTTGCCGGGACGACTCAGTTTGACAAGCATGGTCAGTGACGATCCGAGTGCGTCGACTTCAACCGGCGCTCGTAGTTGTCGATCGGACTGAGCACGAGGCAGCCGACCTGGTCGTCCCTGCGCAGGATCCAATTGGATATAGCGAGCACCTCGCAGCCTCCGTAGCCACGCGCCGCCGCCAGCAACATCGAGGCCCCATAAAAGACGAGCGCCGCGTTGCTGGTGAAGGAGAGGGGTGGTGCGTACCGCGGGGTGAGCACAAGCGCAATGAACACGGCGATGTTGATGGTTGTGGCCAGGGGCCCGGTCGCTTCATAGCGGGTCTTGTTAGTGCGGGCGCGAATCCACTGCCACGCAAGCAGAAGCGCTGGAAACGCGACAACACCTATCCCAACCGACAAGGGATCGAAGCCGGTTTGGACATTGCTATGCATCACTGCGATGCGACCTCCCGTCAGCCCATACAACACCATCAAGAAGCCGACCAGAATCCGGGCCACAGTGCCGATGGTGCCAATCTGGCGCCGTCGCGCTTTCTCCGATTTGCTCACGTTGGCTTCTGCCATCCTGGCTATCTCAGTCCGACCTCCTATCGACAACGATGCTGGTTGGTCGGATGACATCGTTCCAGGCCTCGGTCGCGAGGTCGGATGCTTCATCCAAGTTGAGAACGCGGCCAGGCAGACCTTGTTGATCGGCCCACTGCTCGGCCGTTTCCCTGCTCGCAAACAGATTGCTGTTGGGGCACCACTGCTCATAGACGTTCTCGCAAGAGGTCATTAGATTCTCGTCTGGCCGGAAGAGAACAGCACTGTGCTTGTCCGGACGGCCGCGCGTGAAATGGAGCACGATCGGTTGTCCGTCGGGCGGGCTTGGTGACACCGCTTGTCCCGTAGCGCCGCTAACTCCATAGATGCCCAAGATGTCGTAGGCGCACCAGGTCCAGAAGCGGCGCCCATCGAGTTCGATCTCGTGTCGGTCAGGGATCACGCTGAGGCCGCCGGACCCGACGACCTCTCCGGCAGGATTGCGGCGTATCCGTCCGGCGCCGTCAAGCAGATCGACCAAACTCGAGACCGTCTCGAGTCTAACCCCGCTGTGTTGCACCAGATCGTTCAATCCGATCGCGCGTCCGCGCGCCAGAAGGAGTTGAAATGCGGCCCTTTGAACCAGGGTCTGGGCATCGCTGGGTGGTTGGAGAATTTTCACTGCCGACCCCTCCCCAAATGCCACCGAGTCACGACGGCGGACGCCCGCAAGCACCGGAGTTGCGACCACGGAACCATGAAAAATCAGCCAAGTTCCGCGCCAACACCCGCCAAGGCTGCCGCGACGAAGGGAAGACCACGACATGCGGCAGCGATCGCCGCCAGCCCGATGACAGCCAGCGAATCGGCGCGAGCCGGGCTCATACCCAGTCCGGGCCGATGCGTGTGCATGTCGCCAGGCGCTCAGCGATCGGCTCCAGGGCGACGTCGGCCTCGTCAACGATCTGATCCAAGCCGCGCAAGGCAAGGCGGTAGACCACCTCTTTGCCGCGGCGTTCGGTGACGACGAAACCGCAGTGCCGCAGACAGGCTAGGTGGGTGCTGACCCTGGGCTGAGGTTGACCCACCGCGCTCACCAGCTCACCAACAGTGCGTTCCTTCTCCTCGAGCAGCTCCAGTATGTGGAGCCGGGTCGGATCTCCTAGAACGCGAAAGAAACGTGCCGCGGCGGCGCGGTCGGTTGGAGCTAGAATCATGGAATACATATCTGGAAAGCAGGATAACATATCGCGTCGCCCGAGGGCGATCGGAAATCTCAGACTCGGGAGGAGAGCGAGATGAAGACACGAGAGGAGACCGAGACAACCAAAGAGGTCTCGTTGGCTGATGTAGCGGAGGCGATCAAGGCAGCTATGCCGGTCCTGGACGAGTCGGACCAGCACATTGCAACTGCCGTCCATCGCCTGATGAGCAGTGGTGCGCCGGTTGAGCCGGCAGCGATTGCCAAGGCGGCCGGCGGGGTCTCACTGGAGCGCGTGAACGAGAGACTGAACACATGGCCCGGCGTGTTCAGGGACGACATGGGACGAGTGGTCGGCTTCTGGGGCCACGCTATCGACAAGCTGGAGCCGGAGTACCGCCTCGTGGCCGCCGGCAACACCACCTACGCTTGGTGCGCCCTGGACACGCTCTTCATTCCGGGCATCATCGGCAATGAGGTCCGCGTCGAGGCGTCTGACCCACTAAGCGGTGAGCTGGTGTCGCTCGTGGTCGATCGTGATGGTGCTCGCGACGTGACGCCCTCGGGCACGCTGGTGTCAATGGTCATGCCAGATGGTCCCTTTGGCTACGACGTCATTGAAAGTTTCTGCCACCGTGTCCTTTTCTTTGCCTCCCACAAGACGGGCGACAAGTGGATTGCCGCCCACGAAGGCACGACCTTGCTGCCGGTTGACCAGGCATTTGAGGTCGGACGCGTGCTGACTGAGCGTATCGCCTCCAATATTTTTGGCACGAAATCAGGCAGTCGATGAAAGACCAGTTCGAACTTGCATTGATTGGCTCCGCCGGCGACCGCATCGGCGGCGGCCGCCGCATCTCGGTTGCAAGGCAGACGCATTGTGGAGATCACGAATGAAGATCACGATTCAATACTTCGATGGGTGCCCGCATTGGAAGATTGCTGACGAGCGGGTCCGGCACGTACTTGGAGAATTGTCCAGTGATGACGTGACGCTCGAAAACCAGCTCATCGACTCTCCGGAGACGGCTGATCAACTCGGCTTCCACGGCTCGCCAACAATCCTCATCGACGGTTTGGATCCCTTCCTCACCGGCGTTGAAGAGGTGGGCATGAGCTGCTGCGTCTTTAGAACTGAAGACGGAATTCAGGGCGCGCCGACGGAAGCTGAGCTGCGCAAGCTTCTCTTGACTAGACGGCCGAGCTAGTTTCGCAAGATCGTCGCGGTTGCGGTATCGGTCTGGTTTCAGAACGGATGCCTCAGGGTCCTGCCCTTTGCGGCGTGAGGCCTGAGGTATCCAAGAACCGACCGATTGCAGCCGAGCCCGTTCGGATCGGTCTGACCACAGTGGGTCAGTGAGGATCTGCGACCCATTCTCAAGTAGCCGAGTTCTTGGCGATTTGGCGGCTGAGTTCAATGCGCGCAGTGGTTGAATGTGCCCGGTGAGCGCCGGTCACCACCACTCATCAGCGCACTACGGCAACAAGGACGCGGTCAGGGCCGTAATCGTCAGCGCCGTTGCACTCGGTCTCGCCGCTCTCGCAGAGATCACTTCTTCGGTCGTCAGCGGATCCGCGAGTGTCCTGGCGGACGGGCTCCATAACTCTGGGGATGTCCTGACCAGCTTCATCCTTCTGTTCACCTTCGCTCTTGTGCGACGACCGGCAACAAGACGATTCTCGTCAGGCTACGGACGTTTCGAGGACGTGGCGACGTTGCTGATCATCGTCGTCATCATCATCACAGCGGCTGTTGCCGCCGCGGAATCGGTGGCCAAGCTCATCTACCCGACTACCTACTCCAACATCCCATTGAGCCTGGGTGCAGCCCTGGTCGGTGTGATCGCCAACTTTGGCGTATCCGAGTACAAGGTCAGGGTCGGCCGCGGCATCGGGTCCGAATCGCTGAAAGCAGACGGCATTCACTCGCGCATCGATGCCCTTGTCTCGGCGGGCGCCTTCGTCGGAATCGGCCTCGCCGGTCTCGGCCTCAGGCTCGCCGACCCAATAGTGGGCATGCTGATCACGGTCGCCATCGTCTACGTGCTGGCAGGAACGGTGAAGCAGCTCTACTACCGGATGATGGACGCGGTCGATCCAACCATCGTTGACGAGATCTCGAGCGCAGCGAAGTCAGTCACCGGCGTACTCGAAGTTCACGATGTGCGGGTTCGCTGGGTAGGGCGCGAGCTGGTCGCCGTCATGCACGTCGCCACCAATCCGAAGTCGACGCTTGAGGATGCCCACACTCTCGCAATGCGCGTTGAAGACGCGGTGTGCCATGAAGTGCCGGCTGCCAGACTCGACATCCACATGGATCCCGGGACGGCCAAGCACAAGCACGCTGTTGTCGGCACTCCACTCGATCCAGACGATGATGACGAGGACCACGATCACCACAATGACGGGCCGCACGAGCCGGATGACCACCAGCCCCTACGCTGACTACTGGGGCCGATCGATCACCGCCTTAACCCATCTAGCGGGCACGCATCTCATGGTCGGCCGGGCGCCGGGAGAAGCCGCCCAAGTCGTGACGCCAGAGCGGCTAATGGCAAGCCGTAGAGCGATGCCGCCAGCACCCCGATCCCCAACGTGGACATCTCCCGAAAGCCGACGGATTACCTCGCTTGTCGTATCGCCGGGCGTCCACCGATTTAGACGCCGCCCAAGGCATGCCATGGCTTAGGAGGCGGGCGGCATTGCTCCGAACACGACGATCTTGCCGTTCCACCACGCCGCCAGCTGCTGGCTGGAGGGTTGGCCTGTCACTTGATAGATCGGCGTTCCCGGATCCAGGAACGCCGCGTCGCCATCCTTCAGCCGGTAGTTTGGGTCGCATACATTCCCGCTCACCTTGAATTTGACGTGGGCGTAGACAGGGTCCAGTTCGCTTTCTCGAAGGACGGTGGGCGATTGTGGCCCCGCGACGTAATGCGTTGACCCGACCTGGATGAAATTGACCCAATCGATCTGTGCGTTGCAGCCTGAGGACGTGCCCGGCAACTGACAAGCGGCAGCGAAAAGGAGGGCTCCCAGCACGACGACCCTAGCTGCCATTCGCTGACCGAACGCCTGGCCGCCCGATCAAGTAACGAATGTTCGATCCCTTCATGGCCGATCCCTTAGATGATTGCGGCTCTTGGGTTAGTGGTCCTCGTGCCCACCTTTGGCGCCGGCCCCGGCGAATTTTGCGGGATCCTTGTCGAAGCTGGCCTTGCAGCCGGCGGAGCAGAAGTAGTAAGCCTTGCCGTCGTGAAAAGACCGGTACTCGGCGGACGTGGTATCGACCGTCATTCCGCAAACGGGATCGATGATGACGCTGGTCTTCTCACTCATGTCGTCTCCTTCGCCCCATGGGGCACTTTCTTGCATGGGCATTGAATCATCCGCACCGACCTCAACCGTTGGCTGAGGCGCTGAAGGTCCGACGGCTGTTGCTTGGACCGGCCTCGATCTGAACCCGCGAAGGCGGTTCGCGTTGGAAACCACAGACAGCGAACTCATCGCCATCGCGGCCGCCGCGATCATGGGGCTCAACCGTAAGCCCAGGAACGGATAGAGAACGCCGGCGGCGATCGGGATGCCGACCACGTTGTAAGCGAACGCGAACGACAGATTCTGGCGGATGTTCCGCATCGTGGCTCGGCTGAGCTGAATCGCCGTGACCACGCCCGTGAGCGCACCGGAAATGAGCGTGATATCTGACGATTCGATCGCCACATCAGTGCCAGTGCCGATCGCCATTCCGATATTGGCTTGAGCCAGTGCCGGCGCGTCGTTGATGCCGTCGCCGACCATCGCCACCTGTCTCCCCTCCGCTTGCAACCGCCGGATTTCCGCGGCCTTGCGATCAGGAAGGACCTCCGCGAGCACTCGGCCGATGCCCACCTTGTGCGCAATCGCGGCCGCCGCGCGACGGTTGTCGCCCGTAATCATCACGACCTCGAGGCCGAGCGCTTGCAGGCCGGCCACAGCGGCCACGGACTCTTCCTTTAATGTGTCGGCAACCGCGAGGATGCCAGCGGGCTTGCCATCGATGGCCACCAGCAGCGGTGTCTTGCCGTCGGCCGAGAGCCGGTCCGCCTCTGCCAGCACAGCCGTGATGTCGATGCCGGCATCATGAAAAAGGGCGGGGTTTCCGATCAGGATCGACCGACCGTCGACTCGGGCACGGACACCTTTGCCCGTGATGGAATCGAATCCCGCGGGTTGGCTGAGTAGGATTTCGCGCGACCGGGCTCCGGCAACGATCGCCGCGGCAAGGGGGTGCTCGGAAGGCAATTCGGCCGAGGCGGCCAGCCGCAGAAGTTCGTCTTCTCGAATATCGCTGAGGGTGACGACATCGGTCAGCGCAGGTTGGCCGCGCGTGATCGTTCCCGTCTTGTCCAGCACGATGGTGTTCAGCTTGTGCGCCGTCTCGAGAGCCTCCGCCGAGCGGATCAGAATGCCCTGCTCAGCTCCCTTGCCGGTGCTGACCATCACTGAGAGCGGCGTCGCCAGGCCGAGCGCGCAGGGGCAGGCAATGATGAGTACCGCGACCGCAGCCACCATCGCTGAGGTGAATGCGGGTTGGGGTCCCAACACGAACCAGGCCACGAACGTCCAGATCGCGATGCCGATGACCGCGGGCACGAAATAGCTGGAGATGGTGTCCGCGAGGCGCTGAATCGGTGCCTTCGAGCCCTGGGCCTGCTGGACCAGCTTGATGATCTGGGCGAGCATTGTGTCGCGGCCGACCCTGGTGGCTCGGAAGTGGAATGAGCCGGTGCGATTGATGGTGGCGCCGATCACGGTATCGCCTGGCCGCTTGGTGGCCGGCATTGGCTCCCCGGTGACCATCGACTCATCGACAGCGGACTCGCCCTCGACCACCTCGCCGTCGACGGGTATTTTCTCGCCTGGGCGAACGGTGATGATGTCGCCCGCGACCACATCCTCGATCCGGGTGTCTGTCTCCGAGCCGTCACGGACGACACGCGCGGTGCGTGCTTGTAGGCCGATCAGCTTTCGAATCGCCTCGCCGGTGCCGGCTTTTGCGCTGGCCTCAAAGAGACGGCCCAGCAGGATCAATGTGATGATCACGCCGGCAGCCTCGAAGTACACCTCGCGGAGTCCGGCCGGCAGGATTCCCGGAGCCACCGTCACGATCAGGCTGTAGCCAAATGCTGCAGACGTACCGAGCGTGATCAGCGAATTCATCTCAGCCTGCCGGTGGAGGAGGCTGAGCCAGCCGGTGCGGTGAATGGGCCAGCCCGAGTAGAACATCACCGGAGTGATCAGCGCCAGCTGTAGCCAATGGTTGGCGAGGATCCCGACCGGCAGGAATGAGCCCGCCATAGCTGCGAACAGCACCGGAGCGGTAAGCACTGCGCCGATCACCATCCGAAGCGTGAGATCTCTGATCTCAGCCTTGCGTTCGGCCATCTCGTGGTCTTCGGTTAGCTCGTCCTGCTCGTTCGCGCCTTCAGGCTCAGAGTTGGGTGAATCGTTTGCTTGAGCGAGGGCCGAGGGTGAACCATGACCGTTGGTACTTGGTTCGACGATCAGCTTGCCGTGGATCATGTTCATCCCGCAGGCGAAGCCGAAGTCACCTGCCCGGTCCGGCAGAAGCTCGACCGTCGTCTGCCCGTAGGCGGAGAGCGACCTGTTCAGAGCAAAGTCAGGAAAGACCACGCGGGAGGTGCACTCGCCACTCTCCTGGCGGTCGAAGACGATTCGCAGCGGAACGCCCTGGCGAACTCGCACCAGGTCAGGCGAGTATCCGCCCTTCACTGTCACCGTGACTTCTTGGACGTTCCCGACCTGCGTCGCCGAGTGTGCTTTCTTGGGCCCGAAGAAGAACCAGCCCAGAATCCCGCTTAGGGCAAATCCGACGAGGACGACAGCGATGTCCGCCGGATTCATTCCTGCAACCTCACCGTCCCCTAACCAGTCGCTGAACCGCCTCGTTCAGCTCGAGAACCTTCTTTGAGCCGTTGCCTGCCTGAATGGCCTCGACCACACAGTGTTCCGTGTGGTCCTGGAGCAAAAGCAAGGCGACTGCGTCTAGTGCCGCCTTCGCCGCGCCCACCTGCGTGAGCACATCGATGCAGTAGCGATCCTCGTCCACCATCTTCTGGACACCCCGTACCTGGCCCTCAATCCGCTTGAGGCGGGCCTGGACCTGAGTTTTGTGCGATTTGTAGCCTGGCATCCTGACAACTATACCCCTCGGGGGTATTGCCTATTTCAGTTCGGAATGGTTCCGAATCCGTCGGCGCGACCTCGGCAGTTGCTGGCAGTCACTCCCTGTCCAGGTTGGACGTCGAGGCCGCCATTTCAACCTCCTGTCGCTGGCGGAGTGCCATCCGCAGCTCGCCGACCTGACTCTCCAACTCGGCGACACGAGGGTCACTCGTCGGCGCCGGAGCCTGACCGTGATCCTTGCGCATCATCATCCACATCATCACGCCCATGGAGATCGGACAGGCCAGAAAGAACAGGTATGGAAGGATATGGTCCACAGGCAACCTCCTCAGGTAACTATCGAGGCATAGTAGCAGGTGCGGGCGGATTAGCCAGGTTCCTATGCCCAGGTAGTAGACTCGTCGCCGTGGCCGCCCAGGTCGACCAGTTTCCGCCTAATGAGATATCGACCCCATGAGCTTCGATGCCTCCACCAACCTTCTGGGCCTGGCCTTTGTCACCGGCGTAACCACCGGCGGGCTCAGCTGTCTGGCCGTGCAGGCCGGGCTGCTCGCCACTTCAGTCGCCCGCCAGGCTGAGACAGATGTGACAGCCCAGCTCGCGATCAGACATGTGGTCGCCCAGCGCAAGAAGCGCTCGAACCGCCGCTTGACCAAGGAGCAGCGACGCAGAGAGCGCGCGGCGCTTGCGACTCTGGCGCAACCTGAAAAGCCCAAGCGACGCAACGCGGCGACGCCAATCGCTCTGTTCTTGGGCGCCAAGCTGATCGCTTACACCATCCTGGGCATCTTTTTGGGCTGGATCGGCTCTGTCCTACAGCTCAGCCCGTACAGCCGAGCGGCGCTTCAAATTGGCATTGGCATCTTCATGCTCGGAACCGCGGCAAGGCTGTTCAACCTTCATCCGATCTTTCGCTACTTCGTGATCGAGCCGCCCCGACTTGTAACCCGGTTCATCCGCCGCTACGCGAAGAACAGCACCACCACGGTCGCCACGCCGTTGTTCCTCGGCACGCTGACGATTTTCATCCCCTGCGGGGTGACCCAGGCGATGATGGTGCTCGCTGTCGGAACTGGGTCGCCGCTTCTCGGCGCGGCGATCATGTTCGCTTTCATCCTCGGCACCACTCCTGTCTTCTTCGGCCTGGCCTACGTGGCCACGCGTCTGGGGGAAGTGCTGCACACGCGGTTTCTACAACTGGCAGGCGCAGTCGTTCTGATCCTGGGCCTGGTCTCGATCGAAGGTGGGCTGAACCTGATGGGCTCGCCTTACTCGTTTTCAAATCTGCTGAACGCGGCCTCGGTGTCACTGGCCGAGGCTAGCGGCGGTTCGCCTGAGGTGGCAGCTCAGCCGGACGCGAACGGAGCTATCACGATCCAGGTCTACAACACCGGCTACTCCCCAGATCTGATCAAGGCGCCATCCGGAAAGCCAGTCAGCCTGACAGTTGTGAGCAACGGCACGACCGGTTGCACCCGGGGCTTCGTGATCCCCTCCATTGGCTACCAACGGACCCTACCCGAGACCGGTCAGACCACCATCAATATTCCGGCAAGCGCCGCTAACGGAAACCTGCGATACACCTGCTCGATGGGCATGTACAGCGGTTACTTCGAGTTCACCTGAGGAGATTGAGATATGGGGAAGCAAGTATTCAGCGTCAAGGGCATGCATTGCTCGGCATGCGTGATGACCCTGGAGGGGCTAGAGGACGAGTTGGCAGGTATCCGAAGTCTTAAAGTGAGCCTTCACAAACAGCGCGCAGAAATCGACTACGACGACAAGAAGATCAGCGAAGACGAGATCCGCAGGGCTTTCGAAGGCAAAGGCTACGGACTTGCCCGCGTCTGATCTTCGCGCTTAGCGTGTAAGCGCAACCAGAACCGCGGATAGACATCCCGCCAGGCTGACGGCGAGCCACGAGTAAACAAAGCTTGCCGCCCACACCGCCCGCGGAGCTTTTGGCTCATCGATTCGCATGCCGAGCAGTCGTCGAGCACGCAGCTCGGCGTGGCCTACAAAGGCGGCCAGTGGAATCGCTAGGGCGGTCATCACCAGCAGAGCCCCGGCGAGCGCAGATCGGCCGACCCTCCGCTCGGCGGCGGCATCTGCAGTCAGCTCGGAAAGCGCCATCTGCCGCTCTGACCACCAGCTGACGATGGGAAGGAACGTGAGAACCTCCGCGGCAGAGGTTCGGGCCGCTCGCCATAGCGGTTCGTGGCGCCGCGCGTGTTCCGCTTCGTGGTGAAGCACGGCCAGCAGCTCGGAGTCGGCCAGGCCTGCAACTGCCCCTTCACTTATGAACACGGTGGGCCGAACGATGCCTGCGCAGAAAGCTACGGGCGATGCGCCTCGGACACATTCAACGCGGTCGAGGCCGACTCTTTTAGCCGCGCGAACTAGTTTTGGCGGGGGCGGAACGCGCGGCAACCTTGCCAACTCGCGCTTTGTCCTCGAGGCCACGAGTCCGAACGTGAGGGCCCACGCCAAAGCCGAAGCCAAAACTACGAGCAGCGGTGGCACGTAGCCTGCGGGCCACCAAGAAGTTCCCTGCGTCGGAATCCAACCACAAGCTCCGCCCGACTGGCAACTGACAACCGTGCTGAGGCAGGCAATCGGCACCGCGGCCAGCCCAGCAACTAGAGCCAACCGGCGCCCGGTCATCGCGAGCGCAACCTCTTGAGGGCCTCGCGCGTCGCCGGCGACAGCCGGTCGAGGCGCGCGGCGAAGGCGGCGAGCGCGGCGTCTCCGTAAAGCTCGACAAGGCGATCGACCTCGGCGCGACCGGAACTGGCCAGGAAGTCTTTCACTCCCCCAGTGGCCCGGTACTTGTGCGGCTGGTGTGAGCCCATCTTGGTTACGTTTAGAAGGCCCTTATCAGCCAGGCGGTTGAGGGTAGTCATGACCGTCGTGTAGGCGAGCTCCGGTGTCAACGCGACCACGTCGCGAACGATGAATGGCTCGCGGACGCGGCCATCCCATATCAGCTTCATCAAGCGGCCTTCGAGCGGACCCAGCAGTGCCATTGCACGCACCAGCTGATCGTTCCGTCGAGTCATCGTACGCGATCATAGCGCGACTGACAGGTATCTTTACTAGGCCCAGATAGTAAGTGCAATTCCCATTGAGAATCATCCAATCGCTCTGGTCCAAGTGCTAATGACTCGTAGGGCGCTTGCGGTGTGGGGCGCCGGCGGGCTTCTGGCAGGTACGCTTCTTGCTTCCTTGGCGTGGGGCTTGCTACACGCAACGCAGCAACAACCCAGCTCGCTTGTCGGAAGCCAGGTCCCGGACCTCACGATCCAAGCGTTGAATGGCGATCAAATCAGCCTCCGAGCGTTGAAAGGGACGCCTCTGGTTATCAACTTCTGGGCCTCTTGGTGCGTGCCCTGCCGGCTGGAGGCGCCAGTGCTCGCGGCTGAGGCGCAGCGTTTGGCAGGCAAGGCCCAATTCGTGGGCGTCGACATACAGGACACCGACAGCGCCGCGCGTGCCTATGAGGCCGAAATCAAGAGTCCGTATCCGGTCGGACCGGCCATCCACGGCTCGTATCGCGACTTCGGAGTGACCGCTCCTCCCGAGACATTCTTCGTCGACCGCCGCGGGGTCGTCCAGAGCCGGATCATCGGGCCGGTCGATTTACACCGAATGGATATCTATCTGGTGGAGATACTTGGTTAGCTAGCACCTGGATATTGGCAGGTCACAGCAGGACGCTTTGCTTGGTGATTCCTTACATTCCGAGCCAGCCAAGCTTGGCGATCCAGTTAAGGCCGAGCGCGACCCAAACCGACCCATAACACGAGGCGCGCAGTACCCGGCGATAGATTCACGTGGACGGCACGGCCGCTGAGTAAAACGACGACGGCATAGACAACCAGCGCGATGGTTGCCACGAACAAGAGTGGACCTAGTGGATAGACGGCGACCGCGCGACTGATGTCCCCCCTCCACATCCAGGCGAATGTGCGCGTGCCACCGCAGAAAGGGTCGGGCTTGTTGAAATACCACATGAACGCGCCACCGTCGAAGGTCAGGTGACGAGGGTGTAGAAAAAAGTAGAGGCGCGTGTATGCGAGCCAGGGCAGGCAGATGCCGAGGATTGTCCACGCGAACCATCGATCGACAGAAGTCGCCTGCGCGACGACCGTATACGGCGGGGCGTATCTAGGCGCCGATTGCAGTGATGTGCGGGCCAAGGATCCCAGCATTGGTCTCACCGATATATCGTCCCTCGATTAGGCCATCGGCGCGGATGAAGAAAGTCGTCGGCAGACCGCTGATTCCATAAGCATCGCCCACCTTGCCGTCGCCGTCGAACAGAACGGTGGAGACGATTTGGAGCTCGGCTACGAAGGCGGACGCCGACTGGCGGCTGTCGCGCTCGTCCACGAGCAAGACAACCAGACGGGGATGCTGCGCGGCAGTCCGTTCGATTAGCGACATCTCGCGCCGGCAGGGTGCGCAGTAGGTCGCCCAGAAGTTGATCAGCACCGGCCGGCCCTCGAACGTGGCCAGGCTCACCCGCCTACCGTCCAGTGTTTCGAGGTTGAAGGTCGGCGCGGGTCCCTGACCTGCACTGGAAGGCGAGGCGAGCCCACCTACTGCTTGAAGCGCGTCCAGGATCTGGGCCTCGCCCCAGCCATTGCCGTGAGTCGTCAGCAGTTGGCGCCCCTGGTAGTCGAGCTGTGAGTCGAGTGGCGCGGGGAGCGACCCACCGATGTCAGGCGCGCCCAGGAAGTAGGTCCTGATGTAGCCGTGGCTGTCGATGAGAGCGATTGTCGAGACGTGGGAGTCGCTGGTATCGAGGGCGACGTGGAATGGCGCCCAGAACGCTGCCAGTGCCTCCGGATCGCCAGTAACGAAGGTCCAGGGAGCGCCTACGCGGCCCGCGTACTCCAGCAGGACGGCGGGAGTGTCCTGAGAGGGAGTCACCGTGGCCTCGACCAGCATCACGGACGGAGGCAAATGTTGCCGAAGCTGCAGAAACAGGCCCGTCACGAGCGGGCAAGTCTCGCGGCAACTCGTGTGGAATGCAGCCAGTACGACGTCATGACCTGCAATGTCGGCGTTCGTGAAGTTGCGGCCGAATTGGTCCATCAAGCTGAAGGGGAGCATTGCCTTCAGCTGGCCGGAAAGCTCGTTGAGGCCGAGGCTCACTGCCTGTGTCCCGGCGTATGCCGAGTCCGGCAATGGTCGTCCGCCGTCGACACCCACGAGCAACGGATTGAGGATGTCGTTCTGCACCCCGAGCGCCACGGCTACGGATACGCCCGCCAGGCGGACTCGGTCGTAGCTCCCAACCGGCACCCGCGTCAAGAAGGCCTCAGCCGTTTCTGGCGCCTTGGGCACCGCGCGCGACGGAATCGAGCCCAGAGTCATCCAACCCTGAGCGGAATGCAGATCGACCGACGTGGCGATGACATGGTCGGCTTGCCTCGCGGTCAGGAGCAAGAGAACGTTGCCGGTCACCGGCGTCAGCAAGAGGCCGCCCAAGACAGCAGCGGCGAGTCCGATTGCCACCGCGAGGGCCGCACGCCGGATGAGCAGAGTGCGCCTGGTCATGGCCCCACGTTACTAATGAGCGATAGTACTAGGATGCCCGGAGTGGGCGAACCGGGCATTGCCATCGCGTTCGTCGCCGGACTGATCTCCATCACGTCGCCATGTTGCCTGCCCCTGCTGCCCGGTTACCTCGGCTACCTGACGGGACTCGGCGGCGAGGCGCCCGCTCACCGGAACCGGACGATAGCGGCGGCGGCGCTTTTCGTCCTTGCTTTCACGGCAGTATTCATTTCGCTTGGTGCGACGGCCTCGGAGCTTGGCGCCTTGCTGCTCTACAACCGCTTGCCGGTGGCGCGCGTGGCCGGGGTCTTTATTGCGGTCATGGGTGCCGTACTTCTTCTCGAAGGACGCATCGGCTTTCTGAGCCGGAGTGGTGACTGGAGCCGGCGGCTGGCCGGGGGCAGCCTCTGGACAGCACCGCTACTAGGAGCGGCTTTTGCAGTTACGTGGACCCCGTGCATCGGACCTGTATTGGGTGCGGTGTTAACCCTCGCGGGGACAACAGCGAGCTTGAGCCAGGGCGTGCTGCTGCTGACCGCCTACAGCCTCGGCCTTGGTGTGCCGTTCCTTGCGTTGGGTGTTTCGGTGGCACGGGTCCGCGTGTGGTTGCGGTCCGCCGGCCGCATCACAGCGGCCCTACAGCCAGTGTCGGGCGCCCTCTTGGTTGTGATGGGAGTGCTGCTCGTCACCGATCGATGGCTGCCTTTGATTTCGCCGGTGCTGACCTGGTACGCGAACGCGCACTGGCCTCCGATCTGATACTACGAGGGGATAGTAGACTTGCCCTGTGAGTGAGAAACGCGGCCAAACATCGGCTGGCCGGGCGGGGCCGAAGCCCCAGCGATCCCCAGTCCGCCGCAGGTCGGGTAGCTGGTGGCCGTACGCGATTGCTGGCGGCATCGTCGTTCTCGTCGCAGCGTTTGTCGCCGTAACCCAACTCGGGCACCGCGCCTCCGAAGGCAACGAAGGCGGAGACGGTGGCCTTGCCCTCGGATCGCCCGTGCCCACCGACTCCGTTCCGTCCAGCGACGGTCGCACGGTGTCGCTGACCGATTTCCACGGCTCGAAGGTGGTCGTCTACTTCTATGAAGGCGGCGCTTGAGGCGCCTGTCAACAGCAGCTCGTGGAGCTGCAGGGACAGTTGGATGCAATCAAAGCTGCCGGCGGCCAGGTGGTAGGGGTGAGCACAGACCCGGCTGCTACCTCGGCCTCAATCGCAGCTCAACTCCACCTCGGTTTTCCGATCCTTGAGGATCGTAATCACGCGCTTGGCTCTGGCTTCGGCGTCTTCCGGCTTCCTAGCGGCATGGACATGGGGGCGGTGGACGGCCATTCGATCTTCGTGGTCGACGCCTCTGGGCGAGTGACCTGGAAGCAGTTGGCTCCAGATTCCATGCACGTTCCTGTCGACCAGGTCGTAGCAGCTGTCAGGGCCGCCTGATGCCTCGATGACCTCGCGCCTAACTCTGGTCACTGCGATCGACTGCCATCTTTGCGGACACGCGCGGGGCGTCGCGCAGCGCCTGGCAGCTGAACTCAAAATTGAGATCCAGGAGCTCGCCTGGGAGAGCCCAGAGGCCGACGTCGTTCGCCGCGACGGTGTCCCGTTCCCACCCGCGCTCTACGCGGATGATGAACTGCTCGGCTACGGCCGGATCTCTGAGGGCGGGGTGCGGCGCCGACTGTCCCGAGTCTCATGAGCGCGCTTGTCTACTCGAGCTCGCTCATTGCGGCCTTCCTCGGCGGAGTCTTGGCCCTGTTCGCTCCTTGCTGCGTGGTGTCGCTGCTGCCGACGTTCGTCGGTGCGGCACTGGAGCGCGGGCGCCTGCGGCTGCCAGCGATGGCAGCGATCTTCGCGGCCGGCATAGCCTCGGTGATGCTGCCAATAGTGCTTGGCGTCGGACTTCTCGGTCAGCTCCTCGCTGCACAGCACCGAGTCATCTTCTTCGTGGTTGGCCTTTTCCTGGTCCTCCTCGCGCTCCAGGTTCTCTCAGGACGGCCACGGTCGCTGCCGTTCCCGATGCTGCAGCTTCGCGTTTCGGGGTCAACCCCGGGCGGCATTTTCGCCCTCGGCCTGACTGCGGGCGTCGCCAGCTCGTGCTGCGCACCTGTGCTCGCGGGAGTCGTCGCCCTCTCTGCCCTAGCCTCCTCGGTCACCGGAGCCCTCGGCCTTGGCATCGCTTATGTGTTCGGCATGGTCTTCCCGCTGTTGGTCGCTGTGCTGGTTTGGGATCGAGTCCGCCCAAACTCGCCGGGCTTCGCACTACGAACAAGACGCATGCGAATTCGGCGTTGGTCTTTGCCATGGACCGACGGCGTTGCCGCGGTCATGTTTCTCGGTATCGGGATCCTCGCCTTGGTGATTGCTTACACAGGACAGAGCACCTACCTCCCTGGCTGGTTGGAGGTATGGAACCAGTGGGCGACCGGCCTAGCCGGCAACGTGTCTGTTTGGCTTGGAGGCCTGCCGACTGCAATCCAGGCGATCGCCTTAGGATTGCTCGCGCTTGCCGTCGCCACAGCTTTCTACAAGTCTTGGAAACTCGGCCCGGCGCCTGGTCGGGCTCGCCCGGGCAGCGCGGAACCAGCCCCGTCGGAGTCCGAGCTCTAGGGCTCGCTACTTCGACCTCGAGGCTGGATTTTCGATCGCGCCGCCAGTTGTGTGAACTCGGAACCCTGCACTGCTGATGCCCGTGACAGCTCCCCAACCGGCACCAATCAGTCCAATCAGGAAGCCGGCGAGTATCGCCTGGTGCGGCGGCAGCCCCGCCATCGACGACCGCAGCTCCATGGGGTGCGTCTGATGCCAATACAGGTCCCAAACCGTTGCGAGGGCGACCACAACGATTCCAAACGCTGCCGCTAAACGCCACCAGTTGAGAGGCTCGTGCGACAGCCAGCGCCAGGCACTCCAACCGGCGAGCAACACCAGCGGCAGGTACACCAGCAGGGCTCCACTCGACATCATCGAGTGCATCAGGCTCGCCATCAGATCACTTCGAGGAGCGGCCATCATGAGAACGAAAGGTCCGATGGCGACCAGCACGACCAATACCAAAAGCACATACAGCGCGATGAACGTTCGCGAGCGGAGATCGATTCTGCCACTGAACGCTAGCGTCGAGATGACCAGCAGGCCGCCGAGGTCGATGACAAGGTGCGGAGGCTGGGTGCCCGGACCAAGGAGATGCTCACGCCAGTCCCATACAGTGCCGGCGACGCCGAGCGCATACCCAAATGCAAGCAGTTCGATTGCCTTCGGCTCGCGGAACTTGGGCGCTGGAGGGACCGCCATGCGGGAAGCGTAATCTGCGTTTGGCTCCATTGCTACTATCAGCCTGTAGTCATCCAGCATCAGGGGTTGGACTGAGGGGTCCGTGACTGGCATCACGCGGCGAGCAGCGGTCGGTCTCTTGGCCGCAGGTGGGGCCTTACTCGCTTTGGGGCTTGCCGGTGGCAACCTTCTTCGCGACGTCCTGGAGTCCATGGGCGGCCGCGGCATGATGGGGTCGGGAATGATGGGCAGCGCGACCCAGGCCGACATGAGCAGCTACATGAACCTTTTCGACCGCCACCGCGAGCTAAGACGTACGGTCGATGAGATTGACGGTGGAGTACGCACCACGACTGAATCTGATGCGCCCGACTTGATCGCGCTGCTCCAAGGTCATGTTTCGAGCATGTACTCGCATCTCAACCAACATGCCGAGGTCACTTGCATGAGCTCGAGCCTCCCGACTTTATTCCGCAACTCAACGAGTTACCGACGAGACCTGGCGTTTACCGCCAAGGGTGTGGTTGTGACGGAGACTTCGAGCGATCCGCGGATTACAACTGCGATCCGCGCGCACGCGCAAGAGGTGAGTGGATTCGTGCACGATGGAATGCCGGCCATGATGCGGGGAATGATGGGCCAGTGATGAACCTAGTGGCCCGTTGAGAGGCAACGTCGCTCGCTTAAGGAAACTGCAGTGAAGGCGGCCGACGAAATGCGCTCCCCGCACGAAATGATGGGCCATGGCGGGCATGCCGGGATGTCGATGGACGCCATGGTTCAGGACATGCGAAATCGCTTCCTGGTCGCCGCCGTGCTGTCGGTGCCGATCCTGCTCTGGTCGTCGATCGGTCGCCAGGTGCTGCATTTTGGTGTTCCAGCTCCTTTCGGTCTGCGCGACGACGTCTTTCAACTGATCTTGAGCCTCCCGGTGATCGGTTACTCGGCGAGGATCTTCTTCGACGGCGCAATCAGCGCCCTCCGCGCCCGCACTCTCGACATGAACGTCCTGGTCGCCGTCGCCATCGCCGCTGGCTGGACCTACTCGGTCGTCGTTACGCTACGCGGCGGCGGAGACGTGTTCTACGAGGCCTCGACAGTGTTGAGTGCCTTTGTGCTTCTCGGCCACTGGCTCGAGATGCGCGCACGAGGCGGCGCCAACGACGCAGTCCGCGCCCTCCTGACTCTCGCCCCGCCGAGGGCAATTGTCATCAGAGATGCCCAGCAAATCGAAGTGCCGACTTCAGAAGTGCAGGTCGGTGACGTCCTTCTGATCAAGCCCGGCTCCAAGGTCCCAGTCGACGCTGAGGTTGAGGATGGCACCAGTGAAGTAGACGAATCGGTGGTCACTGGCGAGAGCCTGCCAGCTTCGAAGACGCCCAGCGCCGAGCTGATTGGCGGTTCGATCAACAAGAACGGAACGCTGCGTGCCCGTGCCACAAAGGTCGGCTCGGACACGGCCCTGGCCCAGATCGTGAAACTCGTCCAGGAAGCCCAGAGCTCGAAAGCGCCCGGGCAGCAGCTGGCGGATAGGGCCGCATTCTGGCTGGTGCTGGTGGCGCTGGTCGGCGGCACGCTGACTTTGATCGTTTGGTTGCTCGCCGGGCGCACCTTCAGCCAAGCAATCCTCTTCGCCATCACCGTGGTCGTCGTCACGTGTCCTGATGCTCTGGGCCTGGCCACACCGACCGCGATCATGGTGGGCACGGGCCTGGGGGCAAAGCGCGGAATCTTGTTCAAGAACGCGGCAGCAATCGAAGCAGCTGCTCGAGTCCAGGTCGTGATCATGGATAAGACGGGAACGCTAACCAAAGGCGAACCCGAGGTGACCGAGTTGCACGCGGACGGCTTGTCAGAGGGGCAAGTCCTGGCACTTGCTGCAGCTGTCGAGCGAGACTCCGAGCACCCACTGGCCGAGGCGATTGTTCGTCGCGCCGAGCAGGTAGACGCAGCACGATTCTCGGTTACTGATTTCGAGAATGTGCCCGGGTATGGCGCTCTGGCTACGGTCGAGGGCCAGCGCGTAGCGGTGGGAAACGCGAGGCTGATGGCGCGCGAGACGATCAGCCTCAACGGATTGGCAAGCAAGCGCGACGAGATGGCGGCTGAGGGGCGAACCGTGGTCATGGTTGCGGTCGACGGGCGTGCTTCGGCAGTGATCGGCATCAGTGACGCTCCGCGCCCAACCGCGAAGGCGGCGGTTGAGGCGCTGCAAGAGCAAGGCGTCGATGTCGTGATGCTCACAGGCGACAACCGCGCCACCGCCGAACGCATCGCTCGCGAGCTTGGCATCCGAGACGTGATCGCCGAAGTTCTCCCGGCCGACAAGGCAAGCAAGATCGCTGAGCTGCAGCGAGGTGGCAAGAAGGTGGCCATGGTCGGCGATGGCGTCAACGACGCTCCCGCGTTAGCCCAGGCCGACCTCGGCATAGCCATCGGCGCCGGCACCGACGTCGCTATCGAGACTGCCGATGTCGTCCTGATGCGTTCCGATCCACTCGACGTTGCCACCGCGATCACGATCGGGCGGGCGACACTTCGCAAGATGCGGCAGAACCTCGGCTGGGCAGTGGGCTACAACGCGATCGCCATTCCTATCGCAGCGGGGGTCTTCGATCCCGAGTTCGGACTCGTGTTGCGCCCAGAAATTGCCGCCCTCTCGATGTCGGGCTCAAGCCTATTGGTCGCGGTCAACGCTCTCCTTCTCAGGGGACTGAAGCTGCCCACGGCGTAATACACATCTGAATCCGCTCCATGGATTTCAGCCAGCATTGCCTCACGGTCCTGACCTGTGCGTCGGCAGCACACCGGCGTGGACAGCGCCATTGATTTTCGAACCCAGGTGCCTCACGGTCCTCGGGCCGTGCGCGTGCTGATATATCGGCTTTGCGATGGCCGTGAGCGCGTTCAATTGACGGTTCGAAATCCACTTGGACGGGGCTGGCGCCACCTAGTTCCAAGAAAATCTGTGACCTCCCTGTGACCCCCGTGCGCTAGACGGAGCAGGCGAAGACCTCGATTTGAATACGATTTTTGGTCGGGGGCCCGGGATTTGAACCCGGGGCCTCACGGTCCCGAACCGTGTTGGTTGTGTGTCCTCTAGTGTCCCGGCGGCTCCGCAGATGCCCGCCTGAACTCAAATTGCCAAACCTTGGTGACCGTCCGTGTCCTCCTAGATCCCCCTGGTGCCGGGAATCTGTGCCCCGGCTGTGCCCCGGCGCGGGCCTCAAACGATGGTGGTCCGGCGACCACTCGCACTAGGAAGTGGCTTGATGCTGGCCCCTTGGCCTGAGCGCCGTCCCGTGTGCTCCGTGCCTAGTGCCCCACGCTCTGCTCATCAGAGCGCTCACCCACCGACGGCTCAGACAACCGCACTATCTTGGCGGCTTTGCTCGTATTAGCTCAGCTAGTCGTCGCTCTCCGGCAGGGTTGGATGGTCAGTGGGATAGACGCCGACCGCGAATCCATACACGGTCTTGCCCGACCGTGGAAGCCGGTCGAATTCGGCCACGAGCTCGGCCATGCGCTCCCAGAACTCCGAGGCCTGCGTCTCCGAGATGCGGGCGTGCCGGATGAAACCCCACAACTTGCCGTCACGGAATGCCGCAACCGACTCCCGAGCAGCGACATCGAAGTCGTTGAAGTCCCGAGGCATGTTGTCGCCATCCGGGCTCCGCTCGACCCCAACGTAGAAAATCCGCGCAGTGCGGCCGTAGAAACGCTCTTCGATCGCCCGCACCCTTCGGGTCCGCACCACGGTCACCAAACCGGCTTCGGTGAGCACATTGACGTGGTGGGCGACCGTGCTCTTCGGCCGCTCGAGCGCGACCGAAAGTTCGCTCACTGTCGCCGCACGCTCATGGAGCAGGCCAAGAATCGTGGTTCGAAGGGGATGGCCGATCGCCCTGACTTGGGAAGGCTGGGTGAGCGCGATTCGGTCAGCGAGGTCGTAGTCCGGGGGAGACGGGTTGACGTCCATCGCCTGATCAGACTAGCATTACCGAATGTTCCAACTTTTCGGATCAATCGTAAAGGAGGATGGGGGATGGCCGAGGTTGTGCTGTATCACCACGTCCAGGGACTGACCGAAGGCGTGCGATCGTTCGCCGAGGAGTTGCGCCGGGCGGGACACACCGTGCACAGCCCTGACCTGTTCGACGGGCGCACGTTCGACACCATCGAGGCGGGCTTGGCCTTCGCGCGGGGAGTAGGGTTCGACGCGCTGGCCGCGCGCGGGTTGGCGGCCGCCGAGGGGATTGACCCCGGCGTTGTTTACGCTGGCTTCTCCTTCGGGGTCATGATCGCCCAGCAACTCGCTCAGACGCGACCCGGCGCCCGCGGAGCTTTGCTCATGTACTCATGTCTGCCTGTTTCGGAGTTTGGGAACGCGTGGCCCGACACCGTCCCGGTGCAAGTGCACGGCAAGGTGGCCGATCCATTCTTTGCTGAGGACCTCGAGGCCGCGCAGGCACTCGTGGGCTCGACCGACAGGGCCGAGCTGTTCCTCTACCCTGGCGATGAGCACCTCTTCGCCGATTCCTCGCTCCCGACCTACGACCCCGCGGCGGCGGCGCTACTCAGCGAGCGCGTGCTGGCGTTCCTCGACTCGGTGGGGACAGGTCCGAAGCATCTCCATCGGCCGCGCACCAGGCAGCACTGATCCGATCTTCGCCACGCCGCCCCCACGCATCAATTGGCCGGCGCTAGGTGGGTATGTCGTCGGAATCCTGGCGGCGCTCGCAGTTGCGAACTCGACCCTCTGATCGCGGTCATCTGGGGTGCCACGGCAAAGCCTTCCACGTCGTAGCGGGCTTTACGGGGCGAAGTAATCGACCAAGATATGGCCGCCGAGGGAGCCAGCAGAACGAAGAGAGGTTCGTGGATGAAGACCGCGAAGTCGGGAAATCAGCCGCGCGACAGGGCGGATTAGGAGCATGAGCTGCATCCGCTCTACACCAGTACATCGGCGTTGGCACATCAACGCCGATTACAGACGGAGATTCAAATTCTAAAATTTGTCGGGGCGCCCGGGATTTGAACCCCGGGCCTCACGGTCCCGAAGGCTTGACCGCGATGCGTCGGCGCTGCCGCTGATCGGTCCAGGGAGGTGACATATGACGTCTCTCGGCAACAACGCTCATTTATTCGCGAAACCTCATCGGCGAGAGGAGTTGCGCTGGCTGTTTGAAACCGTCCTTGAGTGCGGTCCCGTGGCTACCGTCGAACACCCAGGCATTGCTGAGCCCATGCTTGTGGTGCGATTCCCTCGTGGGGGCGCGCTCAGCATCGAGTTCATTGACGGTGCGGACGACAGCGATGAGCCGAGGCGTGCCACTTGGCTGGAGCTACGAGCTGACAACCCAGCTGCGTTGATGCACAAGGTGCTTGGGGCCGGTATTCGTGAGGTAAAACATCCTGGGCATCCTCATTACTTCATGGCTCCAGGTGGCCAGGTGTTTACGATCGCCCCGGCATCCGGCTAGACGCCCTCAGCACTATCGACCTGGCAGTTATCCAGATACTGAAGATCGTCCTGTATGCCTCACGGTCCTGCCCTGTGCGTTCGCCGGCTTGGGACGCTGCATGGCCACCGGTCGCTGTCCAGCGATCTCACATTGCCCTACGACAACACCGTTTACGTGGTCTCGGTTTGGTTGCTCCATAGCAAATTCTCGCGGTCTTGTGCCACAAAGGGCAGATCGGTGGTGGTTATCGGCTCGTCTGGTCCACTCGGGAGCCGTCCAGCCACGGCTTCAAGTCGGCGAGGTACGGAGTGTCGCCGAGGCGCTCGAGGTCCTCGAAGAACGCGCGGGTGACCCGGGTCGCGGCTGCCGTGGTGCCGACGGACAGGAATCCCTCTCGTTCCTGATCGAGTCCGCGCGAGAGTGGTTTGGCGGCGCCGAAATAGATCGCGCGCTTCAACTCAGCGACCGCGACCGGGTTGCGGGTCGCCAGCCGGGCGGCGGTGGCCTGGGTTTCGGCGAGCAACTGGTCTTCCGGGATCACGCGGTGCACCAGGCCGAGGCGGTACGCCTCGGGCACATCGACCGGTGCTCCTTCGAGGGTCAGCTCGAGCGCCTTCGCCGCGCCGAGCATCCGTGTCAGTCGCTGAGTTCCGCCGCCCCCGGGAATGAGGCAGCCCAGTGTCTCGATCTGGCCGAGCCGTACATGCTCGGCATCCGCTGCATAGCGCAGGTCGCAGGCCAGCGCAATCTCGTGCCCGCCGCCAATTGCGGGACCGTTGATGGCGGCAATATAGACCGCCCGGGACCGGTTCATCCGCAACGTCGTCCGCTTCCAGCGATGAAACCAGACCAGGCCTACGCCCAGACCGCCACCAAACCGCTCCATCGCTCGCGCCGCGCCCGGGAGCCGCAGGGCCACATCGGCCACCCACAGGAACGGCCTCACCGCTCGGACGGGCACGAACGGGTGCGGGAGCTCGACCATCCCGGCCAGCTGACTCGGATCGGCGTGGATGAGAAAGCGGCCGGGCAATCCACCGGTGAGCACCACCGCGCCCACCGTGTCGTCGGTGTCGACGGCGGAGGTGAGCCGGTCTAGATCGCGGATGAATTCGGTGGTGACGAAGTTCAGTGGCGGTGCGACGGCGGTCGCGGTGAGCACCCTGCCGTCCTGGGCCAGCTTGATCGCAGCGAGCCGGAGATCGAATGCGCGAGGCATCAGCGCCTCCTCATGCTCGGATGCTCGGCGTCCAATAAAGCGAGGGCGTTCTGGATGCCCTGCTCGAGGACCTCGTCGGCGAGCTTTCGATCGGACAGGGCGCGGGAGACCTGGAGCGTTCCGACCATCAGGGCGAAGACGCTGAGCGTCTTCATACGTGCCCACTTCGGATCGTCCGACGCCAAGCGCGCAGCGACGTCGTCGATCACTACCAGCAAGCCGTCGGTGTACGCACGCTTTGTGGCGTCCGTCGAGCGCGTGATCTCGTCAAGCAGCGCAGCGGATGGGCAGCCGCCCTCGGGGTTGTCTCGGTGCGCCACCGAGAGATACGCGCGCACGATCTGCTCGAGTCCGGCGCGGCCGGGCGGCTGCGCGCTGAAGCTCTCGCGCTGCTCGCGTAGCTGTTCGGCGACCGCGCTCGCGACAAGGTCCTCCTTGGATTCGAAGTGGGCGTAGAAAGCGCCGTTGGTCAGACCTGCGTCTGCCATGAGCGTGGCGATCCCCGAACCATGTATGCCGTCTCGCTTGAGCCGACCGCCTGCCACATCGATGATCCGTTGCCTCGTCGCCTGCTTGTGCTCTTTCCCGTACCGAGCCATGCGCGCCTCCACTTCTAAAGATCCCTTGACTTCCGTCGACCACTATTATATTATGATCGTAATTTAAAGTCAAGGAGGTCACCAATGACAACGGATAAGCCGGTAGCGCTCGTGACAGGCACTGAAATGAATGACAACGGAAAGCCCCAGAGCGGCGTGACCACGTCGTGGAAGAACGCTTCCACCCGCACCGTCGCGGCCGGTGGCGTGGATTTCGCCTACCGCGAGCTCGGCCCGAAGGCTGGTGTCCCGGTCATCTTCCTCGTGCACTTGGCGGGGACCCTAGACAACTGGGACCCGCGGGTGGTCGATGGAATCGCCGCAAAGCACCGGGTCATCGCCTTCGACAACCGCGGCGTCGGTGCCTCCACTGGCAAGACGCCCGACACCATCCAAGCGATGGCCAAGGACGCCGTCACGTTCATCCGCGCTCTGGGTTTCGACCAGGTCGATCTGCACGGATTCTCGATGGGCGGCATGATCGCCCAGGTCATCGCCGAGGACGAACCGGAGCTAGTCCGCAAGCTGATCCTCACGGGCACCGGCCCGGCCGGCGGCAAGGGCATCAAGGAGGTCGTGTGGGTCGCGCAACTCGACACCCTCCGCGGCTTGCTGAGTCGCCAGGACCCGAAGCAGTTCCTCTTCTTCACCCGGACCGCGAACGGCAAGCGTGCGGGCAAGGAATTCCTGGCACGACTCCAGGAGCGCACGGCCGACCGCGACACGCCGATCTCCATCAAGTCGTACTTCGCGCAGCTCAGGGCCTGCCGCCGCTGGGGCAAGGAGAAGCCTCACGACCTGTCACTCGTCCGCCAGCCAGTGCTCCTCGCGAACGGCGATAACGACCGGATGTTGCCGACGCCGAACACCCTCGACATGGCCCGACGTCTGCCGAACAACGAGTTAGTGATCTATCCGGACGCCGGCCACGCCGGAATCTTCCAGTTCCACGAGCAGTTCGTGGAGAAGGCTCTCGAGTTCCTCGCGAAGTAGTGCCAATAGGCGGTGGGCGTCCACCAGTCAGCCGAGTAGCCCTCAACACCGAGTTTTGGTTAGCCGTGCGTTCAAAACACCCCGTTGAACAACCAGATGGCGACTCCGAAACCGACGAATGCGAGAGCCGCGTAGGCCTTACCGGACGGTATGGGGTTCTTTTTGGTGAACCCGATGAACGAATTGAGGTTGATCATGTGCAGGATCAGGCCAGCGACAAGCACGTATAGCCAACTGTGGCGTGGAACGAACAGCAATGTTCCTGTCGCAAAGAACGCATACTCGGCCACCAGCGCTATCCATCCATAACGCCACAGCCCGAAACCGACCTTCCGATCTTGGTTAAAGCCGAGAATGGGCAAATCGCGTAGGTGAACGATCGTGTCAAGTAGCCAGTGGGACGCGGAGGCAGCGACAAAGACAAGGCCGGCTGCAGGCCCAAACCACAGCCCAATCCCGAGCCCGGGAATACACGCAATCAGAGTCGTCAGAACAAGTGAATGAGAGTACGGGTACTTCACGAACTTGATGTCTTTCTGGAGGGGCGAATCGCGGTTCCACTCCACCTTCTCTACGCCCGTCAGGACGGTTCCGCCCCAGAGTAGATCTGGAAAACTGACGCCAGCGAGTGCGACCCAGCTCGGGGTGTTCGGTGCGAGGACCTGGAGCAGTTCAGCCGGGACAAAGTGGCCAATGAACATTCCTCTCTCTCCTCCTGGATTCATGCCGCTGCCATTGGCCGGCGGTGAGCCTGGAGCTCGACCGGCGTCAGAATACCTAGCGACGAATGGCGGCGTTGGCGACTGTGGAAGATCTCGAGGTAGTCGAAGATCGCGTTCGCCAGCTCGACCCGCGTCCGCCATCGTTTCCGGTCGAGCAACTGGACCTGCACCCCGGCTCCAGAACGACTCCATCCAGTGGCGCAGACACGATGGCGAAGAACTCGGCTCCACAGAAGTCAGGACACCCCTCAGCCTCCATCAGGGCAGTTCATTGACAGCTTCCCGGGACAGGGACTCGAACCCTGAACCTTGCGGTCAACAGATCGCTGCGCCCTGTTCAGAAATTGAGGCTCGAATTCGTTGAGTGTCGCTGAGTGCCGCCACACCACACCGTTTGCCACTGGAGTTGCTGTACGCATGTCATCTGCGTGAGACTAGGATCTAGCCCTCCACCTCGACAAGCAACGTTCGTACCGACGGATGCGATTTGAGCTAGTCGGCCGGCGTCTGTTTGTGTGCGGTTCAATAAGGGCGTCCCAATGCACTTTGTCCATCCCGAGGTCATCGAGCGCCCCCTCGCCGAGGTATTCGAATTTGTCTCGGATCCCGAGAACCTACCTCGTTGGAACTACTACGTGATCGGGTGTACGAAGCTGGAGGTAGGTCCGACTCGGGTCGGATCGACTTACAGACTCGTCCGCAAGTCGGACACCCGGGTCTTTGGCGTCACCGAGTTTGAGCGGGACCGCAGGCTGGTCATCAGGTTTCGGGCACCTACTCCGCCTCTTGAGATCCGTTTCACGGTCGAATCCACAGGGAGCGGCACTCGATTAACAGACGAGTGGGAACTCAACGGTATTTCGGGCTTCGTCGTCGGTTTCGCGACAGGCCCCATCAGGCGGGCCGTGGGCGAGAACCTTGAGAAGCTAAAGGAGCTCCTCGAGACCGGCCGAACACAATTGCAGGACGGGCGGATCGAACGTTACGTCAGCGCCCCATAGCAGAGGATTATCGAAAGCCCGCTCTCCAGCCAAGCGCCATTAGTAGTTGACGCGCGAGAGCACTGCTCGCTTCTTTGCCTTCTTACCGCAAACCGGGGATCTCAACCCGGGGCCTCACGATCCTGCCCTGTGCGTCGGCAGCACACCGGCGTGGACAGCGCCTTTGATTTTCGAACCCAGGTGCCTCACGGTCCTGGGGCCGTGCGCCAGCTGATATATCGGCTGTGCGGTAGCCGTCAGCGAGTTCAATCGACGGTCCGCAAGCCACTTGAACGGGGCTGCCGCCGCCGAGTTCCAAGAAAGTCTGTGACACGGCTGTGACCTGCAGTCGCAAGCCGTAAAGCGGAAGACGGCGATTTTGAACTCAAAATTGGTCGGGGGCCCGGGATTTGAACCCGGGGCCTCACGGTCCCGAAATCTATGGTGCCGTCAGTTGAGACATAGGAGCATGCGATGGAATTCCTGCGAAAAGTAGACTTCGACCGCCTCGCTGCAACTAGCGAGCGGGTGTCGCAGACGCTGATCGGTCGCGATTCGGGGGCGTCCAGCTGCAGCGTCAACTGCATCAAGACCCCGCCAGGCGAAGGTTCGCCGGCGGGCCTCCACAAGCACATGGTCGACCAGCTGTTCTACATCCTCGGCGGCACCATGAGCCTGGAGATCGAGGGTAAGCGATATGAGGCCGGTCCTGGAACTCTTGTGGTATTCCCAGCAGGCATTCCACATCGCAATTGGAACGGCGGCAGCGAAGCGACCGTGCATCTGGCCATCAATTCACCCTTGCCGGACCCCGCCCTACCCTTTGCGCAGTCGATCGACTGAGCTTCGTTCTGAATGCGCAGGACGGCACCCTGGAGAGCTCGGGGGGCGCGCCGCGCTAATTCGCTATCGCGCGGCTGGGATGCTGGTCACCAGGCGGTAGCGGTGTTCGGGGCGGCCCGGCCCGCCGTAGCGCATGGTGAGCTCCACCTTCCCCAATTGGCAGAGGTGATCGAGATAGCGACGCGCCGTGACGCGGCTGACACCAGCCTCGTCCGCCACCGCGGTCGCCGCCAGGCCTGATTGCGACCGGTTCAACGCCTGGACGATCAATTCCAGCGTGGCGTCGGATAGGCCCTTCGGCAGGGGCTCGTTGCGGGCGGTCCTGAGGGCGCTGAAGATCCTGTCCACGTCCGTTTGCTCCGCCTGTCCGATTCGCGTCATGCGATCGCGGGCCGCGGCGTAGGAGAGGAGCTTCTCTTCGAAGGTCGCGAACAGAAACGGCTTGACCAGGTAGTGGACGACACCGCCTCGCATGGCCGCACGCAGGCTCTCAACCTCGCGCGACGCTGTGATCGAGATGACGTCCACCGGAGGATGGTCGCCTTCGCGCAGCTGCTGCAGCACCTCCAGGCCGGACATGTCGGGAAGGTAGATGTCCAGCAGCACCAGGTCCGGCCTCAGCTGGTCGACGCTCGAGAGCGCCTCAGCTCCGGTGTGGGCTCGCCCTGCGACCGCGAAGCCGGATACTCGCTCGACATAGGCGCAGTGGAGGTCCGCGACGCGGTAGTCGTCGTCCACGACCAGCGTGCGGATCATGTGCCCGCGGTCACCCTCAGCGGAAGCCGGACGGTGAACAGGGCCCCGCCATCGTTGACCACGCTGACTTCGCCTCCGTGGCGGTGGGCCACCTGGCGCACCAGCGCAAGGCCGAACCCGCGACGCTTACGGCCCGGGCCCGACTTCGTGCTGAACCCCTCCTGGAAGATCTGTCCGTTGAGGCTCTCGAGCACGCCCGGACCAGAGTCGTGGACGCTGATCACGACCTCGTCCTCCTGCCCGGTCACCGATACGCTAACCCACCGTTCGCCGCTCGAAGATCCGGCGGCGTCCAAGGCGTTATCGATCAGGTTGCCAAGCAGCGTGATGAGGTCCTCACTGTCCAGGGCGCTGCGGGTCATGACCGTGTCGTCACTGACCCTGAGCTCGATCCCTCTCTCGGAGGCGACGGCGGCTTTCGCGAGCAGGAGCGCGCCGAGAACGGGATCGCCAACCCTGTCCAGCAGCGCTTCGGTGAGCTCCTGGTGCACGCCTGAGGTCTGCGCGATGAGCTTCATCGCTTCGTCGCCGCGACCCATCTGGACCAGGCCCGCGATGGTGTGCAGGCGGTTCGAATACTCGTGCGCCTGGGCTCGCAGCGCATCCGTGAGGTTGTCCACGCCAAGCCCGCGGGCCAGGCCGGTCAGCTCGGTGGAGTCGCGCAACGTGGCTACGTGGCCGATCTCGCGGCCCCGGACGCGAATCGCGCGCCGGCTCGCCACCAGCACGCGGTCCCCTGCGAGGAGCACCTCGTCTTCGTCGTTCAGGCCGCCGGAGAGAAACTTGAGCAGGCGGCCAGGCGGGAGGACCTGCGACACCCTGCGGCCGACACAGTCCGAGGGCAGCGCCAGCAAGCGGCGCGCCTCGTCGTTCGCAAGGGTGATCGTTCCATCCCGATCCGTGGCGATGGCGCCCTCGTGTATCCCCTGCAAGCTGGCTTCGCGTTCTTCCAGCAGGCCCGCGATCTCGTACGGCTCCAGACCGAAGGTCTGGCGCTTGAGGCGCGAGGCCAGGAGCATGGAGCCGGCCACGCCGAGGCCAAGCGCGAGGAGCACCGTCACCGCGAACCCGGGCAGCTCAGCCAGGAGCTGGTTGAAGACGGCCGTTTCCAGGAAGCCGACCGAGACCATGCCGATCACGCCACCGCCGTGGAAGATCGGCGCCTTTCCCCGTGCGGAGACGCCCAGCGTGCCTCGCTGCACACCGACCCAGGTGTTGCCCGCGAGCACCGTGTTCGGGTTTTCGTCCACGGGCTTGCCGATCAAGGCCGGATTCGTGTGCGAGTACCGGATGCCCTCGCGATCGGTCACGACCACGTAGGTCGCGCCGGTCGACTGCCTCACCTGCTCCGCCGTTTTCTGGATCAGGCCGTTGGGGTCGCCGCTGAGCAAGGCGTCCTGGAGAGCGCTGTTGGACGCGACCGATTCGGCGATCGCGAGCGAGCGCTGCTCGTACTGGCGGTCGAGCTCCTGGCTCGCCTGCCAGACGGCAGCCGCGGCTCCCATCAGTGCCGACAGCAAGATGATGGCAACCTGGAAAGCCAGGATCTGGTACGCGAGGGGAAGCCGTGTCTTCACGGGTTCGTGACCTCGTGATCGTATTACTTCGCCTTAACTTCGCGCGGCGACCAAAACGACCAAAACGGCCACAACGACCGCATGGATTGTGTGGGGCGCACGTGGGATCCAACCTCAGCATCGATGACTCCTGCCATCGAGCTTCGCGGTGTGACGAAGCGCTTCCTCACTCCCTCCGGCGGGATCTACACCGCGCTTCGCGATCTCGACATGGCGGTCGAGCCGGGTGAGTTCTGCGCTGTAGTCGGGCCCACCGGCTGCGGAAAGTCCACCACGCTGGCCTTGATCTCGGGCCTCGAGCCGGCGAGCGAAGGCGAGGTCGAGGTGTTTGGCAAGCCGATCAACGGCATCGCCGACGGAATCGGCTACGTCTTCCAGGCGGACGCCGTCTTTCCGTGGAAGACGGTGCTGGAGAATGTCGCCGCCGGACCGCGGTACCGGGGCGCCTCTAATCGCGACGCGCGAGAGAAGGCACGGGACTGGATCTCCCGAGTGGGCCTCAGCGGCTTCGAGGACCGCTATCCGTACCAGCTCTCGGGCGGCATGCGGAAACGCGTTGCTTTGGCGCAATGCCTGATCAACGGCCCGCGCATCCTGCTGATGGACGAGCCGTTCAGCGCGCTCGATGTGCAGACGCGATCGCTAATGGAGAACGAGCTGCTCGCACTGTGGGCCGCGAGCTCCGCATCGGTCGTTTTCGTGACCCATGACCTGGAAGAGGCGATCTCGCTCAGCGACCGCGTCTTCGTGATCACCGCCGGACCCGGCACGGTCAAGGCCACCTACAAGGTGGACCTTCCGCGGCCTCGCAACGTCGCCGAGATTCGCTTCCAACCACGTTTCGCCGAAATCTACGAAGAGATCTGGAAGGACCTCAAGGACGAGGTCCTTGTGAGCTATGAACGTCAGAAGCGCAGCGGCGCGGCTTAGCGTCCGCATGTACGCTCCCACCGGATCGGCCAGGCGGCCGCTGCCGGATCTCGCCGCGAGGCGACGTCGCGATGCACGGCGCCGGCGCCTCTCCGTGGCGGGGCTCCGCCTGTTGCTCGGCGTGGTGATCCTGGGGGCCTGGGAGCTCACGACACGCCTCGGCTGGGTCGACGTCTTCTTCTGGTCTCAGCCGTCAGCGATCGGCGACAAGCTCTGGATCTGGATCACGCAGGGCACCGACCTGGGTCCGCTGTGGGACCAGGTGCTCGTCACCATGGAGGAGACGGTCGGCGGCTTCATTGTCGGCTCGATCCTGGGCGTCATATTCGGCGTCGCGCTCGGCCGCAGCCGGCTGCTGTCCGATGTGCTCGGGCCGTACATCAAAGGCGCCAACGCCATCCCGCGCGTGGTCGTGGGCGCCCTGTTCGCGGTCGCGCTCGGTCTTGACATCAGATCGAAGATCGCGACCGCGGCGGTGCTGGTCTTCTTCGTCGTTTTCTTCAACGCGTTTCAGGGCGTCCGCGAGGTGGACCGCAACCTAATCGCGAACGCTCGCATTCTCGGCGCCGGTGATCGGCAGCTGACGACCGAGATCCTCATCCCGTCGGCACTGTCGTGGATCGTTGCCAGCTTGCACACCAGCTTTGGTCTCGCGCTGGTCGGCGCCGTGGTGGGAGAACTCTTCGGCGCTACCCAGGGCCTCGGCGAGCTGATCTATGCGGCGAAGAACAACTTCGACACCGCCGGGGTGTTCGCCGGCATGGCGTTGCTGGCTGCCATGGCGCTGGTGGCAGAGGCGTTGATCACAGCGCTGGAGAACCGCTTGATCAAGTGGCGGCCGCAAGCCGTCACCGAGGCAAGGATTTGAAGGAGGAACGGAGAATGGGTAGGCGTAGTCAACGGCTGTTCACGGCGGTCGCGGTGCTCGCGATCGCTGCCGCCTGCGGGGGCACGACCCCATCATCGAGCGGAGGAGGCACACAGGCCACGGTCTCGCTGAAGATCATGGTCGGGGGGCTCAACAAGCAGATCTACCTGCCGAACATGCTGGCCCAGCAGCTCGGCTACTTCAAAGCGGAGAACCTGGACGTTACCCTCATCGATGAGGGCTCTGGGCAGGCATCGGAGGAAGAGGTCGTCGCCGGCAACGTCGATGCAGGCTCCGGCGCCTACGTGCACCCCATGGTGCTTAACACCCTGGGCAAGAAGATCGAAACCATCTGCCAGTTCGGCATCGCGCCGGGTGAGGCGGAGGTTGTCGACGCGTCGCTGACCAACATTTCGTCGGCCAAGGACCTCGGGGGCAGGAACCTGGGCGTCACCGACATCGGTTCCGGCACGCACGTTCTTACGCAGGCCATTCTCGGCAGCGCCGGGCTCGACCCGACCAAGTCACAGTACGTGGCCGTCGGCGCGGGCGACACCTTCATCGCGGCCATCCAGCAGCACAAGATCGCCGCCGGGATGACCACCTTCCCGACCATCTCGCGGCTGGTCAACAGCGGCAAGGGCAAGATCCTTGTCAGCCTCCTGACGCCGGCCGACACGCGCGCGGCCCTCGGCGGCGACTACCCGTTCATCGGCATCTTCGCCAAGAACGATTGGGTCAACAGCAACAAGGGAGTCGCGCAGCGGTTGGTGAACGCCTACGTCAAGACCCTGCAGTTCATACACTCGCACACGGCGGCCGAGATCGCCGACAAGATGCCGAATGACTACTTTGCCGGTGACAAGGCGTCTTACATAGCCGACCTGCAGAGCCAGCTCGGAATCTTCGGGACCGACTGCAAGATGCCGGTGGGCGGCCCAGAGAATGTGCAGAAGATCCAGCAGCAGTTCGTGGCGAGTTACAAAGGAAAGTCAGCCAACTTGAGCGAGACGTACACCAACGAGTTCGCCGACAAGGCGAGCTAGCCAGAAGTAAGCACGTCGATCTGAGGGATCGGGCCGCGCCCGGTCCCTCGGAGAAGCGTGGGCGTAAGGCAAAGAAGCGCAATGGAGATCACCCGCAACCTCTATCGCCACAGGCTCCGGAGTTTTCTGGCCATCTCCGGGATCGTCATAGGCGTAATAGCGCTCACCACCACGGGCGCCCTGGCCGAGAACTTCAACTCGCTCCTGGACGGAGACGTCCAGTACTACGGGGCGAACGTGCAGGTAGGGCCGCCAGTGGGACAGGCCGCCTCGCTCCTGCCGCTGACCAAGATCGATGAGATCCGGCAGGTGCCGGAAGTCGCTGTTGCCTTTCCGACCTATGACTTCTCGGCCAAGCCCGGTTCGGCTAGCGTGGTCACCTTCGGCTTCCCTGACACGATCGTCGCCACTGATCCCACCGAAGCGGCATGGAGCAACCTGAAGACGACCTATGCGCAGGGCCACGCGATCGACGCGGACTCCAGCGGTGAGGTCGTGCTCGGGTCGACGATCGACA
>WNFE01000199.1_pt1 | contig 42049 bp, 40 predicted proteins | sample 5400451 | NCBI WGS metagenome assembly WNFE01 (sample SAMN13153344, study PRJNA577476) | soil metagenome | isolation source: 200 cm saprolite under Douglas fir tree site 2 hole 2 | place: USA:California | collected 2015-04-18
GACAGACATTATTTTCAGATTTATTTCTAGCGAAACAGTGTGTGCAGGATCGCTTTCTGCACGTACATGCGATTTTCCGATTGATCGAGAACCACGGATTGCGGGCCATCAAGAATTTCCGGCGTAACTTCACCGCCGCGATGAGCGGGCAGGCAGTGCATGAAGACGGCGCCGCGTTCAGCAAGCGCCATGAGCTTGCGGTTGACCTGATAAGGCTTGAAAACTTCACTGCGAACTTTTTCTTCAGCTTCGAAGCCCATGCTGGTCCAGGAATCGGTGTATACCGCTTGCACGTCTTCGACCGCTCCGCGAGGATCGGTGAATAGTTCGATCTTGGCTTTGGTTTCCTTGGCCAAGCGGCGCGAATCGGCGACCACGTCAGCGTCGGGAGCGTAATTTTCCGGTGTGGCAATGCGCAGATGCACGCCGAGCCGCGCGGCAAGATAAATCAGCGAGTGACTAACGTTGTTGCCGTCGCCGACATAAGCCAACTTGAAACCCTTCAGCGAGCCGAATTTTTCCTGCAGCGTGAAATAATCGGCGAGCGCCTGGCAAGGATGAAACCGGTCGGAAAGCGCGTTGACCACCGGAATGTCGGTGCTGGCAGCCATTTCGTCGAGAACGCGCTGCTCGTACACGCGGGCGACGATGCCGTGCACCCAACGTTCCAGGTTGCGCGCAACGTCCGCGATGGACTCGCGTTCACCGAGCCGCGCCTGCGTGTGGTCGAGAAAAACCACGTGGCCACCCATGCTCTGGATGCCAACTTCGAATGTCACGCGCGTGCGCAGCGATGGCTTTTCAAAAATCAGCGCCAGAAATTTGCCGCGCAACGTCTCCGCGTAACGCGCTGGATTCGATTTGATGTCCGACGTGAGCGCCAGAAGTTCGCGCGAGTGCGCGGGACTCCACTCGGCTCCGGTGAGGAGATCGTTGGTTTCTTGAGCCGGGATCGCAAGTATTGTCGTTGCCATTTTCACCTCTTGAGATGCGACCGCGAAGCGGCCGCCACCGCGGCCAGGGCCGCCGGTAACGGAAACTTCGATGAAGAAGTTTCCGTCGCCGGAACCGCTCGCGCGGTTTCGGAAAGAATTTTTTCAAACAAACCAAGAAATTCGCGCACCTGCGCCTTGCTAATAAGAAACGACGGAAGCAGGCGAATCGTAAAATCGTGCGTGCAATTGATGAGCAAGCCGCGTTTGAGCGCTTCGGCCACGAACGGGCCGCCTTCAACAGAAAGTTCCACGCCGAACATGCAGCCTGCGCCGCGAACTTCCTTGATGAAATCGAATTTCGTCCGCAGCTTTTCAAGGCCCGCACGAAGTTCATCGCCGCGTGCACGAATGTTTCCGAGAAGCTTTTCGTCCTCGACGATGTTTAGAAATTCCAGCGCCACGGCGCAGATCATCGGACCACCGCCAAAGGTTGTGCCATGCAGGCCAGGCGACACGCGCGATGCAACGGCGTTATTAGTGATGATCGCGCCCAGCGGCAGACCGGCGGCGAGCGGTTTTGCGACGACCGCTATATCCGGCTTCGAAGGAAACGCTTGAAAAGCGAAGTAGCAGCCTGTTCGGCCCAGTCCGCACTGAATTTCGTCGGCGATCAGCAGGGCGCCGTGTTTGCTCGTGAGAGCACGGGCACGCTCCCAGAACTCTTCAGTGAGAGGAAAGATGCCACCTTCACCTTGAATCGTTTCCAGAATGATTGCGCAAACGGTATCGTCGAATTTGCCTTCGAGATCCGCGACGTCGTTGAACTTTACAAATTCCACGCCCGGAACCAGCGGCTCAAACGGCACCCGATATTTTTCCGTGGCCGTGACGCTGAGCGCTCCGAAGGTGCGCCCGTGGAAAGAATTAGTCATTGCCAGAATTCGCGTCTTGGCAGTTCTATGCGTCGACGTGGCGTCGGCGGGGTGGCCGCACAGCCTGGCCAGCTTCAATGCCCCGTCGATAGCTTCAGTGCCACTGTTGGCAAAGAAAACCCGGTCGAGGCCCGACCATTGAACAAGTTTGCGCGCCAGCGGCCCTTGAAATTCGTTGTGAAATAAATTGGAGAAGTGAATGGCTCGCGCCGATTCGCGGCGAATGGTCTTTATGATGCGCGGATGCGCGTGCCCCAGCGCATTTACGGCGATGCCGCCGAGAAAATCGAGATATTTTTTCCCACTCGAATCGAAAACGAACGCGCCGCGCCCGTGTGTGAACACGGTCGAGGAGCGCTTGTAAGTCGGCAAGAGAAACCGTTCGGCGTCGCTAAGCGCAGCTGCGGGTCGAACGGGTTTAGACGTAGACCGCCTGCGCGAAGCGCGTGAAACGGATGCAGCGACCCGGTTTGTCTTTGGTTTGCCCATTATGCGACCGAAAAAGCTGCTGAAGCAACGACGGGAACGGGTTCGCGCATCACCCGAGTGCCGGGAATTTCGCCGCGAAAAACCGGTGCGCCTGATTCGGCTGGGTGAACGGCAGCAAGCAGGCCATCCTGAATCGTGCCGCCGACGATGTGCACTGCGCGAACGCCCCCTTCGATTGCCCGTTTTGCGGCTTCGAGTTTGAGCACCATGCCGCCGGAAACAATTTTGCGTTGCACCAGTTCGCCAATTTCGTCGCACGCCACAGCGGGAAGAATTTTGTCGCCGTCCAGGACTCCCTGAACATCGGTGAGATAAATCAGATGATCGGCCTGCAGATATTCCGCGCAAGCCGCAGCCATGTGATCGGCATTAATATTGTAGAGTTCGCCGTCAGGGCCGAGGCCCAGACAGGCGGCGACGGGCACCAGGCCTTCCTTCCAGAAAGTATTGAGAAGCTTGGTATTCGCGCCGGTCAGGTAGCCGACATAACCGAGGCTGCCCTCGATATTGTTGTGCACCAAAGGCTCGGCGGTGAAGCATTGCGCATCCGCCGCGGAAATTCCCACAGCGGGCTGACCAGCAGAAGAGATTGCCGCCGCCAATTGTTTATTGAGAAGTCCGGCAAAAACCATTACCGCAACATCGCGCGTTTCGCGATCCGTAACCCGCAATCCGCAGACAAATTTGCTCTCAATTCCCAGGCGCTTCAACGTCGCAGTAAAGATGCGGCCGCCACCGTGGACCACAAGTATTTCGTGACCGCTTCTGGCTAGTGATGCAATCTGTTCGGCCAGAGATTGCACGGTCGCTTTATCTTCCAGCAAGGCTCCGGCGAATTTGATGACCAGTTTCATTACAGTCCCGTTTGCTCCTCAACTCCAAGAAAATGGTTGAAATTTTGCACCGCCTGGCCGGCCGCGCCTTTGCCGAGATTGTCCAGACAACTCACAATCACCAGGCGGCGTCCGGATGAATCAAGCGCGAAGCCGATATCGGCAAAATTTGTGTGCGCGACGTGCTGCAATTCCGGCAGAGTTCCGGCTTTCCAGATGCGCACCATCGCACGTCCGGCGTAGGTCTTGCGAAGGAGCGCTTCGATTGATTCGGGCGACTGCGCTTCATTCAGTGTTAGATAAATGGTGGACAAAATGCCCCGCGCGAGCGGCAGCAAATGTGTCGAGAAAACAACTTGCGACTCCGGCAAGCCGGTGTGTTCGGTGATTTCCGGGGTGTGGCGATGAGAAAAGAGATTGTACGCCTTGAAATTTTCATCCAGCTCGGCAAATTGCAGATCGCGTCGCAGTTCTTTGCCCGCTCCCGTCGCGCCGGATTTGCAATCGCACACAACGCTCGAGCCGGAAGCGATCCAGCCTGCGTCGGCGAGTGGACGAACCGCCAGAATCACACTTGTGGCGTAGCAGCCGGGATTGGCCACAAGCTTGGCTTGCGCAATCTGCGCTGCATAAAACTCAGGTAGTCCATAAACGGCTTGGCCCAGCCACGCGGCATGAGGCGTCGGCAGTTTGTACCAGCGCTGAAAAGTTTCTGCATCGTGAAAGCGGAACGCACCACTTAAATCGACAACGCGAAGGCCGGCATGCAAAAGCTGCGGAGCGATTTCAGCCGACACTTCGTGCGGCGTGGCCAGAAATGCCGTGCCCGCGCCGCTTTCGCCGATCGCATCCACCGACAAAGTGCGAACGGGAGCCTGCCCCGAGCCGCGCAGTTGCGGAAAAAGCTCCGTAAGACAACGCGCGCCCCGCGTTTCGCGCATATAAAACGTCAGCGAACCTGCTTCGGGATGGCGCAAGAGTATTTTGGCCAGCGCAAAACCCGTATAGCCGGAGACACCTACGACCGCGATGTTGTTTAGAGCCTTCATATTATGTAGCGCGGCTGCGCAACGGACGGCCCACAAATGATTCGATCTTCTGTTGCAGTGATTCGCGCTGCCGCTTGTTCGGCGTGATGATCAGAACCGTGTCGTCCCCGGCGATGGTGCCGGCAATTTCTGGAAATTTTGCTCCATCCACCGCTGCAGCCAGAGGCTGCGCGCCACTCGGCGGAGTTTTCAAGACCAGCAGATTTTCGGCGGGCCGGATGTCCACCAGGAATTCACTCAACGCGCGGGCCAGCGGCGCAATCGGAGCGGTCTCTTCAGGAAGCGCGGAAGCGGGGCGGTAGCCCTCCGGAGTTTTTACCAGCTTCAGTTCCTGCAAGTCCCGCGAAAGAGTGGCCTGGGTTACGCGAAGCCGCTGCATGTAAAGCCGCCGCCGCAGCTCTTCCTGATTGGCGATGCGTTCGGCTGTAATCAGCCGCAAGATCTGTCCGTGCCGAAATGTTTTTGCGCTTCCCATGCTTGCGGCGAGCGTTTTACCTCCATGTATAAAAATACATGCAAGTGAATAATTCTGTCAACGCATTTTTATAGTCGCGTGCAGCCCATGGCCAAAGGTGCAGGCTGACGTGAAGCGCACATCGCGAACCGCCATGCTGGCTTTCTTGCCGGAGCTGTTGTTACCTTTCCTAGTAGACACGACGATGCCCAATCCCTGCCAAATTGCGGGCTGTAAGAGTTTTGCGCCTGCCGCGCTGGACGAGCAAAAGCTCTGCGTTCTGCATTACACGCTCTCGCTCGAAGGTAACTGTTCCGAAATGCGCCGCGAAACGGCCCTGGGCAACGCGCCACACGAACGGCAGCGTGAAATCATGCGCTTCATCACCGAGAGCGGCGAAAAGCTTGCGCGCGTGGCCACCAGCGGCATGCAGCTGACGGACGACCTTAAAGCCCGCATCCTCAGCACGTTTCTTACGCTGATGAATCTGCGCGAAAATCTCGATCGCGCCAACATGCGCTCATCTCCAGGCCGTACCGGAGCCTTCCGCTAGTAGCAACGGGTTTTACTTTCAGCAAGAATTGCGCGGATAGAATCGTTCTAGAAAAAATCAGGCGCCGATATAACGCGCGTACAGCGAGCGGGCCACAGCGGGATCGGTCGAACCTTTCAGAATTGCCCGGCCATCGCCAAATACCGTCATCTCGTATGGCGAAATGGCAAATTTCAATAGAAAGTCGTTTCTCTTAGCCATAATCCCCAACGCGGAAAGCTTTTCACCCAGCGCAGCCAGGTCCAGCGAGCGGCGGCGTTCATGAATTTGCACCGAGTCGCGGCCACACAAAGTGATATGCGGGTGAGATTTGCCTTCTAAATAGGAATATTCATGGCCAACGCAGGCGCGGCATTGCGGATTGCGCGCGACGCCTATGGATTGCATTTTGCCGCTCCAAATGTCGCAGGAAACCAGCCGACCGTGCAGCGCTTCCGGCTGGCCAGAAAGAATTTTCAGTGCCTCGGCTACTTCGAGAGATGCGATCAGGCCCACGATTGGGCCAAGCACACCCACGGTGTCGCAAGTTTCCTCCAGCAGCGCTCCGGCATCAGGAGTTTCCAGTAGGCACGCCAGGCACGCCGTGGTTCCCGGGCGAACGGTGAACGTCAAACCGTAGCTGCCGACCGCGGCTGCGTAAATCCAGGGCCGGCCAGCTTGAATAGCAAAATCATTGAGCAGAAAGCGCGTTTCGAAATTGTCAGTGCCGTCCAGCAGCAACTCGAATCCATCCAGCAATTCCATTACGTTTCGCGGAGCGAGATCAGCGACTACCCCTGCAATTTGTATCTCAGAATTCAACAGCTGCAGCTTGCGTTCCGCGGCCACGGCCTTTGGCAGGGATGCACGGGCATCGTTTTCATCAAAAAGAGCCTGCCGTTGCAGGTTCGAAGGCTCGACAAAATCCCGGTCAATGATCCGCAGCCGTCCGACTCCAGCGCGGGCAAGCAGCTGCGCGGCCGAAGCTCCGATTGCGCCGCAACCCACAATGACGGCACTCGCTGCCAGAAGCTTTCTTTGCCCCTCTTCACCCATGTTGGAGAAGAGAATCTGGCGAGAGTATCTTTCAAAAACGGGGTTTATAGGCAGGAGAAGTGACCTCTTCGGAGCGAACCATGCGCTCAGTCTCATGATAGCTCCAAAGAGCGCGAGGCAGGCAACGGCCCTGTGCTACGCTTCGTCTGAGCGATTGGGGAGCATGAGGGCGGATTGCGTGAGAGGACTTTGTGGTGCGGTGCTCGCGGCGTTCCTTTGCGGAGGAGTGCCCGCAAGCCTTTGCTGCCAACAAGTTGGCGTTCCGAAAACGTCTGCAGCGAACCAAGCGCCGTTGGTGAAGGCCGTTCGTGTGATAACCACGGGAGGTGAGGTACCAAAGGTACCGAGCGGCGTGGTCACCGTGGAGGTTGGCAAACCGCTGGACCTCGAGAAAGTTGCCGCCAGTCTGAAATCGCTTTACCGGACTGGCGCCTACTCCGACATACAAGTCGTCGCTGAACCTGCGGACGGCGGAACGCAGATTGATTTCATCGTCCAGGAAAATCTTTATTTCAACCAATTGATTGTTCTCGGATTGAAAGCTCCTCCCAGCGAAGCCTCGGCGGCGGCGGCCATGCAAATCACGCTGGGAAATGCGTTTCGCCAGGAAGTTCTGGACGAGGGCGTCGAGCGCCTGAAAACCCGGCTACAGGAAGAAGGACTGTACACCGCGAAGGTCGATATCGAACTGCGCCCGCACCCTGCCGAACATCAAATGGACATTGTGGTGCACATCCAGCCGGGCTCTCGCGTTCGTGTCGGCGCGATTCATCTGACCAACAATACCGAATACCCGGACGCCGAAATCGCCGCCAGATTTAAACTGCAGGCCGGCAAGGAACTGACCAACGGCAAAATTCAGAGTGGCACCAACCGGATTCGCAAATTCCTGATCAAGAAAGGCCGTTTGAGCGGCCGCGCAGCGGTACGCAGAGGCGCGTACGATAGCGCGAAAAATACCGTCGATCTCACCCTGGATGTTTCCGAAGGAGCGCGCGTTAAGGTCCAAGTCAGAGGCGCGAAACTGTCCAACGGCGAACTGAAAAGATTGGTGCCTATCTTCCAGGAGGGCGCGGTCGATCCCGACCTGCTGGAAGAGGGAAAGAGGAACATTCGGGAGCGACTTGAACGGGCCGGCTATTTTGACTCCAGCGTTGAGTACGCTTCGGCCGTGCGCGATGTAGAAAGCAAAAATTGGCACGGCCAGGAACAGGTCATCACCTACACCATCGAACGTGGGGCCCACCACAAACTGGTCGGCCTGGAAATCACCGGCAACCATTATTTCGACAAGGAATTGTTGACCAGCCGCTTGCAGATTTACAAAGCTGCTTTTGGCTCGCGCGGTAAGTTCAGCCGGCGCTTGATCGAGGCCGACCGGCAGTCCATGGAGAACCTGTACCGGGCCAATGGTTTCCCCGCCGCAACCGTAGCCGCGAAAATCGACGACAACTACGAAAAAAAAGCAGGAAACCTGTTCATCCGCTTTGTAGTTTCCGAAGACGTGCAAACTCGGGTAGCGGACCTGCGCATCGAAGGCAACCACGCTTTTGGCGAACAGGAATTACTTGGCGTGATCGCGTCGCTGGCGGGCCAGCCTTATTCCGAGTTTAACGTAGCCACCGATCGCGCCAATATCCTCGCGCAATACTTCAACGAAGGATTCCCCGAAGCCACATTCGAATCGGAGGTCCAACCCGTCGAAGAACAGGCCGCCTCGGAAAAAAACCAGCAGACCGAAAAGCTGGTCGACCGATCGAGCGAAACTCGCGCGGAAAAGAAAACCGCTCCACTAGTTGCGAAAACGGTGCGCCTTGTTTATCACATCCACGAGGGGCCGCAAGTCCACGTCCGTCGGGTTTTGATCACCGGCTACAAGCGCACCAGGCTAGGCGTAATCAAGCGTGAAGTGCGGGTCAAGCCGGCTGAACCACTGCGCGAAGGTCAGGTCGTCGACTCGCAACGGCGGCTCTACAATCTTGGAGTCTTCAATCGCGTTACCATCTCTCCGCAAAATCCGGCCGGCAGCGATACTGACAAGGACATCGTCGTACTTGTGGAAGAAGCAAAACGCTACACCATCGCGTACGGCGGCGGATTTGAAGCGCAGCGCCTTGCCAGCACCAACAATCCGACTACCGGAGAAGTGCAGGCTGCGCCGCGCGGCATTTTCGAAATTTCCAAGCTGAATCTGACCGGGCGCGGCGATTCCCTCTCGTTAAAACTCCGCGGCAGCAGTCTCCAGGGGCGCGCGCTGCTCGGTTACAGCGTCCCCGACGCTTTCGGCAATTCGCACTTAAGCCTGCAAGCCACGGCCTACGCCGAGAAAACCCAGGACATCAATACCTTCAGCGAATCGCGCTACGAAGGCTCGGTGCAGATGACCGACCACATTTCTGCACGTACTACGCTGCTCTACCGCTACAGCTTTCGCAAGATCATCGTTTCCAATCTCAATATTCCCCCGCAGGAAATTCCGCTTTTTCAGCAGCCCACCCTGGTCTCTCAAGTCAGTACCTCCTGGGTGCGCGACACTCGCGACAATCCCGCCGATGCCAGCAAAGGCTGGCTCAACACCGCGGACTTCGGCATTGCCGACACCAATATTGCTTCCAGCGCCAGTTTCCTGCGCTTCCTCTACCAGAATTCTTCGTATCATCCCATCCGACGCCGCTTCAGTTTTGCGCGCTCGTTTCGCTTGGGCATTTTGTCACCGTATCGCGACACCATCTCCCTCACTTTTCCGCCGCCAACGCAAACCCCGCTGCCACGCCTCATTCCTCTTCCCGAACGGTTTTTCGCGGGAGGCGGTACCTCGTTGCGCGGCTTCGGTTTGAATCAGGCCGGCCCGCGCGATGCGCTCACCGGCTTTCCCGTAGGTGGACAAGCATTGCTGGTCTTCAATCAGGAATTCCGCTTTCCTTTGCATTTGCCCTACGTCGGAACACGCGTCGGAGGAACTCTGTTTTACGACGGCGGAAACGTGTACAGCAAAGTGGACCGCGTAACGCTTCGCTGGACTTCTCCTAAGCCGATCTTCGATCCTGCTAATCCCAAGCAGTGCCTCTATAATTGCAGCAACGAACTGAACTATTTTTCGCATACCGTCGGCGTGGGCGTTCGCTACGCAACGCCGGTCGGGCCGATCCGCGTCGATCTCGGCTACCAGATGAACCGGCCATTTTTCGTGATTCCCATTCCCTGTCCCAGCGGCACCACCACCAGCACTTGCCCGACGGGTTCTCTTGGGTTTCAATCCACGCAACTGCCGCGCTTGCAGGTATTCTTCAGTCTGGGGTCCTCGTTCTGATGAAACCTGCACGCCAACTGCGACGGATCATCGGCTGCGCGGTATTCCTATCCGTCCTCGCGCAGCCGATTTTGCTGGCGCAAGAAGTGATTGATCGAATCGTGGCACGCGTTGACAACGATGTAATCCTGCTCAGTGACGTTCGGCTTCTTGCCCGCTATCAATTGTTGGTGGACGGAAAATCAGAAAGCGATTGGGAGATCCTCAATCGCTTGATCGATCAGTGGATTGTCCGCAGTGAAGCTACCGCGGCTCGAACGCCGAAGCCTTCTGAAGCAGAAATTGACCGCGGCCAGCAGCGGCTGCTGCAAAGTTTTGCCTCCGCGGACGATTATGAGGCCCGGCGGAAGCTCTCAGGTTTAAGCGAAGCCGACGTGCGGCGCCTCACCGCCGATCAGATTTACCTGAATAATTATCTGGATTCGCGCTTTCGCCCTTCGGTGCAAGTAAACGAGCAGGCTATTCAGGATTTTTATCAGAATTCGCTCTTGCCTCGGGCCAAAGCGCGCGGGCAGAATCCGCCCACGCTTGATGCCGCTCATGATTACATCCGGGAAGCTTTAGTGCAAAAGGGTATCAACCAACAAGCCGATCTCTGGCTGAACGAAAGTAAAGCGCGTATTCACGTGACGAAAATGCTCGGAGAGAATCAACCGTGAGCGAGCAAACACTCCGCCGCAAGTGGAGATGGCTGCGCCATGTTGCCTGGATTTTGGCCGCGCATATCACCCTCGCGCTCATTGCCGTGATTGTCTTTTTCGGAAGCGGCGCCGGTAATCCCCTGATTCGTCGCATCGCAATTCGCCGTATCAATGCCATGACCGGTGGCCGCACCGAGATTCGCAGTCTTTCCATCCAGTGGCTGGCGCTACACGCCTCCGTGAAAGGCCTGGTAATTCACGGCAAGGAGCCGGCTGGAACTGAGCCGCTCTTCGCCTCGGAAGAAGTAGGCGCGGGCCTGCATATCGATTCCATCTGGGGACGCCAAGTTTCGCTCTCGGAACTGGTGGTCCGCGAGCCGCATGTGCACATCCGGGTTGAAAAGGACGGATCTACGAACGTTCCGGCAGTGCCACGCACGTCCTCAAAACCGCAGCGCGAAACACTTCTTGGATTGCGCATCCGCCACGTGGAACTTCAGAACGGATGGATCCTCTACAACGACGTTAAGACTCCGCTGGCTCTGGAAGGCAGCGATCTGCACCTCACGCTCGATGCCGGCGGCAGTCTCGATCATCCGCTCTACGCCGGAAATCTTGCGTGGCAAAATATTAAGTTCACGGACAAGCGCTTTCTTCCATTACCCATCAGCGCCTCGGCGAAATTCACGCTTTGGCATGACGGCTTCACCATCGAACAAGGTCAGTTTGTTATCGCTACTTCGCGACTCGACCTGCAGGCGGAGATGTCCGATTTCAAGTCCCCGCAATGGAAATACCGTTACCGCGGCTGGGTGAATCTCGTGGATTTTCGCAAAATATTGCGCGCGCCCATGACCCCGACGGGAAAAGTAGATCTGCGCGGCGAAGGCACTTTCTCCGGCGGCGAACTAAAAGGCACTGGCACATATTCTGGTTCCGAGATCGTTTTGAGTTACGACATTTTTCATCAGGGCGGTTTACGCAGCACCGGAACCTATCGACTCGACAAAAACGCTGTCGATGTCCGCGATTTCGCTGCCTTCGCATTTGGCGGCAGCGTGAAAGGTCGCGTGACGATGACGCTGCCGGGTCTGGATTTCCGCGCGCAAACCCATGTCGATGGCGTTCGCGTGGCGCAACTTCTACCCGCAATTGACCATCGCGGTTTTCCAATTGACCGGCTGCATTGGGATTCGACGCTATCCGCAGACACAATAGAAACGTGGAAAGGCGCGTTCGACCATTTTGCGATCTCCGGGCAATCCACCTGGGTCGCGCCGGAAGAAGCCGCTTCCGGGCACATGCCCGTAACTGCCGATTGGAAATTTGACTACAAGCAGGATCCGGAAATCCTGACCCTGGAGTACGCGGAATTTGACACGCCCGGCAACCGCATTCGTGCCAACGGCGTGCTGGGCCACAGGGATTCACTTCTCGATTTGCACATTCAGAGCAGCGAACTCGAATCGTTTAACGACTTCATTCAATCCATTGAAGAAGTTGTTCCCGGCACTCCGGAAGAAATTGCGCCACATATTCGCGGCGCCGCCAACTGGGATGGCCGATTAACCGGACCATTGGGCCAGCCGAATTTTAACGGGCATCTTCGCGGCGAACGAATCGTTTACGGCAAAATGCATCTGGATACATTAGAGGGCGATGTAATTTATTCGCCATCCGAGTTGTCCGTCGCCCGCGGCCACTTCCGCTCCGGCGCGATGCAAGCCGATCTCGAAGGCACCCTGGATCTTGACCACTGGAGTTTCCGTCCCGAGAACGAATGGACTGCCGACGCCAATCTAGAGAAAGTTCCGGTGAGTAGCGTTATCGCGCTGGCCGGCGAATCCTATCCGGTGGAAGGCTTGTTAACCGGACAGTTTCACGGACGAGGAACGCGCGCTGAACCGGGGCTGAACGGCCTTTTCGATCTCGCGGATGGAAAAGTGTATGGAATCGAATTCAATCGTTTGCGTGGCCGGCTTAACGTGCAGCCCGATCAGGCAGGCATCACTGACGCCGAGTTGAGAGTGTTCGCGCCTGGAAAAGAATCCGGCCGCGGAGCTGGCATTGTCACCGGCTCGCTCGGCTATCAATTCTCCACAAAGAATATTTCCGCGGACCTGGTCGGCGCGGCACTGCCACTCGATAAAGTTGAAAAAATTCAATCGCAGCGTTTCCCGATTGCAGGCCAGCTTACTTTCCGGTTGAAAGCTTCTGGTCCTTATAACGCGCTGATCGGTGACGGCAGTATCCGCGTGGTGGATTTCCGCGTCGGCCAGGAAATCATTGGCAGCTTCGATGGAGATCTCCACTCCGATGGCCGCTTCGCAAAGCTGGAATTGCACTCCGCGATGACCAATGGCGGACTGTCCGGCGGTTACACGCTTGGCTTGAGCGATCCCTATCCACTCAGTGGCAAAGTCAGCATGCAGAACATCGCCTTGGATCCATTTCTTCTCGCGGCGCTTCACGTTCAGCACATTACCGGACACGGAACAGCGGACGGCGAAGTTGGCGTCGAAGGAAATCTCAAGCATCCGGAAAGCCTGGTGGTCGACGCAAACTTCACCCGCCTCCTGTTGAATTATGCCAACGTGCAATTGGAGAATTCCGGACCGGTTCACTTCCGATCGTCAAAAGACGAAATCAAAATTGATCCAGCGACCTTTAAAGGTACCGACACCAACATTCAAATTGCCGGAAACGTGCTCTTCACCGGCCGCCGCACCCTCAATCTCAATCTCAACGGCGCGCTGGATCTCCGTCTCTTGAGCGGATTCGTTCCGGACCTCGATGCGCGCGGACCGGCACAGATTAACGCCGCATTCGAAGGTACACTCGATCGTCCGCGCGTCACCGGCAAGGTGCACATCGAAAACGCCAACGCGCGCGCCATCGATTTCCCCACCGGACTGAACGAAATCAAGGGCGATCTCGTTTTCGATGCTTCGCGCCTGTTTTTTGATAATGTCACCGCGCAGGTAGGCGGCGGAACTTTGAAGCTGACCGGTAGCGTGTACTACGCCGACCGCCCCGTGCGCTTCGATATCTCAACGCACACCGACGGCGCACGCATCCGCTACCCGGAAGGCATGAGCTGGCAAGTCGCCGGAAATCTTCGCCTCACCGGAACTCCTGACGGCGGCGTGCTTTCCGGGCGAGTACAGATGGAACGTGTCAACCTGGCTGGCGGTCTGGAAACTGCCGGAGCGCTATTCGGCGGCGGCCCAGGTGGCGCTGGGCCTTCCACCAGCTCGACTTTCCTGCGCAATCTGCAGTTTGATGTCGAAGCCGTCTCCACGCCCGACGCTCGCATGGAGTGGCCGAACGCCGAACTTGAAGCCGACGCAAATTTGCGCGTCCGCGGCAGTTGGGAACATCCCATTTTGCTCGGACACATCCATGTCCTCTCCGGCGATCTGATGTTTCATGGCAGCCGGTATCAGGTGGCGCGCGGCGATCTGAACTTTGCCAATCCTTTTCAATTGAATCCAGAAGTCAATTTCGAAGCCATCACTACCATCCAACAGTATGAAATCACTCTGAATTTCAGCGGCCCCGCAAATAAGATATCGCTTTCCTACCGTTCCGATCCGCCGCTACCAAGCAACGACATCGTCACGCTGCTAGCGCTAGGCCAGACCAGCACCGAAGCAGCAGTCCGCAGCGGCGGCACAGGAGCCGGCTCAGCAGGCGTCGGCACTGGCGCTTCGGCGTTGCTTTCCGAAGCAATTTCCAGCCAGGTAGGCGGCCGCCTCGAAAAGCTCTTTGGCATCACCAGATTTCGCGTCGATCCCGGCCTCGCCGAAGTCGCTTCCAGCGGCTCGGAACAAAACGCCGCCGCCCGCGTCACCGTGGAACAACAAATCGCGCGCAATCTCACCATCACTTACGTCAGCAACGTCAGCTCCACCCAACAACAAATCATCCAAGTCGAATACAACGTAAACCGCAACGTCTCCGTAGTTGCTCTACGCGACCAGAACGGCACCTTCGGCATAGACGTAAAAATCAAAAAGCGCTTCGATTAGAACCTCCGACTCCGCGGCGTGACGGACAAATGAGCACGACGATTCGAACATGGCTGCTTGTTATCGGTTGTGCTTTTGTTTGCTTTTCCTGCTGCTTCCGCACCCGCCAAAATTTTCCAATCTACTTGGTTGGATCGGGCTACTGTCCGCATATTTTCTATGGCTGAGCCAGAGCGATAAGAGAAAAGCACCTCTCTATACTCGCGGTGGACGCCTTTTATACGAGAGCCAGCCGCGCCTGTACAAGTCAGTGTATCTTCTGACGGCTTTAGTTGGACTCTTCGCGGCTTTTGTCTTATTCGTCCTGAATCTCCTGCCGAAATAAGAGAGCCTCAAAAAGTGGTCGCGGAGCTGGCAGGTAATTGTCTTAAACGAGGGCAAGCCCTGCAGCCTCGGCGAGCGCCCGGAAGTCGCGGTCTCGCGTGAGCAGAGAAATGCCTCTGTCTATGCAACTCTGGGCGATCAGTGCGTCGCCGAGGCGAGCCTTGCGGCGCTTTGCCAACACTTTCGCCTGCAACATTCCCGCCCGTTGCCAATAGTCAGTTTTTGTTGGGACCAAAGGCACTTCAGACAGCGTTCTCGCAACGTCCGAAGAAAGCTTTGGATCACTCAGCAGCTCGGTGAGCACCACCGGAACCATGAGCACCTGCCGGTCTGCCAGCGCGCGGTCGAGCAGTTCGATATCCGCGCCTGCGCCGCCTTCCAGAAACGCAACCCAGGTGCTGGTATCGGCCGCGATCATCGGTCAGCTTTCAGTTCGGCCCAGGTGCGCGTAAAACGAACCTTGCCGCGAAGCTGCCGCAGGCGAGCGTAGGTTCGCGACGCCGCAACAAGCTGCAATCCGGTACGCACCGTCTGGGTGATTCCCTCGCCGCTGGCTTTTTGCGCCTTTTCCAGCAGCTCTTCCGGCACTTCCACGGTGATCTTTCGCGCTGTCTGCATAGTGCCTGATTTTACCATACTCGATACCAGCATCGAGTATGGTATCTAGCCCCAGATGGCTGGGCGTATCAGATTCGCTTCTATTCGCTATGCTATGTTCGTGAGTTAGAATCTTGAAATGGAACCATCCATCCGTTGGCGCTATTCGAATACAAGGGTCTCGAACTTGTCATCTTGTCGAAGCCCTTCAAGACCAAAAAGTTGGCGGAGAAGGCGCGTCTCAAATATCCCGACAGCGTCGCTTCGCCCCGACCACTGGCGCGGCCAATAAATGCACCTCTATAATGAGTTTGTTATCCGTTTATGAAACAGCCTAATAACCAAGACACCGATCATTTTGAGACCGTAAAGGTTTGCCCTATATGCGGAAGTTGTCGGCTACAGCGCAAGTTTGATGTGCGACATGTCATGGATGACCCCGAGCATGCCTGCAGGTTGGAACTGGGCTTCGCCGGTGCTAGCGTTGTTGCCTGCCGCGAGTGCAGCTTCCTGTTCAAACTCCAACAGCCGAACGCCGCCGATCTTCACGAACACTATGCCGAATCAGGCGAAGACTATCTTCTGAGCCTGGCCGAGGAGCATAGCGGAATCCGCGAAGATTTTCGTGTGGCTCGGCGATTGTTGACTGAAGCGTTTCACAAAGGGGGAACGATCCTGGACATAGGCTGTGCAAGCGGTTTTTTTCTGGAATCGCTCGGAGGAAACTGGGAACGGTTCGGCATTGAACTCTTTCATTTGGCTGCGGAGCGGGCCAGAAAGCGTCCCGGGCTTAGTATCCGCGAATGCGATCTCGTTACAGCAAAATTTCCGGCACAATCTTTTGATGTGATATGTTCTTTCGATGTTCTAGAGCACCTACCGAGCCCAACTCCCATCTTCCGGGAGGCGCGGCGCATCTTAAGACCAGGTGGATGGCTGCTTTTGGGCACAGGTGACTCCGGTTCTCTCACAGCCCGCCTGGCGGGAAACCGCTGGACTTACTTGTGCCTCCCAGAACACCTTTCCTTTTTTAATTCGAACTCTCTTAGGAAGGGGTTAGCCAAGGCAGGATTCTCGGTTTCCAGGTTTGAGAGAATTCACCACGGGGAGAGAAGTCGTTCCGTGGCAACCGGGTGGATGCGAGGGGTCGGCAAACACTGGGCCGTTGAGCTATTTGGCGAGAACATCATTCGCCTAGGTATCTTTCGGCAAAAGACGACTGAGTTCTTAGTTCCCTATTTTTTCGATCACATGATATGCGTTGCTACGTGAAACTCAGACCAACTCCTTCGCACATTTGCCGAGTCGCAGGTCTTGCTCATCCGAAAGAGGTGCAGCAAGGGGGTCATAAGCGATGGGCTCCCAACCAGCGAGAAAGCATGAATCAAACGCGGCGAGCTCCACCAAGCAAATCTCTTAGCTAACTCACAAAATGCTGATCATGCGTCACATTCGCCGCAATCCCAACGGATGACGAATCGGCCTTGTGATTTTCAGAAATGAGAACCAAGTCGAGTACAAGCCGCACACGATTAGGCGCTGGATGGGTCCGAGACGCGCCAGCGGGTTAGACCTCAGGTTGCCATCCACAAGCTGTCTTGTCGCCGCGTTAGCGGCGTAATAATGCCAGCCTGTTCCGTTTCCTAGATTCAAGTTGTAGCTTATTTCCCTCTCTTTGTGGATAGCCGCCGGTCCCCGTTTCAGATACGCGTAGTCGTGGTTTTGATGCACGGCAACAACCGCCCGGCTCACATCGACGAGCGGAACCTCGCTGTTGCGGGCGAACCATATGAGCCATGGATCCCAACCATCACGGCCAATCAAGAACGGCGGCATCTTCCCGTAGTACAGGCCACGCGAGAAGCAGAAATAATCCACCCAGCTTGGCCCGTTCAGTCTCCCAGTGGACAAGGCAAGCGATCGCAACTGTCGATCCCACTCAGCTTGATTGAAGTCCCATGGCTCAGTGATATTCGTGTCCCAGCGCCTTCCCATCAAAAGGAACTCGCTGTAGGTTTTGGAGGTCACCTCGACTGCTGCGCGAAAGTCGGAGGTCAGCATTATGTCGCAGTTCGCATAGCAGAGGATGTTATGGCGGGCGATTTGGTTAGCCCGATCAAAAATGTAATTGAGGTATTTCGTGCCATGCTCATTCCGGATTACGTGCGGCTCATGGTGTATCGCAAGGTCTCGGCAAGCCTCAGCTGTCCCTTCCTCATCTCCGAAGAGGATAACTTCGACCTCAGGGTGCAGTAAGGTCCAGCTTTTGATTGCATTTCGCTGGATCACATTGCTGTGGCCCTCGAATGGCTTTGGAGTGGAAAAAATAGTTAGCATTCTCGATCCATTGCTCTCAAAACTAAGGAGATGCTGCACACCGACGCGCCCGGCGCAATTCTAGCAGGAATGGTCGACCTTTGCTCGCATTGGTGATTGCGTAAGCGGCGGTGCATCAGCAACGTGCGCAGATCTCGCAGCGCGGTCGAAGGTATCCAAATCGATGGAAAGCGGTTTTCTGCTTGTAGCGTCAAGAGCAAAGCGGCATCCCGCCGATCATGCTTCTGCTTACGTGGCTCGGCGGCACGGACCTTCGACGGATGACGCACCAGGCAGTTCGATCTCCAGGTCCTCCAGTCTACTCGCGCCCCTGTGAGGCCGTCGTCGTTATGACATCAGGTTCCGATTATTCGACACACATCCGGCGGAGCGACACGTTCGAATAGCAAACATGGTGGTAGGATCGCTTCAGCTCTCGAGTTGTCGGCAACTCGAGAACCAAACGAAACGGATATCTGGATTGCGGCTACTGGGAGTAACGCGGATCCGAAATACGATCCTATGATTTACAATTTCGCAAAACGCATGCTAAACAAAGTTCGCCGTACTCTACGGCCCGAGAACGGTTTTCTACGGCATGTTGATACTGTCGTGCATGTGGGGGCAAACGAGGGGCAGGAACGTGAGCTGTACGCGAAATTTAACTTGAACGTTTATTGGATAGAGCCGATCCCTTCGGCATTTGAACTGTTGCGGACTACTCTCCAGTCATTTCCAAAGCAAAAGGCATATAAAGCGTTAGTTCTTGATCGCGACGGCACTACTTGTACGCTGCACGTGGCCAGTAATGCTGGCGCATCCTCGTCGATATTCGAATTGGGTGAACACCGACAGCTGTGGCCTGAGATATCTTTCACCCACGACATATCTGTTGAATCCACAACTCTTACCACTCTAATAAAAACACAGTCCATCTGTCTGGGAACAAATACAGCGCTGGTCCTTGATACTCAAGGCTCTGAGCTGCTAGTGCTCAAAGGAGCCACGGGCCTATTGCATCGCTTTAAGTATGTGAAGACGGAGGTTGCAGATTTCGATTCTTACCTTGGTTGCTGTAAACTCTCAGAGCTTTTGCCGTTTATGAAACAACACGGATTCCAGGAAGTTAGAAGGGATGCATTCATGTCATCTCCGGGGGTTGGCACTTACTACGACCTTCTATTTAGGCAAGTGCCGATCCGCCCTCCAATAAAATAATGGGAAGCTGTAGGCCGCAAGAGCAATGTTCAGGTCCTGGTTAACGCGCCTCGAGAGACCTCCGACAACCAGACTCATGCAGTTAGTTTTCCGAGGGGCCAATCGACGAATTGCAAGTATGGCCGCGAGACTTTCACGATGGTGTCTCGACTGTCCTCGACGGAAGTCATAATCTCATGCGATTTCGAGCCGATTGCCAGTTTCGCGTGTTCTGGCAACGGCGATTGTTGCGACATCCGTGAGCTATGGGATGTTCATGCTTGGCTAGTACTGGCCTGAAACCGTACGCGTGGTTTTTTCGTCGAAATACGCGCAGGTAGAACGAAACCGAGACAACGAACTGCCTGGTGTAGGATCACCCAAATCAGCCGGCACTGTCGATGGGCATAACCAGGGTCACGGGCTATCGCCGCTCCCCCAGGGGAAGACAACGACGCCCAATTATTCACTCAATCACGCACGCTCCGGATCAGACACTTACACGGCCTCAACTTCCTCCACTGTTCACTCGACCTCGCCGCTCCGAGCCAGGGCAATCTTAACCCTGTATGATTTTCATGAGATTTCGCGGGCCGCAGGCCCTATGGGGGTAGGTTACCGAGAGGGATCCGTCCGGCCGTTCAAGAGGCGCTGCCACTTGCAGACATCGGCTGGCTGGCAACGCTACGGCTGCTGCGAATCGCCCATCGCTTGCTGGGTACCTGCCGGCTGCGGCTGGGCTGGCGTGTTTGTGTTGGGGTTGTGGCGGCGAGTATTAAAAGCGCGGAAATTTTCTCCGGCATTTGGGTATTCGGCGCGAAGATCCTGCCAGGCCAGGCGGGCTGCCTGAGTGCTGGCGGTGCGCGTTGCCAGTTGTGCTTCACGGGTAATTTTGGGCATTTCCGCGGCTACTTTTTGCCCCAGCGGCGATCCATAAAATTCCAGCAGGTCTTTAATTTCGTCTTCCGTGAAGTGCTTGTCGTAGATTCCGACCAGTTGGTTGGTGACGTAGTCCGCATCGAATTTCTTCTGGAATTCCGCGAGATAAGCGTTCGTCAACACTTGCGCGCGGTCGTTATTCGCCGCTGTTTCCAGCATTTTCTGGCGGTACTGCTCAGTCGCCGAGCCGGCCGCATCTTGAATCGCGTCGCGCGCGCCAATCAGTTCCAGCAGCGAACGAATCTCTTTTTCCTTCACCGGATCGATCGAAGCGCTGGCCTGCGCGCTGTTCTGCACCGAAGCTTCGACCGAAGTGTTCGAAGCTCCCTGGATCGCAACCAGGAATGTTCCAACGTATATGACGATCAGCGCGAGTACGGCCTTCATGAACTTCCTCATTTCCATTGGCGGGCTCCGTTCTTATCGCCGGTTGCAAGTACAGCCCGCACCCGATAGCGCCCGGTCGTTTTTATAGTGCGGGCTCCAAGTAGAGCCCGCGCCCGTCGCCTATATTGTGGCGAATCCGCACGTCGGTGGGAATTTGGACTGAAGTACAGTCATGTTGCACCGGTGACTGTCCCAGCGTGCAGGTGGCGCCACAGGCGTGCGTAGCCTTCTGCTGCTGTATCGGGAGAAACGCAGGAAAATTCAGTGGCAAAACCGTCTGGTCGAGGACGCAGTTCACGCCGTGGACAGCCACCAGCCGTTGCCGGCGCACCAACAGGTTTCGTCAGGAGGTGAGTTGCGCCGCAGCGACTTCACCTTTCTGGAATCACTGCGCTTAAACGCTGCGGAAAGTTTGCCTGCAGTCTGGTCATCGCGCGCACCCACGCACGGGATAAATGCAGCACCACAAATAAATCTGGCTTCATATCGATCCACGGCCGCGCGCCTGATCAGGAGCATTGCTCCAACGCTGGGCATTTCCCCCGGGCCATCGGCCGAAGTCAATGGAAACAACAGTCGGCCACCCACGCGCAACGCATCCAGCCAAATGTCCAAGGGATACGAGGCTCCAGCGCTTACATAAATTACATCGCATTCGGGGAGTGCGCCTTGCGAGCCGGAAGCGCAACGGACTGTAATATTCGACAATGCGGCGAGATTTCTGCCGGCACGTTCCGCAAGGTCTTGCTCAATTTCATAAGCAACAACCGACCCAGCCGGACCGGTAAGCTTCGCGAGAATAGCAGTGTAATAGCCAGTTCCAGCTCCGATATGCACAACACTTTCGCCTTCTTTGACATCCAGAACCGCAAGGCATATGGCATGCAGAATCGGTTGACCGTTATTGATTCCGCGCTCGGTGGAAAGTGCGACCACCACATCCTGGTACAGAAAGGCTGGATCGTCGGTGGGCGTATCAACGTATCCGCCGCCAGCAAAAACCTTCCAGGGACCTGGCCCGACAAAATTTTCACGCAACGTAGAAGCAAACGCTGCCGCGAGGCGCGGATGGTTCGCCGCGCCTCCAGCGCTTGAAGTAATCAGCTCCGCGAAAAAATTCCGGTGTGCTTGCAAATGCTCCACGCTACACCTCCCCTCGTGTGTGCTGGCCTCTCTATCTTACTGCTCAGGCCAGCCAGTGATGGGTGCAGCGGTGAATGATGGTCGGTGCAGATCGTGTTGTATTGAAGTGCGCTAGAGAAGGGCTTTTGTGCAGCGGGATGTGTTGCCTGACCGCTTACCCTACAGGTTAGGGTTCGATTTGCACCAGATCGACCGGGGGCTTCGCAGCATCGGAATTCCATCTCTGAGGCCCGGTCGAGTGCGAGCGAAAGCGATTCATCATCTTACCGACGCCGATCGAACCTCTGACGAAATGGTCGACCTTCAGTGGACCCATAACCTTGATCGTTCTGATCCAGTGTAAGGCGCTACTGATCGAACAACCGCACTGCGAGCAATCGGGCGTGCCACCAAAAACACAAGGTTCCACGCGGCTTTGCAGATCGGCCGAATAATTGGCAGACATCTTGGAGAAAAGGCAATCCTCAGGATTGCTCGGGGGATGGACGATAGCGTCAGCCATTCCTTCGGTGACTAAGAGTTTCCGGTACTGCTTAGCTAAGGAAGGCAGCCCCCGCGCCAGAAGCACGCGATCATCCGGCGTAAGCATTTCCGTACTTTGCTCACCGATTTGCGGAGTATAAACGCTGACCCAGATTCGATTTACCTCAGCCTGTGCGTTCCAGAAAGACACATACTCTTCCAGGTACCCAGGGCGTGCCAGCATCGGCCGCGTGACGACCCAATGAATGTTGACTTCGCGGCCCTCGATGTTCTTAAGAATGCGCTCGTACGTTGCCGGTTTGCGCCGGATATCGTGATCTTCAGGCAGCCCATCCACCGACACCGCCACCCGCAAACGAGGGATTTTCATCCACTCGATCGGGATAGGGATCACAGCGCTGGTAACGACGAGTGTGAATACGCCCAGCTCACTGAGAGCGGGAAGAATGCGGCTGAGTTCACGATGCCGGACCAAAGGCTCGCCACCTACCAGCGAAACATGCATGGGTTTGTGCTTTCGAACCAGGTTTAACACACCATTAACCAGCGCGTCTCCGCGCAGGTCATTCAGTTCGCGAAGGGTGACTCCCCCGCTGCCCAGGTGAGTCTCGCCATAGGCGTAGCAGCCGGGGCAGCTGAGTGGGCACTCACGAGTAATTTCTATGGATAACATGGGGGCGCTGCCGGCCAGGATCTTGCGCCAAGCAGCTAGCACTTCTCGCGAAGTCATACTCGGATTGGGGGCAGTAGTAACCATGTATCTCTGATGCAAATCTCGCGACGAGAGGTGCTTTTTTCCCAACACAAAAGTTTGTTCCCGAAAGTGCGCCACGTTTTTGGCGCATTCACAACGCGCAGTTCACAACGCGATTTAAACACATGTCCGCAAATTCGCAAACTGCTGACGAGATTACAATGCCCGCTAGTAAGTCGGGAGACGAGCCGCGAAAGGGAATTGGGCTTATTAGGTTTTTGCGCGGCTCGTTTGTTACGATGCAGCGCGATGACCGCCAACCTGGAAGAACAGTCCGCAGCCGTTTCTCAATCGCCGAAAGCCGGAGACACCGTGCAGACGATCGAGCAGGACGTCGCCAAGCGCGAAGCCGGCTTGCACACGAAGTTGTCGCCATAGCCATCTATTGCAAATTCTGGCTGCCGCACGCGCCCGCATGGATCTGGATCGCCGGCTTCTCTGTCATTCTGGCGCTGATCAACACGTTTAGTATTGAAGACTTCGGCTCAGTGGAATATTGGTTCGCGATGATTAAGGTCGTGACCATTGTCGCGTTCCTGATTCTCGGCGCGATGCTTCTCTTTGGCGTTGGCTTTCCCCGCATTGGATTGAATAATTTCACCGCTTGATTCTTGTCGTTCGAAATAGTCTCAGTCGAGGAAAATTCGCTGCCAAGGCGCGTACTGACCAGCCTGAAGAGATCGCCGCGGACAATCGTTCGTTGCACCAAGTGATACGCCGCAATCAGCCGCTTGGCAGTGGAAAAATCCTCAGCGCTCCAGCGATTCAGATTCGCGCCAATTCCCAACGAACCTTGCATCGAGCTCAACATTCGATAGCTAAGCGAAGTTGTCCGCCCATTGCCCCGTGCGGTGAGTCCGTAACCCAAGCCATCATGATCTGCGGCGTATACGCGTAGCTAAAGCCATCCTGCATCGCCAAGCGGTCAACAGTTGGCCTAAGAACCTGCTCTGGCCGCGCGATCGAATCGGGACCGCAAGGAAGGAAACATCAGTCAACCCGATAGACTCTCTGGTTTTGCGAGTCGACGACCAGGGTAAGTCCCTGTGCATGTTCATTAACCCGAAACGGACCTACCTCGGAATTGACATCCAGGATGTGCGAAATACCAAGTTCCCGAGCGTTGCCAAGCGCCTGAAGCGACGAGATTGCGCCTGGGAGCGTTCGTTCACCCCACCGCCCTTCGGGCTGGACGTAATCCTTATCCAAGTAATACGGCGTGACGCTGCGATCAAGAATCAACACGCGTCGTACAGAGGGAGACGTATTCAGATATTCGAAGCTCTTCAGATAGGGAATGTTTCGGTTTCGTTCTACCTGCGCGTATTTCGACGAAAAAACCACGCGTACGCCTTCCGGCCAGTACTTGCCAAGCATGAACATCCCATAGCTCACGGATGTCGCAACAATCGCCGTTGCCAGAATACGCGAAACTGGTAATCGGCTCTGAATCGCATGATGCCAGCCGAATACCGCAAGTATGGTCGCGATGACGTAAACAGGAATCAGAAAACGGGACTCTTGCTGGGTAACAAACCAGATGACTAGAAGTAGGAACCCGAGAACTGCGAGCATTTTCACGATCGGGTTTTTGCGGCCGGCAATCAGTGCAATCGGTGCAAAAGCGAGCGGGGCAAGCCCGATGCCTCCAGCTCCATGAAAATTTGAAGTGTGGTAGGTCAAATTAAAAGGCAAGAGAAAAAACGCAGCCAGGCCGCGTCCCAGCCCTTGGCCACGCTGATATATGTAGGCATGAAATTGAGCAATTGCGTCAGAAGACAAATACCTGGGTGAACAAATCCGTGCAAAACCGGGAGGCGGTGGGTAAATAGGGCATCCGAGAAAAATCCAATTCCGCAAGTAATAGGGACTTGCAACCACACATGCAGAGCCGATGGCCACAACTGCGCCTTTAAGAGATGCTAGCCAGCCACTCCGTCGAAGACGGTTGCCTATCCATACTGCGCAAACGATCAGCGCCGGTAGCGCCAGGATACCGGTGTACTTGGTGCCCATGGCCAGCCCGCAAAAGATGCCGAAGACCGCCCAGTCGCGCGTTCGCTCGGCGTCAATGCCGACTCGAATCGCAGCCAAAACGAATGAGGCATAGATGCCATCCACAAAACCGTCCACCGATCCGTTATAAACCGCGGGCATCGTCGCAATCAGTGCTGCTACCCACCATGCCTGGCTGGGTTTTAGTCCGCTTCGCAATGCCAAAGACGCTGCCGCTAAAAGCAGCATTCCAAACGTTAGGAAGCCCGAAAATCTGGGGGCTCGATTCCCTCCGATCGCCAGGAGGGCGCCATACATGGTTTCCGCGGTTTGCGGGAACGCCGTATGACAATTATCCGCGACCGGGCGAATTACACCGTTTCGAAGCCACACCTTAGGTCCGAGCAGGTGATACGCGATCGTGTCGTTCGACCAGTCTCCTGTCATCTCACCAAGGCCGACAACCCCGGTCATGCCAACGATGAGGGCGATAAGACACAATGTGATTTTGGGGGCATTACGCCGTGCTTCGACCAAGAGTGCGCTGCTGTGCCCTATGAAATCTCGAATTTCTTTCGCTGAGGCGACTATCGAAAAACCGAGCACCATCAGAATGCTTTTTCGTGTAAACGAAAATTGTCCAACCAAAAACAGCGCAAGCGAGAGCAGACCGAAGCCGCCTAGCAGCGCGAATACAAAGCGGTCGAACTGGTTATAAATGGTGGCAAGGTAGCGGGAGATCCAGCAGCCAATTCCCAATGAGGCCCCGACGAAAAGTAGAATCCCGATAAAGGCCTGCAGAGCAAGTAGAAACATGCCTTAATGCGCCCTCCACCAGGACCACAGTTTGTGGCCGGAGCTTGAGAGCAAAACTCTAATCACGACAAAGCCTGCGAGCACGACGCTCATCCACAGCTGAGCCAGTCGCGCCGAGATTCGCTCACCTAGCGGTAAGAGGGAAGTGCGTGCCACGCCGCGAATTATAAGACCTTAGGTTCCTGCTGAGAAACATTTTGGTGGCAGCATTCTTCGCGGACAAAAAACCTTTGATTAGCGCTTTCCATCAGAGGCCGCGGTAAGTGACAAGTTACCAGCAGCGGCATAGGTGCATTCGGCGTCGATGAACCATTTGAGGATCGGGCTAGCAGGACCCGAGGTAAGCCTCGTAACCTCGTAGCACTTTGAGACAACCTGCGGGTTGCTGTTGATTCGAGATGCGTTTTCAGGCGGCCATCAAGTCAAGCGTTCGCAGGCGCGTCGAGCGCCAGGTCTTCGCCTGCTAACTGCAGGTAGTCCTGAAGTACGGACACCACGAGCCCGTGGTCTTCGCGTTGCGGCAGCCCAGAAACGGTGATCGTGCCGACACATCCTGTTCCCGCGACGAAAATCGGGAAGCTGCCGCCATGAGTCGAATAGTCCTTCAATTCGAGGCCAGTCGTACCCTGTAGAGTCGTGTTGGCGCGCTCATGCTTCAATCCAATGGCGTAGGAACTGCGGTGATAGCGCGTCACAAGATTTCGCTTGCGGCGAATCCACTCCAGATTGTCCGGCGTGGTTCCTGCCATGGCGTGCGAAAAAAGAGGAAACCCGTGCAGTTGGATGTCAATGGCCACTGCGGCTTGAGTTTTTTCCGCGGCCGCTTTCAGAGCGCAACCCAGAGCCCATGCCACTCCCGAATCGAAATGCTTGAATTGCAGTCGTCTCTCCTGCAGCGCAATCTTTTCCAGATCCTGATCGATGCTCATGAAGTTTTCCCACGCGAAGCAAGAAATCATATCTTAGCGCGGACGTGGTGTCGCTTTTCAAACGCCCGATAAGCTCCAATCATCAGACCACATCGCCATCGTAACCCGAGATGGATTAGGTTTTTGCGCTTCGCGTTTGTTACGATGCAGCGCCATGAGCGCCGAAGCGCAAGACCAGCTGCCATCGACAGCAATCCCGCAACAGAGCGAACCACTGGACTTCGCCAAACGCGAAGCTGGTCTGCACAAACGCCTCTCGCAGCGCCAGGTCGCGATGATCGGGCTCGGCTGCACCATCGGCACGGGACTTTTCCTCGGCAGCGCCATTAGCGTGAAGCTCGCCGGTCCAGCAGTTCTTCTCAGCTTCGCAGCAGGAGCAGTGATCGCCCTCACGGTGATGTGGGCGCTGGCGGAAATGGCGGTCGAGCATCCCGCCGCCGGCTCATTCGGCCTTTACGCGGAAATGTATTTGCACCCGTGGGCGGGCTTCGCCGTGCGCTATACCTACTGGCTCTGTCTGGTCATGGTTGTTGGCAGTGAAGTGGTCGCCGCCGCCATCTATTGCAAGTTCTGGTTCCCCGGCGCGCCCGCATGGATCTGGATCGCCGGATTTTCCACTCTTCTTATTCTCGTAAATACGCTGAGCATAGAAAATTTTGGCTCGATCGAGTATTGGTTCGCGATGATCAAGGTGGTCACCATCGTGGCATTCCTGATTCTGGGCGCGCTGCTTCTCTTCGGCTTGGGTTTTCCTCGCATCGGCCTCACCCATTTCACAGCGCATGGCGGATTTTCACCACACGGTTGGCGCGGCGTCGGCCTCGGCGTGGTGATGGCCATCTTCAGCTATCTCGGACTGGAAATTGTGGGCGTCACCGCCGGCGAAGCCGCCGATCCCCAAAAAGCGGTTCCGCGCGCCCTGCGTCGTACGCTGAGCTATCTCGCTCTTTTCTATCTCGGCGGATTGGCCCTCGTCGTGGGCATCGTTCCGTGGACGGAGATCGGACTCGGCGAAAGCCCGTTCGTGCGTGTCTTCGAACGCGTTGGCATTCCCGCCGCAAGCCATGTCATGAATTTCGTCGTGCTTTCTGCAGCCCTCTCGAGCGCCTTGTGCAATCTGTACTTCACCGCGCGCATGCTTTTCTCGCTCGCTCGCGGCGGCTTTGCGCCGGCGCTATTCGGCAAGCTAAGCAAGAACGGGATGCCGGTGGCCGCTGTCCTCGCCTCCAGCGTCGGGATGGCCCTTGCTCTGGTCCTGGCGCAGATTTTCGAGCGAACTGCCTTTGTGTTTCTCATCGGTGTTGCTTTCTTCGGCGGTCCCTTTATTTGGCTCATGACGCTCGCCACTCACATCGCCTTTCGCTTGCGCATCGTGAAGGAAAATCGCAGTATCGCTCGCATCGCGCCGCTAGGAATCTGGAGCTCGATTTTCGGCATTCTCGCGCTGCTGGCCGTACTGGTCTCCACCTGGTGGATCCCGGACTTCCACGTCGCTCTTCTTTCCGGCCCGCCGTGGCTCGTCTTCCTTACCGCGTGTTACTTTATTGGGCGAAAGTTTCAGTCCCCCAAGTCTGCTGCGGGAGCCGCACCTCATGGATGAACTGCTCAATTGGCGCGGTGAATTCCCGATTCTTGGCCGCTCCACCTATCTCATCAACAACTCGCTGGGAGCAATGCCTCGCGGCGTTTACGATTCGCTGCACAGTTATGCCGATGCTTGGGCCGAACGTGGGGTGCGCGCCTGGGAAGACTCCTGGTGGGATCTTGCGCGAACGGTCGCAGATCAAATTTCGCCGTTGATCGGCGCCCTGCCGGGTGAAATTTCTCTGCATCAAAATGTCACCACCACGCAAGCCGTCATTACCTCGTGTTTTGATTTTCGCGGTCCGCGCAACAAAGTGGTGATGACCGATCTGGAATTTCCATCGGTGCAATATTTTTATCACGAGCAACGGCGGCACGGGGCGCGCGTCGAGCTTATTCCCAGCGGCAACTCCATCCGTTTTGAGTTGGAACCGTTCCTTGCCGCCATTGACGAAACCACGCTGCTGGTTCCCATTTCGCTGGTGCTTTTCCGTAGCTCATTCATCGTCAACGCCAAAGCCATCATCGAGAAAGCTCACCGCGTCGGCGCGCATGTGATTCTTGACGTATTCCAGGCGACCGGCACTGTGCCATTCGATGTGAGAGAACTTGGCGCCGATTTTGCCGTCGGAGGCGTGCTCAAGTGGCTTTGCGGCGGTCCCGGCGTGGCCTATCTCTACGTTCGCGAAGATTTGCGGCAAAAATTGCGCCCGGCACTGACGGGCTGGCTCGCGCATCGCCGTCCATTTCAATTCGAACCCGGCGCCATCGATCCGCGCGACGATTCGTACCGTTTTCTGAACGGAACGCCGCACATTCCGGCGCTTTACGCGTGCCGGCCCGGCCTCGAAATTCTCAATCAGGTCGGCACGACGGCCGTTCGTGAAAAATCCGTCCGAATGACCACGCGTATTTTCGAGGGTGCTAGCGCACGCGGCTGGCATGTCAACACTGCGCAAAATCCTGCAGAGCGCGCCGGCACCGTGTCTGTCGATTGCCCACACGCCTTCGAAGTCTGCCGCGAATTGCTGGCGCGAAACATTCTGGTGGACTATCGCCCGCAGGCCGGAATTCGCATTTCGCCTCATTTTTACAATCAAGAGAAAGAATGCGATTTCGCGTTGTCGCAGATCGAAGAAATCCTGAACACTCGCGCATGGGAAAAACATGCTGCAGCCGCGAGTCAGGCTTGAAGCGATGACATCCTCGCTTCCAGGCGTGCCGTCCTTTCCGCTTTCTATCGTCATTCCTTCCTTCAACGAGGAACTTCGTCTCCCTGGTTCTCTGGAACTTATCGCTGCTTACGTAAACGCCTCTAACCGCAGCACCGAAGTCCTGGTGGTGGATGACGGCTCGAAGGACCGCACCGCCGAGGTCGCGGCATCATTCAGCGACCGCATCGCGAATCTTCGGGTATTGAAAAACGGCGAAAACCGCGGCAAAGGTTACAGCGTTCGTCACGGCCTGGTGGAAGCCAGAGGCGAAAACGTGCTGTTCACCGACGCCGATCTTTCCGCCCCAATCGAGGAAGCGGACAAACTTCTCTCCGCGCTCGGCCAATACGACGTGGCCATCGGCTCGCGCGCCATGAATCGAAAGCTGATCGAAGTCCACGAATCGCCGTTTCGCGAATTTGCCGGAATTATTTTCAATCGTATCGTTCGCATCGTTTTGTGGCTTCCGTTCGTGGACACGCAATGTGGCTTCAAGGCATTCCGCCGCGAACGCTGCCGCATTATCTTTGACCAACAGCGCATTGAGCGTTTCGGCTTTGATCCGGAACTGCTGTATCTGGCTCGCCATCACGGGCTCAAGTCCATTGAAATTCCAGTGCGCTGGTCGCATTCACCGGCCACCAAAATTAACATGATGCGCGACAGTGTTCTGATGTTCGTGGACGTGTTCACCATCCGCTGGAATTCAATTCTTGGCCGCTATCCCAAGCGGAAATAGCCCTACCGCTTTGTGGTATAAAGTACTTGACAGCGATTCACGTTTCCGCTACTCTACCGTCCATGGCGCTACTCGGCCCTCTTCGTTCCTCTTCGCGTATTCCCATTCCCATTGACGCGCGCGCCGCCGACCATCTTCGCTACATCCGCGAAACCATGGAGCGTGCCGCCGAATTTACCGCCGTCCCTGGCTGGGGCGGCGTGGCCATGGGCATTACCGCGCTGGTTGCCGCGTATTTCGCTTCCCGTCAACTTACGCCGGACCGCTGGCTTTCTATCTGGCTCATCGAAGTGTTTGTGGCCGTGGCCATCGCCGCTCCTGCATCCGCCACCAAAGCTCACCGTGCCAATGCCAAGCTGCTTTCCGGGCCGGGCCGCAAATTCCTTTTGAGTTTCGCGCCGCCCGTGGTGGTCGGCGGCTTGCTTACTTTTGCGATGGCGCACGCCGGGCTGCACGCGCTACTCCCCGGCATGTGGCTGCTGCTTTACGGAGCTGCGATTGTGACCGCCGGCTCGTTTTCCGTGCGATGCGTTCCGATCATGGGGCTATGCTTGATGCTTCTTGGCGCAGCGGCGCTGTTTGTTCCCCGCTATATGGGCGACCTGTTTATGGCCTTTGGATTCGGCTTCGTGCAAATCGGATTTGGAATTTGGATTGCCCGGCGCTACGGAGGCTAAGGAAAGTTTGCATGGCAAAATCATCCACAATTCGAAACGATCATTCGGCACGCGAGCGCCATGGCACGCTCCGGGCCGACAAAGGACTGCACCGCGAAGCCGTCTCCCCGGACCTGGATCGCCTGATTCACGAACGCATTCGCCTGGGCATCGTCAGCGCCCTGGCCGTCAATCGCTCGCTTACCTTCAATGAATTGAAAGCTCTCTTGAAGACCACTGACGGCAATCTCAGCGTTCACGCGCGCCGTTTGGAAGAAGCCGATTACATCGTGTGCACCAAGTCCTTCGACGGCCGCTTGCCCAAGACCGAATATCGCCTGACTGCGGCTGGCCGCAAAGCTCTCGAGCGTTACCTGAACCACATGGAGGCGTTGATCCGCGCCACGCGCGAGGGCTAAAAAAATTTGGCGATTCGCTTTATAGTATAAAGTTATTTACGCAAGCTCTCCGCGGCGGAGAAGGAACATTACCATGACCACGCAACAGATAATTCTGCAGCACATTCTCAGCGCGCCTCCAGTGATGCCGGCGCAGGCCCTGCATGTTGCCATCATTACCGACGGCAACGGACGCTGGGCCACAGATCGCCGATTGCCGCGCTCTGCCGGGCACCGCGCCGGAGCTGAAGCCAGCCGCTCGATCATCGAGGCCGCACCCAAGCTCGGTATTCACACGCTTACACTGTTCGCGCTTTCTTCCGCGAACTGGCAGCGGCCGCTCGCCGAAGTCAACAGCATCCTTCGCCTGCTGCACGAATATCTGCTGACGGAAACCTCGCGCTGCGTCGAAAATGGCGTTCGCATCAGCGTCATCGGGCGACGCGATCGTATTCCGGCGACCCTGCGGCAAACCGTTGCTGACGCCGAGTCCGCCACCGCTCGTGGCATGCGCCTTCATCTTCGTCTGGCCATTGATTATTCCGCGCGCGAATCCATCTATCTGGCCGCGCGCCGCTACTACAAAGCGACAGAGCTTTCGCAGGAATCGTTCTCAGCAGTGCTGTCGGAAGTTTCCCGCGGCGGCTCAACCGATGTGGATCTTCTGATTCGTACCGGCGGCGAGCAACGCTTGTCCGATTTTCTTCTTTGGGAATGTGCGTTTGCCGAACTGGTTTTTTTGGAAAAGCGCTGGCCGGATTTCAGCGTCGCCGATCTTCGTGCTGCGCTCGCCGAATTCGCCAAACGCGAACGCACCAGAGGCGCGTTGCCACAGGAATTGGCCGCAGAAAATTTTTGAGTTTGCTCGACAGGAGTCAACAAAATGGCCGAAACACCGCGTTACGCTCATCTCATTGCGTTGTTGTTTCTGGGCAGTGGCTTTGTGATTTTCCTCTGCCTGTTGGTGGCCGTCGTTGCCGCTTTAAGGAAAGCGGGCAAGGTAGCCAAATTCGCTGCCAGCGGTGCTGCGCTCACCGCACTCGGCTACGCCGTTGTGCTATTCGGAATCGCGCTGGCCACCAGCAACAAAACTTTGCCGCCCGGCGATTGGAAATACTTTTGCGAATCCGACTGCCACATCGCCTACTCGATTGGTTCTATGCAGGAAGCCGCGATGTTGGGTCCGGAAACAAAGCATCTAACAGCGCGAGGGCGATTCGTCGTGGTACGCCTGAAAACCTGGTTTGACGAAAATTCCATCTCGCCGTCTCGTGGCAACTTTCCTCTCACGCCCGATTCGCGGATTGTAAAACTCATCGACGATCGTGGACGCCAATATCTTCCCGCACCGGAAGCCAGCGCAGTTTTGCCGGGACCGTCAGCGCCGCTCAATACGCCGCTTCGTCCCGGTGCATCCTACTTGACGACTTTCGTTTTTGACGTTCCTGCGGACGCACGCAACCCGCGGCTGCTGATCTCGGACGTTGACCTGGTGACGCGGCTTCTGGTCGACCACGAAAACAGCCCGCTGCACGGGAAAATTTATCTGGCACTAAACCCAAGCGCATCCGCTACGGTGTCCGACCTGCAGTAAATCTCTTGTTTTCTGCACCTTGGTTCCATCACATCGCCACGAATCTACCCTGACGTTTGCCTTGTCCGCGTCGTCTATACCTCAGGAGACGCAGATGGCAACCATGCGACTTGCGCTGTCCTGGGAGGCTAGAATCTCAGGGTCGTGCCACGAGGAGGTGAGATTGGAACGATCGGGATTCACGCAGCGTTCTTCCTCACCTGCTGCCGATTTACAGGCAAGAGCCGTGGATGACGCTTCTCTGGCTTCCGCTTGCCAGTCGGGCGACTTGCACGGATTCGAACGCCTGTATCATCTGCACGCTTCGCGCATGAAGAGCGTCGCTCGCAATCTGCTCGGCAGCAGCAGCGAAGCGGAAGACGCGGTGCAAGATGCTTTTCTGAAGATCCATCGCAGCATCGCCACTTTCCGCGGCCAATCCAGTTTCGCCACCTGGTCATTTCGCATCTTGATCAACACTTGTTACGACGCACGCCGCAGCCGTATGCGCAAAAAAGAAGTGGCTCACGATGAGCCAGGCGACGCGCCCACGCGGCCTGAACCGCGCGCAGCCTCTGCGCACCCCGCCTTGCGCATCGCCCTCGAACGCGCTTTATCTGAATTGACCCGCCAGCAACGCGACGTTTTTCTTCTTTATGAAGTGGAAGGCTTCCGGCATTCCGAAATCGCCGCGATCCTGGAGATCAGCGAAGCCGCTTCGAAGAACACCCTTTTTCAGGCGAAAAAATCGCTTCGCCAGATGCTCGAGGCTCCACGCAGCAGCGCCGCGGAGGCCAGGTAATCTCCATGAACATTAAATGCAACGATCGCGAACGAATTTTTCTTGATGGCACGCCACAGGAATGGGCCGCGCTGGAAGATCATTGCGGCGATTGCGCCGCGTGTGCTGAAGAACTTCGCGCTTGGAAAAATCTCTCCATCGCCGCTAGTGAACTCCATCACGATTGGGATTCACCGGCGTTGTGGCCGCGCATCGAACAGGCTCTGTCACAGCAACAGGGTGCAACATCGAAACAATCCCACTGGCAGCGTCTATTCGGTTCCTGGAACTTAGGCGCGCTGCAATGGCAAACGGCTGCGGCCGCGCTGCTTCTGGTCGCGCTTACGACTTCTACTGTGTGGTTTCTGAAGAATTCAAACACTGCGATGGTTGAACAGAATCCGGCTTTGCTGACGGACCGCGCGGTAAACGACGTGGTACGCGCCGAAGCCACCTATGAGCGAGCCATCGACAAGCTCGACGCGCAAGCTCGCCCGCAACTGCAAAATTCTACTTCGCCGTTGCTGGCCAACTATCGCGAAAAATTATTTGTGCTGGATAGCGCCATCGCCGACTTGAAATCCCAGGCCAGCATCAATCCGGCGAACGGCCATCTGCGCCGCGAGTTGCTGGCTATGTACCGCGAAAAGCAGGACACGCTCGAACAGGTCTTGGAGGTCAAACAGTGAAGTTCCCAGCACCCAGCAATTTATTCAAGGCGGCGCCGCGCCACCCGGCATGGCTCTCTTGCGCCATTTTGTTTTTCTCCGTCAACGGTCCCGCTCTCGCCACGGAGCCGGGGCAGCAAGAGGTCACGCGCGACTTCGCAAAAACTATGACGCTCTCCGGAAATGAGGGACTTAGCCTCGATCACCGCCTCGGACAGGTCCACATTCATGGCGATTCCGGTCATGAATTGAAAATCTCCGCGAAAATCCATGTTCAGGATCGCAACAACGCTGACGCGCAGGACTTCGCGCAAAAAATCCAGATCGATGTTCGCGAATCGAGCGATGGCGTGCACGTCCGCACTATCTATCCGGAGAGCAAATTGCCGATCGTGCGCATCGGCGGCCACACTTCCTATTCCGTGGATTACGAGATAACTATGCCAGCCGACGCGCCGCTCTGGTTGCACAACGATTTCGGCAACGCGGATGTTTCCGGAGTGCACGGCTGGTCACAGATTGAAAACGGCCACGGAGTTTTGACCGTGCGTGATGCCGGAGCCGCCAAGCTGGTCAACTCCTTTGGCCGCGTGGAACTTTCCAACGCCTCCGGCAACTGCTCGGTGACCGATAACAACGGCGCCGTGAGCGTTTCTAACGTCAAGGGAACACTGGAAGTGCGCGATCGTTTCGGCGAAATCGAAGTTTCCAAGATCGGCGGCGCGGTGACCATTTCTGGAGGCAACGGCGCAATCTCTCTTTCTGGTGCGGGCGGCAACTCCACAATCAACAATTCTTTTGGCGAAGTTACAGTCCGCAACGTCACCGGCACCCTCACGGTTTCCAACAGTAATGGCAAAATTGCTGCTGCGGATGTGTCCGCAAACGCCGACCTGAAGACCAGCTTTGGAGCCGTGGAGGCGACTCGCATCGGCGGAACGCTGACCATTCACAACAACAATGGATCGGTGGAAGTTTCAGAAGCTCGCGGTTTCGTTTCCGCGACCACCAGCTTCGGCACTGTCACCGCCAGCCATCTGCACAGTGGAGCCAACATTGTCACCGGCAACGGCGCCATCGAACTCAGCGATATTCAGGGCGACGTGTACACCAAGACTTCTTTCGGCTCCGTGCACGTGGAAAATGTGAAAGGAAAATTCACGGCGCAGGATTCCAACGGCGCGGTCACTGCCAAGTCCATCCAAGATGACGCCAGCGTCGATACGTCTTTCTCTGGCGTAACGCTGGAGAACATCGGTGGGAAAATCCGCGTGAATAATCAGAACGGCGCCATCGACGTGACTGCCGCTTCCGGCTCTGCCTGCAAAGACATCATTCTAAAAACTTCCTTTTCCCACATTGCCGTGCGCGTGCCGGCTAATGCGGGCTACAAAGTGGAAGCCCACACATCCTTCGGACACATCACTACCGAATTGCCGGTGACTGCCAGCGGTACCATGGGCGGCGATTCCCTCAACGGCACCATCGGCAACGGCGCCTGCTCGCTCGGCTTGACGAACTCAAACGGCAATATCGAGATCACTCGCGCTCCCTGACGCATTTCCGGTCATTTTCTTGCGCGTGCCATGGAAAACGCTTTTCGTATCACTCGTGTCGCCGTCGGAGTCAATGCGAATTTTTCCAAATCATCTTCATCCGCCCACGCCACGTCGGTGACGTCTCCGCCAGCCATCGCTTCTCCGGAAATTCGTTGGCACAAAAAATCTACAATCACAAAATGAAATCGCGGCCGCCTGCGCTCTTCCATAGTGGTCCAGGTTTCGTCCGCTCCACGTCCGAAATTGATTCGCTCAAAAACCTCGATCATTTCCATCACCCGCACTTGCAGCCCGGTTTCTTCCCTCAGCTCTCGCGCCGCTCCTTCCATCAGCGTCTCGCCGAGTTCCAATGTGCCTCCGGGAATCGACCATTGTCCTTTCAACGGCTCATTTCCCCGCAGAATCAACAGTACCCGGTGGTCCTCAATCAGCACTCCGCCCACACCCACAATCGGCCTCTCGGGAAACTCACGCCACGAACTCATTTAGCCCCGCTTTCTTTGTGCCTGCTGCAAACATGATTCTCTGTACGCTAACGCAGCTGGTCTTCATCAATACTTTGACTTTCTGGCTTGCGGTATATAATACGTTGGTCGGTAGCGGTCGCGAGTCTGCATGGGTCCCGCCCCGCGAATATTTTTACGGAGGATCGTGCCGTGATTCGCTGCCCCGATTGTGGAGCCGAAATAGATGTGGACGAGGACGAAGTCGAGGAGGGCGAAATTTTGAGCTGCCCAGAGTGTGAATCCGAATTAGAAGTTACCCAGACGCATCCCGTCCACCTGAACCCCATCTCCGACGACCTCGATGAAGAGGATGATGAGGACGAAGAAGAAGACGAGGATGACTCTGAAGAGGACGACGACGAAGAGGACGACGATCCCGAAGAGGATGAAGAAGAGGACGAAGAATAGTCTAGGCCCATACGCCGGTGCATCGAAGCCGGCCCGTTTGGCATCTCAATAGCGTGAAATATCTATCTCCTAAAGCCGCCAGGGACCACGAGGTACGACGCTCGCTGGCCGGTTCCGTCCTTATTACCGGTTTGATTCTAGCGTTCGCCGGTTCACTCGGCGCGCAAGAAACCCCTCAGCCTCCTGCCGCGCAGTCTTCGCCTTCTTCAGAATCCACCTCGAAACAAAATCCGAATCAGGCTGCTGCGCACCACTCCAACGACTTTCTGGTTCGCGGTACGGTTTTCACTCGGGAAGGTTTCGCGCTGCCCGGAGCCGAGCTGCGCATTCGCCGCTCTGCCGAGAAAAAATTCCGCTGGCAAACCGTTTCCAATTCGCGCGGCGATTTTGCCGTCCGCGTTAAAATGGGAGCTGATTACGAAGTGCTGGTTCGCGCCAAAGGCTTTGCAGAACAGACTGTGCCGGTGGACGCCAAGACCGGCGACCGCTACAAGGATCTGGTCTTCCGCATGGAACACCAGGGAAACAAGAAATCATGAGCAGTCGCAAAAAAATCTTTGTCGCTGCTTTGCTCGCATTTTTCTGTGCGCTGTCTTTGAGCGCTCAGGACAAGAAGCATAGTTCGCAGTTGAAGACCGTTCGTGGAGTTGTTCTCGATAAGTCCGAAAATCCGGTACACTCCGCCGTCGTGTTTCTGAAAGACACTCACTCCAATCAGGTTCGCAGCAACATCACCAATGATCAAGGCGAGTATCGCTTCAGCGGACTGGACCCCAACGCCGAATACGAGCTGTATGCGGAAAAAGACGGCGCGAAATCGCAAACCCGCAATATTTCCAGTTTTGAAAGCCGCATGGACATCGTCCTGAATCTCAAATTGCAGCAACGCAAGAAAGATTAAGTTCGTCACGGCTGTAACTTCCACGAACAACTTACGGCGCGAGCACTCGCAGTGCTTTATGCACAACTTCAATTTCCACCGGCGTTTTTCCTAATAACTCGCCGTCTCCCTGAAAACTCGTTTCCTTCTCCGCGGTCAATTTGATCTTCGCGGCGCGCATTCGAACCGTGCGTCCGCTCCTCAATGCGCCGGTGATGAGCAGCCGCGGAATCAGTGCCAGCACCTCTCTTTTTCGCAACATTTCAATCATCACCACTTCCAGCATCCCATCATCCAGGCGCGCGTCTGGCGCCAAACGCAATCCTCCGCCGAGTGTCGGTGCATTCAGTACTGCTGCCAGCAGCACTAGCTTGGCGACGGTCGGTAGATCGCTTTCCGGAAATGCCGCTTCCACCTGAACTCCGCGAAATCCCCGCAGAGCAGCAATGGCCGAGGCCAGATATCGCAGCCTGCCAGGCCACTTCGCGAATCTTCGATTCGCATACCGCAACGCTTCCGCGTCTATCCCCATCCCGCCGCCGCCCAGATAAACCACATTCAGTCCGCTTGAATTCCGGACTCGCACTAAATCCACCATGCGAGTTTTTCCGCCCACAATCGTCTCGACTGCTTTTTCCACATTCTTTGTGATTCCCAGCGCCGCTGCAAAATCATTGCCACAACCGGCCGGGATCACACCCACTTGCACGTCTTGGCCGAGCACTTCGTTTACCAGCAACTGCAGCGTGCCATCGCCGCCCATGGCAATCAGCGTCGCGCATCCTTCGCGAAGCGCCCGCCGCACTTCGTTGCGAAACTCGTCCGCCGAGTCTGTCTCTACAATTTTTGCGGCATACGTCAATCGCGCAAATGCACTGCCCATTTCCGCGACTTTGCGGCCTGCGCCCCCGCGGCCTGCAGCCGGATTCACGAAGACTGCCGCAGGCACAATTCTTTCCATCCCGCCCTCAATCTGATTTTTCGGATTACTTTGTGGTTGGACCGCAGAACTCTTTGCGCGGGCAGTCTGTCACAACCGCCGCTTTACAAGCAATCTGAAACTGCGCACTCAACTTTTCGCGTTCGCCAGAAATCCCGCCAGTTCCAGCGCTTTTGCTACTTCCGGATTTTTGCCGAACTGTTCCCACACAAACCCGGTCCGCGCATTTTCCGCCATCAACAATGTGATTCCCGCGTCGATGCCCAGCACATCCGAGCTCGCCCATCCGGTCAGCGGATTGAACGCGTCCACGAAACCATACTTTTTCCAGGTGCGTTTGCCAAATTTCTCTCGAATATTCTGCAGCACGCGGATGCATTCTTTTGGCATGAACACCAATGACCCCCCTGTTGCGCACGGCACGATGCTTCCGTCTATTCTTCCCATTGCTGGCGGTCCGCCCCACACTGCGTACCCGTGCTCCGAATCCGATGCCGAAATTCCCCACAAATCTTCGGAATAGTCCGGAAAACGGCCGGCCAGTTCCAAGCACCACATCTTGTGGATTTTCGTCGCCACGATCGAATTGGCAAAATAGTCCGCAAACTTGTCGTGCAGCCCGCGGAAATTAAACCAAGCGTGCGAGTATTGATGCGCGAAAAGCGGCGCGTGCGCCCCGATATAAGGAACCTGATCGAATTCGAAACGCGGCCTTTGCCATTCATTCCACACCGCCGGCGCCAGCGTGTGCGTGCGCGAAGCGAAGCCCAGCAGATACATCATCATCAATTCGCTGTAGGTGTCCCATCGCGATTTCAGGAATCCCTGCTCCGGTATCCAACCCATTGAGAACGTTTGCCCGCCGTGAAGAATCCAAGTCCAGTCGATTCGCTCGTAAAATTCTGTCGCCAGGTCCTTAATTTCCTTGTCATCAAAATATGCCCGGCAGGTGAGTGCGCCGCATAAGAATAGACAGGTGTCGATCGGCGATACTTCCGAATTCAAGATGCGCTGACCAGTTTCTCCGCTGATGAAGTGGTACAGAAATCCATGCTGGTGCTGGATGTTTTTCAGCGCGAAACTCAGCGTTGCCCGCACGCGATCTCTTACTGCTGCGTCTTCTTCCCAGCCCCTTCGCGCCGCAACACACAATGCCGTCAATCCAAAGCCGGTTGCCGCCACGCTGGATGCATTTCTGGGAGTTCCGCCGTCAGCCGATCCGCGGTCCTCAATCTGTCCGGTTTTCGCGTTGGCTTGCTCCCAAAAATACAAAAAGCACGCCTGCTCGACTTCGTCCAGGAACACGTCTTCGTCCGCTGTAAATCGATAAAGGGAGGGGTCAAACGAGAACAATCTTGCTGGCAACCCCGGAGTGGGATCTCGCGGCAGCAGTCTGTCCGGCTCTTGAACTAAGCTTTGGCCGAATGCCGGGTACGAGGGAAAAACCAGCGGAGCCGCGGCGCCCAGCAGGCTTGCCTGTTTCAGCCACTCTCGCCTGCTCAGTCTATTTCGGCTCACGCTGCAAGCCTCGGGTGTCGCCGTTCCCAACAGGGCATCGAACCGCGCATGACTTTTCGCTCATACGGCGCGTCATTCTACCTTTCGGCGCTTGCGCTTTCCACTTCTAGTGCAACTAAAACGATTTACCTGTGTGAATTCGCCACTCGTACTTACCACTTCGGGCGGCTAACTCTTTTGGGGATTGCCACTCGTTATTCTGGTGCCGGCGGGGAATCGGAATTCAGACCCCCACTGATTCCACGTAACTTGCTCATTCTACAAGACGGCAGAAACTATAAAAACATCGAATTCACCCAAGTGAGGTACAACGCCGGGTACACGGACGACGCAAAGCACATAACTCCCAGCGGAGCACCTTACAACCCAAATGCCGAGTGATAACATCCGACCTGGAAAGGTCGCGGCTTTAGAAATGCGAGTTCGGCGCGACGGCGGCGCGTTAGCATGAAAGCCTTGCTACTCGGGGCTATCTTCCTTACCTCGGCCTCCTCCCTGTTTGCACAAGAGGACAGCAACGACTCTCTGACAATTCGATTTGCAGATGGAAACGGCAGATTCATGTCGGGGAGATAATTCCGCTCGAAATGTCGTTCCGGGCGACGGTTCCGAGTGAGTATGACATCGAAATGCGCAATTACGATCGGAGCGGACGACTCAATATGGAACAGTTCCATGTGACGCCGCCAGGGCGCGCGCGATCCACTTGCGCCGTACTTTTCGGATGGCGCGTGGATGATGGGCGGACTCGGGGGCCGGGGCCTGCCCCTTGACGGCGGCGCGAGCAAGGGCAAACGATAAGGCATGACAAACCGCAACGGATATTGTAATTTTGCTGTATGGAAACCGTGGATGTAAAGTTGCCCTCGGAACTTCTGAAGGCCGCAAATTTGGAGGAAAGTAGCCTTTCCCAAGAGGCCGCTCGATTGCTGGCGCTCGAACTTTATCGTGAGGATAAGGTCTCGTTGGGGCGCGCCGCGGAGCTATGTCAGACGCCCGTGGCGGCTTTCATGGATTTCGCGGCGAAACACGGTGTTCCCCCACTACGGTACAGCTTTGAGGACCTGGAAGAGGAACGTCAGACTGCTGACCGTCTCAAAGCGTGACCGCTGTAGCAGACTCATCTCCGCTTGTTATTCTGGCCAAGCTTGGCTGCCTTGACTTCCTCAACCGTGTTTTCCCGCGCGTCTATATTTCCAATGAAGTTCACTACGAAGTTGTAATCGCTGGCGCTGGCCTGCCCGGAGCGTCGGAGGTGTCGAAAGCCGAATGGATTGAGGTCAAGTCGATTCAGAATCCAGCCGGTCTGCATTCGGCGCAGCGAAAATATGGCTTAGGTCCTGGCGAAATGAGCACAATCCTCTTAGCGAAAGAGCTAGGCGCGAATCCCGCCGTGCTGCTCGACGATTACAGGGCGCGCAAGCTGGCGAAAGCAGAAGGCCTTGAAATTCTTGGAAGCGTCGGTCTGCTTGAAACCTTTTACCTCCGGCGGTATTTGACCGATCTTCGAAGTGCCTTTCAGCAACTCTTGCTCCACAAGGTTTATATCGATCAGCGACTCTTGGATCGTCGTCTGCGATCCCTGGGCCTTCCTCCGCTTTAAGTCGCCTGACCAGCAGAGGGCCACAAAACCTCGCATCATCTGCCGTTTCATTTAGCAGAGCGTTTGCTTTCTTTCCGGGCTTTTGCCCACCGCGCTTGTGCTGCTTTTCTCGCGAGTTCTTTCCGTTGCTCTGGCGTGAGTGCTGCCATGCGTGCTTTTCCGCCCTTGCCGCCGGCTGCCTTCCCGCCCTTTCTGCCCATCTCACGCATGACTTTGGAAATAAGGTCGCTTCTCATAGCTTCATCTTATGAGCAATGGGTATTACTCGCCACTCTTGGATATTGACACACACATTTCGATTTGCAATACTCAATGCCACTTGCGCTAGTGGCATACAGCTTGTGCTCCAAAGCGCTTTTGTCGATTGAGTCAGAACGGGACGCGCCAGTGCTAGTAACACTGAACGCGCCCCTAACCTAGTCGCCTGGCTAAGAGGCAACGATGGCTGCAATAGAAAGTATCGGGTTCGCCCTTGGGGTGCAACCCGCCCGTCTCCGCTTCGTTTCCGTCGCACGCTCCATCCCTCTGCGCGTCGCGCATCCCCCGCCGTAATTCTGCCCAACTGAATCCGTTTGTCCATTCGGGTCGGCGCTCGACTCCAGCGGAGGCGTGTGTCCCGACGCGCCACATTAACTGCCGAACTCGCGGCCAATTGCGCCGCAGGAAGGATATTTGCCTATGCAGAAAGCACATCTCTACGAAGCGCTGTACCTGGTGAATCACGGGATCGACGAAGCCGTACGCGGAGTGCAACGCTTGAAGAAGGCACCCCACGCGTTTAGGGAGGTCTACTACAAGTCCGTGGCCGGTCTGGAACGCCGCCGCGCGCTGATCAACGGCCAGTTCATGCACGAGATGAGCGGCGAGGAAGAGGACAACG
>WNFE01000214.1_pt1 | contig 41609 bp, 34 predicted proteins | sample 5400451 | NCBI WGS metagenome assembly WNFE01 (sample SAMN13153344, study PRJNA577476) | soil metagenome | isolation source: 200 cm saprolite under Douglas fir tree site 2 hole 2 | place: USA:California | collected 2015-04-18
CGCGTCGCAGGCCTCCCGGGCCGCGCGCAGGTACCCGGCGGGTGCCGGCACCACGCCCCCCTCGCCCAGGCATGGCTCGAGGAATACCGCCGCACAGTCTGGCGTGGTCACGGAGCGCAGCGCGTCGGCATCCCCGTAGGGCACAAACCGAACATCAACCCCAAATGGTCCAAACGGTTCCCGGATTGAACTCTTGCCCGTCAGCGAGAGGGCCCCCATGGTCCGTCCATGGAAGCCGCCCTCGGCGGCCACGAAGACCGGGCGCCCGGCGCCCTGCAGGCGGCGGGCCAGCTTGATGGCGGCCTCGTTGGCCTCGGCGCCGGAGTTGGTGAAGAAGACGCGCCCTCCGACGGCCCCCCCAGGGCCGGGAGCCGACCCAGCGGGGCCGGCCGGGGCCGACGGCGCCAGCAAGGTCAGCAGCCGTTCCGCCAGAGCAACCTCGCCTTCGTGCATGTACAGATTGGAGGTGTGCGCGATGGCGCGCACCTGGCGGGTCACGGCCTCGATGATCGCCGGGTGGGCGTGGCCCAGCGAGCTCACCGCGATTCCGGCGATCAGGTCGGTGTACTCGCGCCCGTCCACGTCCCAGACCCGGCATCCTTCGCCGCGGGCGAGCGCCACCGGCGGCGTGCCGTAGTTGGGCATGAGCGCGGCGTCGAACCGCGCCCGCAGCCGCTCCGTCGCGGTCATGACACTGCTCCGTCCGGTACGACCATGGTGCCGATGCCGGAGTCGGTGAAGATCTCCAGCAGCACCGCGTGGGCCAGGCGCCCGTCCAGCACGTGGGCCTGGGGCACCCCGCCGCGGACCGCGCGCAGGCAGGCCTCCATCTTCGGGATCATGCCGGTGCCCAGGCTGGGCAGTAGCTCTTCCAGCTCGGTGGCGTTCAGCAGGCTGATCACGTCACCCGTGGCGGCGGAGTCGCCCGGCTGCCAGTCGGCGTACAGGCCCTCGACGTCCGTGAGCACGACCAGTTTGATCGCATCAAGCGCGACGGCGAGGGCGGCGGCCGCCGTGTCGGCGTTGACGTTGTAGATCTCGCCGTCGGCCCCCCGCGCGACGCTGGACACCACGGGAACGCGGCCGTCGTCCAGGAGCACCCGGACCGCGCCCGGGTCCACCTCGTCGATCTCGCCGACCAGGCCGAGGTCGACAGACTCGCCATCCACGATGGCGCGGCGGCGGCTGGCGGTGAACAGGTTGGCGTCCTCGCCTGACATGCCGACCGCGAACGGCCCGTGCCGGTTGATCAGCCCGACCACATCCCGGTTCACCTGGCCGGTGAGCACCATGCGCACGACGTCCATGGTCTCCGGGGTGGTAACCCGCAACCCGGCCCGGAATGTGGTCGGCACGCCGAGCCGGTCGAGCTGGGCGGAGATCTGCGGGCCGCCACCGTGCACTACCACCGGGCGCAGCCCCGCGTACCGCAAGAACACGACATCCTGGGCGAAGCCGAGCCGCAGCGCCTCGTCCGCCATGGCGTGACCGCCGTACTTGATGACGACGGTCTGCCCGTGGAACTTGTCCAGCCAGGGCAGCGCCTCGATCAGGGTGGCCGCCTTGGCCAGCGCCGCCGCTGCGTCGTTGCGGCCTGGCCGGGCCTGACTGCCGGCGTGGCCCGCGTCATCGGCATTGCCCGGGTCACTGGCGTGACCCGGGTGACCGGGATCGCGCTGGTCGCCGGGGAGCAGGGAGTTCACGGTCGCCGTCAAGTCGAGTACGCCGTGTTCTCGTGCACGTAGGCGGCGGTCAGGTCGGTTGTCCGGATGGTGGCGGCGTGCGGGCCGGCCGAAAGATCCACGATGATCGTCACGTCCCTCGGGCGCAGATCCACCTTGGACCGGTCGTCGCCCACGCAGCCGTTCCGGCAGACCCAGACACCGTTGATCGCGACGCTGAGCCGGTCGGCCTCGAAGGCCGCATCGGTGGTGCCGACCGCGGCGAGTACCCGTCCCCAGTTCGCGTCCTCCCCCGCGATGGCGCACTTGAGCAGGGCGGAGCGGGCCACGGCACGCCCGGCGGTGACAGCGTCGTCCTCGCTGGCCGCGCCGACGACCTCGACCGCGATCGCCTTGCTCGCGCCCTCGGCGTCCGCCTGCAACTGGCGGGCCAGGTCCGCGCACACGTCGGTGAGCACGCCGGCGAACTCCTCCGGGTCCGGGCTGACCCCGGCCGCGCCGCTGGCCAGGAGCAGCACGGTGTCGTTGGTGGACATGCAGCCGTCGGTGTCGAGCCGGTCGAAGGTCACCCTGGTCGCCGCGCGGAGCGCGCGGTCAAGCTGCCCGGCGGTCAGGTCGGCGTCGGTGGTGAGCACGCAGAGCATGGTCGCCAGCGCGGGGGCGAGCATGCCGGCCCCCTTGGCCATGCCGCCGATCGTGTAGCCGCCGGCCCGCTGGAAGGCGATCTTGGAGACGGTATCGGTGGTCCTGATCGCGTCCGCGGCGGTCGTCCCGCCGTTGCGCGCGGCGTCCGCGAGGGCCGCGTCCAGCCCCGCATCAAGCAGGGCCATGGGCAGCCGCTCACCAATGAGCCCGGTCGAGCACACCGCGATCTCGCCCGCGGAGTCATTGAGCGCGGCGGCGAGCCGTTCGGCGCTGTGGTGGGTGTCCGTAAAGCCGAGCGGCCCAGTGCACGCGTTTGCGCCGCCCGAATTGAGCAGCACAGCCCGCACTCGTCCGCCGCGCACGACCTGCTCCGTCCACAGCACCGGCGCGGCCTTGACCCGGTTGGCGGTGAGTACGGCCGCCGCGGAGCGCGAGGGCCCGTCGTTCAGCACGACCGCTACGTCTCGCTCGCCGGAGGGCTTCAGGCCGGCGGCGACGCCAGCCGCCCGGAAACCCAGCGGCGCAGTCACGCTCACGGCCTGGCCCCAGGGGCGTTTCCATGATCACGGCTTATTTTCTTTACATACGACTGAAGATGTTCCGTGATCATGGAAGTGCTCTGGCGCAGTGCTGGTGGGATGGGGATGGGGATGGGGATGGGGGTCAAGGGGAGACTCCGTGGAGGGTCAGGCCGGCGGTTTCCGGCAGGCCGAGCATCAGGTTGGCGATCTGGACGGCCTGCCCGGCGGCCCCTTTGACCAGGTTGTCCAGGGCGGCGATCACCACAGCGCGTCCCGAATGGGCGTCGGCGGCCGCCTGGAGGTGCACCGCGTTCGACCCCGCGGTCGCCGCTGTGCTGGGCCAGCGGCCCTCGGGCAGCACGTGGATGAACGGCTCGTCGGCATAGGCGCTGACCAGGGCCTGCCGGGGCGAGGCGGCCGGGCCGGCGGCGCCCACGGCGGCAGGCAGCCGGGCGGTGCAGGTGGCGAGGATGCCCCGGGGCATCGGCGCGAGCAGCGGCGTGAACGAGACGACCGGCCTGGTGCCCGACGCCTCGCCGAGAGCCTGCTCGATCTCCGGGATGTGCCGGTGCAGGCCGCCCACCTGATACGCGGAGACCGAACCCATCACCTCGGTCGCGAGCAGTGAGCGGGTCGGCGTGCGCCCTGCGCCGGACGTGCCGGAGGCGGCGACGATCACGACGTCGCCTGGCTCCGCGGCGCCCCTGGCGAGTAGCGGCGCGAGCGCCAGGATGGCGGCGGTCGCGTAGCATCCCGCCGCCGCCACCCGGGAGGTGGCCGCGATCAGCTCACGGGCGCCGGGCAGCTCGGGAAGGCCGTACACCCATTTTCCGTTATGCCGCGTTTTATAGTATTTGTTCCAATCGCCGGGATCAGCGAGGCGGAAACTCGCGCTGAGGTCGATGACCGGCTGGTTGGCCGGCAGGCTCGCCGCGAGCGCCGCGGACTCCTTGTGCGGGAGCGCGAGGAAGACCAGATCAGCCGCGGCCAGGCGGTCCGCGTCGGCCTGCTCGAAGGTCCGGCTGGCCAGGGCGGCGAGATGCGGATGGACGTCCGTGACCGCGGCGCCGGCGCTGGCCGCCGCGGTGACCGGGCCCAGTTCCAGGTCCGGATGCCCGGAGACCAGGCGCAGGAGTTCACCCCCCGCGTACCCGCTGGCTCCGGCGACCGCCACGCGGACTCCCATAACTGCATCCTCCCGACCTCGTCGTCTTGCAAGAGTATGCATGGTAGCAACTATTTATGCAAACGACTTTGGCCAGGGAAGACCAGGGCAGAATGGGCGTCCAGGGATCGAAGTGGGGCTAGATCGGGGCGCGCGGCATGGCATGGCCGGTACGGGAGCCGGCTTCGGCGGGCCACGCGGGCCACGGCATGATGAGGGGGGCGGAAAGGAGACCCCCTCATGCGCCATCGCCGCCCGTGGCCTGCTGGTGCGGCCGTTCCCGCCCTGGCTGCGGCCCTCGTCGGCTGCAGCGCCTCCGGGGCCGCATCGGCCCACTCCGCCGCCCCCATGCAGTGCGGTACCGCGCGGACAGCCGCCAACGTGCGCGTCCTGATCGAGATCAGCCATGGCTCGGTGGCCTGCTCGACCGCGCTGATGGTGGAACAGGCCTACGCCGCCGCCGTTGCCGCAGGCAAGGCCCCGGGGAATGGCGGCGGCGGACCGGTCTCGGTCAACGGCTGGACCTGCCTCGGGTTCGACACGCCCCAGGTCCTTCGCACCGGCCAGACATCGAAATGCACCAAGGAGGGCTCGGAGATCCTGGCCGTCCTGCCTTCGCCCTCCTGAGCGGGGCGGTCAGGACGAGAACAGCCATCCGTTCTCGGCAGGCGCCGCAATCGTCTCGCTGTCGGTGATCATGCACACCTTGTCGCGGCCGTCGCTCTTGGCCCGGTACAGTGCGGTGTCCGCCGCCGCGAGCAGGTCGGTGAGCTGACTGCCGGTTGTCCTGTCCCACATAGTGCCCAGCGCGGCTACCCCAATGGAGACCGTTACCCGAATGGACTCTGCCTCTGGGTCGTCACCAGCGGCGATGGGCATATCAGCGATATGAACTCGCATACGCTCGGCAATACGGTGCGCGTCTGCTTCCCCCGTCTGCGGGAGCAGCAGGGCGAATTCCTCCCCGCCGAACCGGCCGGCCAGATCGTAGTCTCGCAGGAAGATCTTGAAGGTGCGCGAGATGGCCCGGAGCGCCTTATCTCCGGCCAGGTGACCGTGGGCGTCATTGACTGCCTTGAAATGATCAAGGTCGATCAGCATCAAGGCGAGCGGGGTCCGGGTGCGCACTGCTCGCGCCACTTCCGAGGCCGCCTCGCGCTCCCAGGTGCCGGCGTTGAGCAGCCCGGTCTTGGAATCGATGCGGGAAGCATTGAGCAATTGGGCGTGCCGGAGCGAGCGCTGGAGCAGAGTGACGAACGGCAGGGCGAACACGATGGTGAGGGGGGTGAAGGCGATTCCGAACGTGACAAGGACCGCGACGCAGAGCTCGGCTGTGTCGTTTTGCACCGCCTCACGGCCCAGCACCAGATCGCGGACACGGACTGCAGGGTCAGTCCCCTTGAGGGCGGGCAGCAGTAGCGCGATGTTGACCGCCCACCCCAGCATCGCGGCGGCGGCCACGGCGAGCATCCAGGCGGAGCCGTGAGCCCCAGGTGAAATAGCCGATTCGAAGGGAGTACCAGTGAGCCCATGAAAAGCGAGCGAGGCGCTGCCGTACGACAGCCCGACTATGGCTGCGGTGAACACCCTACGGTGGAGCGGTATGCGCCTGATGCGCCACTGAACAAGCCCCAACCTGAAGATCGGCACCAGCAATGCGTACACGGGCGGAAGCAGGAGCGCGATGGGGAGTTCCCAGACGGCGTAGACATCCTTGATCAGCCCCGCGTTCTCTCCTGCCCGCTTGGTGAGTTCCACGGTCGCACCAATGCAGACCAACAGGAATACGAGTACGAGCAGATCGCGGGCAGGTATGGATGGTGCCCGGACGGTGGCGCCGATGGCCAGCACGTAGGCGGTGAGGACCGCCACGATGAAGGCCACCAGCCACCGGGGATTCTCCCAGACAGGCCATGCACTCACAGCCGGGACTCGCCTTCGCACACGATTGCAGAGGCCCGGACGCATCGGCTCCTCCTCGGTGAACGCGCGGTGATTCTGACAGTGCAAACGGTAGCAGGCGGTAAGAGCATTGCCCCGTATTGTCACAGAGCAGGTACGCCCCCTGTCAAGCCCCCGTTACTCGCTGACACCAGATTCTGTGGTTGTCTCGGGTTTCGTGCCAGAAGGTTACTCTCTGTCGTCAACGCCCGTACCCTCAAATCGCCGCTATAGGCCACATTTCCGGCTCCATTCCATGCGTCACCATGGGAACGTGTTGCCTGCTGAGCGCCGCCGCCCCGGCAGGCGTTGGAAGCACGCCGCACAGGAAGGAGAACCCCATGAGCACCAGCGGCTGGGGCAAGTGACCCCCACCAACCACCACCACGGCACAGGAAGGAGAACCCCATGAGCACCAGCGGCTGGGGCTGAACTTGACACGCGTGTCTGGCAGGTAAAGATCTACGACAACGACAGGGGCAGACTCGGGTTACCGGCGCGTGACCAGTTGACTAGAGAGCGGTCAACGTGGACGGGCGTCACCGAACTTGATCGCGCCCGCGGCAATGACGCCCATGGCTCCGCTGACGGCGATCACGACGGCTGGTGGAAAATGCTGCGCGGCCGCGCCAGCCAGGATCATCGCCACTCCCTGGCCTAGGCTCATCCCTCCTTGCGCGATGCCAAAGACCTGACTCCGCTGATCGGGGGGAGTTGCGCTCACGAACGCCGCATTGGCGGCGAGCTGATAGCAGTCGAAGAGGCCACTGACGGTCAGGATCGCTAGTGCCGCGGGCAACGCGAGGCGGAAGGCGAAGAGGATGAGGACCGCACAACTCGCGATGGCCAGCGGGCTCATCCAGCGCAATCGCCGGGCCGGATCGACGAGTCGGCTGAACAGTACCGCGCCGAACGAGGCGCCTAGCGCTCCAGCGGCCAGGATGAGGCCGACTGCGACATCCCCGCCGCCTAGTGCCTGCCCCAGCGGTGCCGCGACCCCTTCCGGAATGTTGTAGAACGCCGCGAGCCAGCCGAGCAGCATCGGCGTGCGGAGTCTCGGATCGGCGAATACCAGCCGAACTCCGGTTATCACCCCAGACAGTGATCCGGTCATCACGCCGGAGGATGACAGGCGGCCCGGGTGCGGCGCGCTCTGGGCCGCGGGCCGGGCGTGTACCCAGAGGCGAGTGATCAGCGCCGAGAGTATGAACGTGGCCGCGTCCGCTAGCAGTGACGTGCGGGCGCCGAAGAAACCGGCGATCGCGCCGCCCGCGGCGAAACCCACTACCTGCGAGAACTGAAGAGTGGTGAGTGTGACAGCGGTACCGAGTACATAGCGGTCCCCGGACAGGATGTCCGGGTAGAGAGCCGCCCGCGCCGAGGTGAACGGCGCACTGATCATGGTCACGATGAACAGCAGGCCCACCCGGGCCGCCAGAGGTAGTGCTGGCAGCGCCATGATCGCGACGAGGGCCGCGCGACTCAGATCGCAGGCGATCATCACCCGCCGCCGGGGCAGCCGGTCCGCCAGGCCGGAAAGCGTGAGACCGCCGACGAACGTGGGTACGATGCTCGCCGCGAAGGTGATCGCAGCCAGCAGCGCGGAGTGAGTCTGGTCGAAGACCAGCAGCGTGAGCGCGACCCTGGCCAGCTGGTCACCAGCCACCGACAGGACTTGCGCGATCCAGAGGGCCCTGAACTCCCCCACGGCGAAGACCTCGCGGAAGGTGGACCGGGACACCGCCGCGTCCGCCGGTCCCGGCCGGCCCTCCTGGTCACCTTGGGTCCCGGCTTCCCGGCTGATGACGTGTCCTCCTCGGTGCAGATAGGGCGTGGTCCGGCGAGCGGAGGCCACAAACGAGCAAGCAGGGGTCGGTCTGTGGACACGATCTCGGCCGGGGGCCGCGGGCCAGGCCGGTCAGCGACCTTACTGTAGGCCAGCACTTAGTCCAGAACTGTAGCGACCTTGGCCCAGCGCTCAAGGGCCAGATCTCCGGTACGGCCCAGTGATCTCATTGATGCTGGCAGCCTGGTGCCGCGGCCGCCGCCGTGTTACGTGCAGCGACCCAGCGGGCTCGCCTCAGCCGATTAGGGGCAGCCGGGGGTCTGGGTGCGGGGACCGGCCTGATGCCGCCCGGACCCACGCCATGTCATCGGAGAGGTCTGCCGGGCGCTCGCCCACCGTACGCCGGGCGAGCAGTTCGTCGAGGATCGCAGCGGTCATGGCGAGCCCTCCGGGCGTGGCGACGGAGTCCTGTCCGAGCGTGTCGGTGAGATCCACGCCGTGCACGACCGCCTCAACCACCCGGCTGGGAATGAATTCGCCGAGCCGCATCAGGGCGTAGTAGCCCGAGCCGACCGTATCGGGAGACGTCGCGCGGGCCTCCTGGATCGTCTTGCCGAAGGTCTCGCTCAGGACATCGGCCATCTGCCCCGGCTGCTTGCCGTCCACCATGGTGTACGCGTAGTCGTAGACACCCGGCGCCACCTCTGAACGCGGGAAGATGAAGAAGCTGACCCGGTCCCGGCCCACCTGACCCGGCTGCTGGCTGGCGATGAGCATCCGGGCGAGCCCGATCGAGATATCGAAGTGGCCCGCCAGTTCGAACAGGGTCCACGGCGGTAGCTTCTCATCCACCGGCCGGAGCAGGGTCGGGGTGCGCCAGTCGCTCTCGGTCAGCCCGCGATATACCTGTTCCACCTGCCCGAGTTCGGCCTCAAGGATCTGGACGGCGACGTCATAGTCTCTCATGGGGACCTCCGGTGTCCGTACTACGGACATCCGATTCCTGCACGCTTGTCCCTGTCAAGGCAAAGTGTCGGTGGCGTGCGCCAGGGTGACAGTCATGACGAACAGGAGGCACCATGGCAGTCATGAGCGTGACTGGGACCTGGTACGGCCATCGGACCTGGTGGCCTGCGGCGCGCCGGGCCACCGCAGGACCAGGCCACCTGACCTGAGCCCAGCTCTCAGGGCCGGCCCTCAGGACCCGCCGCGCAGGACAGCGCCGACCCGGCGGGCGGCCTCGGTGACCGCGGCATCCCGGACGGCGGTGGTCTCCTCGACAGTGAGCGTCCGGTCCGGCGCGCGGAACCGCAGCGTGTAGGCCAGCGACTTGCGTCCCTCGCCGGCCTGCGCACCCGTGTACACGTCGAACAGCCGGACTTCCTCCAGCAGGTCGGGCTGATCACTGCCTGCCACCCCGGCGACCAGGGCGGCCTCGACGTCAGCGGCAGCCACGTCGGCCGGCACGACCAGCGCGACATCCTGGGTGGCCACGGGGTACGGGGAGATCCGCGGCGCCTGGGCCGGCCCCAGCGACACGGCGGCCGTCTCAATCACCGACATGTCGACTTCCATGGCACAGGTGCGCGGGGCCAGGTCGAACGCCGCTGTCACCCGGGGATGCAGCTCGCCCGCGTGTCCGGCCAGCCATTCCCGGCCCCCGCCGGCCTGCACGAAGACGGCCGCGCACCGGCCAGGATGCCAGGGCTCGTGCTGGTCGGCGCGCACCTCGAACGGGACCCGGCTGACTCGCAGCACCTCCCTGGCCGCCTCGATGATGTCCGGCCAGCCGGCCGACCGGCCCGCGCCCCACCAGCCCGGCAGTTCACGGTCACCAGCCAGGACGGCCGCTAGCCGCAGTGGCTGATCCGGCAGCGCCGCCTCCAGGATGGCGATCTCCTGCACGGTCGGCCCGCGGTCCACCCGCAGGATGGGCGCCACCCCGGGGCTTCCTGGGCGCGGCCGGAAGACCAGGCCCATCTCGAACAGCGCGACGTCGCTGAAGCCGCGCCCGGCGTTGCGGGCCAGGACGCGCAGCAGGCCAGGCAGCAGGGTGGTGCGCAGCAGCGGCTCATCGTCGCTGAGCGGGTTGGCGACCACGAGTGCCCGCCGCCTCGGGTCGTCGTCCGCGAGCAGCAGCCGGTCGTGGTCGGCAGCGGAAGCGAACGGCGGGCTGAGCACCTCGACGTAGCCCGTGTCGGCCAGTACCCCGCCGGTGGCGCGGCGCAGCCGCTGCCGCGCGGTCAGCCCGCGGCCCACCGCCGCCCGGGGCATCCGGACCGGGATGTTCTCATACCCTTCCAGCCGGATGACCTCTTCGGTGAGGTCCCTCGGGTACAGCAGGTCCGGCCGCCAGGATGGCGGGATTACCGTCAGCAGCGGCGGGCCGCCTTCGTGCTTGCCGTGGTCGTGCTGCCCGGTAACCGCGCTCGCTGGGGGGACTGTCACCACGCATCCCACGTCCCGCAGCCTGCGCACGACCGTGTCGCGGCCGTAGACACGGCCCGCCACCTGGTCCGGGTAGTCGGCCGCCATGGTGATCGTCACCTGCGGCACCTCGACGAACGCGTGCGTGCAGCCGGGCACGGCGGTCCCGCCGCCGAGCGAAGCCAGCAGGGAGACGGCCTTGGCCGACGCCGGGATCGGCAGTTCCCTGTCCACCCCGCGTTCGAACCGGTAGGACGCCTCGCTGAACAGCTTGTGCCGCCGGCTCATCCGGGCCGTGCCGCGCTGGTCGAAGTGCGCCGCCTCGATGACCAGGTCGCGGGAGTCGGCCGAGATCTCGGTGGCCAGGCCGCCCATGGTGCCCGCCATCGAGATGGGACCGGAGGAGTCGGTGATGAGGATGTCATCCGGGTCGAGCTCACGGACAACGTGGTCCAGCGTTTCCAGGCGCTCCCCGGGCCGCGCCCGGCGGACCACGATCGGCCCGGTCAGGCGGGACCGGTCGAACGCGTGCAGGGGCTGGCCCAGCTCCAGCATCAGGTAGTTAGTCACGTCCACGGCCAGCGACACGCGGCGCATCCCGGACCGGGCCAGCCGCACCCGCATCCACAGCGGGGTGGGCGCATTCGGATCGAACCCGCGCACCTCGCGCAGGACGAACCGGTCGCACGCCGACGGGTCCTCGATGCTCGCCGGGTAGATCTCAGGAGAGACGGCCGCGACGTCCTCGGGAAGCCCGGCGCCGGCCGGGTCAGCGAAGCTGGTCCCGTAGGCGGTGGCCAGTTCCCTGGCCACGCCGCGGATGGACAGGGCGTAGCCACGGTCCGGGGTCACCGCGATGTCGAGCACGTGGTCGGCCAGCCCCGCGTAGGCCACGAAGTCAGCGCCGAGCGGCGCGTCGGGGGGCAGCACCAGGATGCCGGAATGGTCATCCCCGATGGCAAGCTCGGCGGCCGAGCAGATCATCCCCTCGGACATCCGCCCGTAGGCCTTCCTGGCGCTGATCTCGAAGCCGCCTGGAAGGCTGGCGCCGGGCACCGCCAGCGGCACCCGGTCCCCCACCACGAAGTTGACCGCACCGCAGATCACTCCGCGCGGCTCGCCCTCCCCGGTGGACACCTGGCAGTACCTGACCGGCTTCCTGAACCCGGTCAGCTCGTCGATGCCGGTGACCTCGGCCACCAGCACGCCGCGGATGTCGTGGCCGACCTGCTCGACGCTCTCGACCTCAAGGCCCGCAGCGGTGAGCCGCCGGGCGATTTCGTCCGGCGCGGTATCAGGGGTTCCCTCATCGAGCCCCGCGGCGGTCAGCAGCCAGGACAGTGGAACTCGCATCAGGCCTCCCTCCCGAGTGCGCGGCTGAACCGGACGTCGCCCTCCAGGGTGTCCCTGATGTCGGTCACCCCGTGCCTGAGCATCAGGGTCCGCTCGACGCCGAGGCCGAACGCGAAGCCGCTGTAGCGGTCGGGGTCGATCCCGCAGGCGACCAGGACCCGCGGGTTGACCATGCCGCAGCCGGCCAGCTCGATCCAGCCCTGGGACCGGCACACCCGGCACGGCTCCCCGCCCGGCCGCGTCGATGCGCCCCGGCAGACATGGCATTCCATGGACACATCCGCGGACGGCTCGGTGAACGGGAAGAAGTCGGGCCGCAGCCGGGTGCGCAGCCCCTCACCGAACATCGCGTCCACGAACGCGCGGATAGCGCCCCGCAGGTCGGCCATGGTCAGGCCCTCATCCACGGCGAGGCACTCGATCTGGTGGAACACCGGGCTGTGCGTGGCGTCCAGCGCGTCGCTGCGGAAGCACCGGCCCGGGCTGACCACATACAGCGGCAGCGGACGGGTGAGCATGGCCCGGATCTGGACCGGCGAGGTGTGCGTGCGCAGCACCACGCCCGAGGACGCGGTACCGTCCGGGGCGGCCACGAACAAGGTGTCCTGCATGTCCCGCGCCGGATGGTCGGGCGGGAAGTTGAGCGCGTCGAAGTTGTACCATTCCGCCTCGACCTCGGGACCCTCGGCGATTTCGTAGCCCATGGCGACGAAGACGTCGGCCAGCCGCTCGCCGACCGTGGTCACCGGGTGCCTGGCGCCGGGCGGCACCCGGTCCCACGGCAAGGTGACGTCCACCGCCTCCTCGATGAGAACACGCTGGTCGCGTTCCGCTTCCAGTTCGGCCTGGCGCGCCGCGAGCGCCTCGCCGACCTCGCGCCGCGCCGCGCCGACCCGCTTGCCCGCCTCGGCGCGGGCCTCCGGGGGCAGCGCGCCGATCTCGGCGTTGGCCAGGGCGAGCGGCGAGCGGTCGCCCGCGTGCGCGAGCCGCGCGGCCTTCAGCTCATCGAGTGTCTGGGCGGCGGCGATGGCGGCGAGCGCCTCGCTGGCCAAGCGGGACACCTCATCGGGAGACAGCGTCGCCACCTCCACGGGGTCGTAGTGCTTGTTCGGTGCGGACATTGGCTCTGCTTTCCTGCGGGCAAGATGAAAGAGGAACGGTCTGCGGAGGCTGCGGCCCACCATCATGCCGAACGATTGGTGCCCAGCGAGTCCCCTCCCGCTGGCTGGCCGCCTCGTGGGCCGCCCGCCGGGGCAGGCTTCCGGTCTCCCGGCTGTGCCAGGGGCGGTGGCCCCCGGCGCCGACCGGTTACCCGAAGTCAGGCGCGCCGGCGGGCATGGTAAATCGGAACTCGGCGCCGCCGCCGGGGGCCCGCTGCACCGTGATCGTCCCACCGTGCGCCTCGACCAGGCCCTTGACGATGTACAGGCCGAGACCTGCACCGCCACGGCGCTTCGCGCGCCAGAACTGCCGGAAGATCCGCGGCACGAGTTCCGGGGCGACGCCATCGCCCTCGTCACGCACGGCCACCACGACGGCACCGGCACCAGCGGCCCCGGGGGTCGCCGCTGCCCCGTCCGGGCGGATCCGGGCCCGGGCGCTGACAGTCTCGACCGGTTGCACCACAACCGTCACGGTACCAGCGCCGTGACGTACCGCGTTCTCGACGAGGTTGCCGAGGATCTGGTCCACCTTGTCCGCGTCCAGCCAGGTCTCAGGCAGGTCCGTCGCGGCCTCGATCCGGAACCGGTCCGGGGAGTCGCCGGCCGCGACCCGCCCGGCGACGATCTTTTCAGCGCGGTGCGGGATGTCCACTAGCTCGCGGTGGATCTCGATCCGGCCCGCCTCGATCCTGGACACGTCCAGCAGCTCGGTGATCAGCCTGGTCACCCGGTCAGCGTCGGCGTTGACCGTCTCCAGCATGACCCGTTTCTGGTCGTCGGTGAATCGCGTCCACTTGGCCAGCAGCGTCGCGGTGAAGCCTTTGACGCTGGTCAGCGGCGAGCGCAGTTCGTGGGCGACGGTGGACACCAGGTCGGCCCGGCGGCGCTCAAGACGCGCACGCTGCTGGGCTCCGCGCAGGGTGATCACAATGCGCTGCACGGCGCCTGGGTCACCGAGCCGCCGGGCGCCGAAATCACGGCCCCGGGGCCCGCGCACATAGCCCACCGTGACGAGAAGCTCGGTGCCGTTCGCCAGGTAGAGCGATGTCTCCGGATGCCTGGTCCGGGTGGACAGCCCGCAGTACGGGTCGACCAAGGTCCACCAGCTGCGTCCGTCCGTGTCGCGCAACGGCAGCACCTGCCTGACATCCCGGCCCAAGGCGTTGAGCGCGTCGATGCCGGTGAGCCGCGCGGCCGCCTTGTTGAATATCGCGATCCGTGCGGCGTGGTCGGCGACGATCACCCCGTCAGGCAACTCGTCGGCGCAGACCAGGCCGCCGGAAGCGACGACCGCCCCGGCCGGCACGCTGGCCAGGGCTGCTGCCGCTGCCCGGCGGGGGCTCAGCCCGTCCACTTGACCGCCTGCCTCCGTCCGGCTTCATCGATTGTGTTCAGCGTGAATGACGCAACGTGATCAGACTCTAGCGCGCCCGGACCCCTGCGCGGCAGCCCCCTCTTACCGAGCACTGATGCCCGGAGGCTCCGGGGGTTGTCCCCCGGGCTAGCACGGGCTAGTGCCAAATGCCTGGGGGTCCGGGGGTTGTCCCCCGGGCTAGCAGGTTCCCCGGGCTAGCACTGCGCGCGCGCAGACGCGTACAGGCAGACCGCGGCGGCCGCCGCCAGGTTGAGGCTCTCCGCCCGGCCGTAGATGGGCACGGCGACCGCCTCGTCCGCGAGCGCGAGCACATCGCCGGGCATCCCCCAGGCCTCGTTGCCGAACAGCCAGGCGGTCGGCTGCCGCAGCCAGCCACCGGCATCAAGGTCGTCGAGCGAGCGCTTGGCGCTGCCGTCGGCGGCCAGCACCCGCAGGCCAGCGTCGCGCAGGGCGGCGACCGCCGCGGGCAGCGGCACACTCATCACCACTGGGACGTGGAACAGGCTGCCGGCCGACGCGCGCACGCACTTGCTGTTGTAGGGGTCCACCGACGTCTCGGAGAAGATCACGCCCTGGGCACCGGCGGCGTCCGCGGTCCGCAGGACCGTGCCTGCATTCCCTGGGTCACGCACGTTCGCCAGGACGACCGCGAGCGGCGGGGCCGCCGCGGTGACCTGGCTGAGCGGGACATCCACGAACCGGCAGACCGCCAGGATGCCCTGCGGGGTGACTGTCTGCGCGAGTTCGGCCATGACTTCGCCGCTGACCAGGTGCACGCGCACCCCCTGCCCGGCGGCCAGCAGGACGATCTCGCCGTAGCGGGCCTGCGCGGGCGCGGTGATGAACAACTCCGTGACCACGCCAGGGATGGCCAGCGCCTCGCCGGCTGCCTGCGGGCCCTCGGCCAGGAATGACCGGGCCCGCTGCCGGAACGCTCGCTTGGCGAGTTGCCGAGCAGACTTGACCCGGGGGGAACGGATGCTGGTGAGCTCGGGGCCGGCCGCCGCCGTCATGCCCGGCCCCCGTCGCCTGACCGGGGCGGCGTCAGGCCGCCGCGGTACTGGTCGGGGCCTGGTCCGTGCCCGCCTCCGCGAGGGCACCCTTGGCGACCTCCACCAGAGCGGAGAACGCGGCCGGGTCCGCGACGGCGAGTTCGGCGAGCATCCGGCGGTCCACCTCAACACCCGCGGTCTTGAGGCCCTGGATGAACCTGTTGTAGGTCATGCCGTCGGCCCGGGCCGCTGCATTGATGCGCTGGATCCACAGCCTCCGGAACGCGCCCTTCCGGTCCTTGCGGTCCCGGTAGGCGTACGTCATCGAGTGGAGAACCTGCTCCTTGGCCTTGCGGTACAGCCGTGACCGCTGGCCTCGGTAGCCGCTCGCCCGCTCAAGGACGACCCGGCGCTTCTTGTGGGCGTTCACCGCCCGCTTCACGCGTGCCATTTCTTCGACTCCCTTGAGGCGGGTGGGCTACTTCCCCAGCAACTTCTTGATCTTCCTGACATCCGCGCTGGCCAGCGTCAGATCGCTGGACAGGCGCCGGGTCCGCTTGCTCGCCTTGTGCTCAAGCAGGTGGTTACGGTTGGCGCGGCGGCGCATCACCTTGCCGGTGCCGGTCACCCGGAACCGCTTCGCGGCACCACTGTGCGTCTTCATCTTCGGCATGGTCGCCGTCGTCTCCGTTCATAGCGTGCCTTCGGCACGACGTTCATAGCGTGCCTGCGGCACGGTGTTCTTGGCGCGCCTTCGGCACGACGTTCTCTGCGCGCCTTTGGCATGACATCCTCGGCGCGCGCAACTCGCGCCTCCGCGCGCACGACGCTATTGCTTCAGCGGTCAGGCTCCTGCCTGCGCCTCCGATTCAGTCTTCTCGGCCGCGTCGCGCACCTCGGCGGCGGACGGCGCCGGAGGCCGGCGCACCCGTGGTGCGGGGTGCTCGGCCGGGGCCGGGCCCTCGCGAGGCGCTGCGCGTTCTGCCTTCGTCTCGCTCTTTCTCCGGTGCGGGCCGATCACCATGATCATGTTTCGGCCGTCCTGCTTGGGCGTGGCCTCCACGAAGCCGAGTTCCTCGACATCGCCGGCCAGCCGCTGCAGCAGCCGGAACCCAAGCTCAGGCCTGGACTGCTCGCGTCCCCTGAACATGATCGTTACTTTGACCTTGTCCCCCTGCCGGAGGAACCGCTCGACGTGGCCCTTCTTGGTGCCGTAGTCATGCGGGTCGATCTTCGGCCGGAGTTTGATCTCCTTGATGACCGTCTGTGCCTGGTTCTTACGTGATTCTCTGGCCTTGAGCGCGGACTCGTACTTGAACTTGCCGTAGTCCATGAGCTTGGCGACTGGGGGCCGCGCCGTAGGCGCCACCTCCACCAGGTCGAGGTCCGCTTCTTGGGCCAGCCGGAGCGCGTCATTGATCGCGACGATCCCGACCTGCTCGCCGTTAGGACCGACAAGCCTTACTTCGGGAACCCGGATGCGCTCGTTGATACGGGGTTCGGCGCTGATGTGACCTCCTTGGGCCTCATTCCCTCCGGGCCTCTTTACCCGGGGGATGTACTGAACCATCCCTGCCGGGCCATTCCATCGGCGGCTAGCCGCCGCGCACAGAAAAGGCCCCGCATGGCATGCACGCGGAGCCACCAATGCCACGGCCACCCGGGCTGGGTCATGCGGACCCGGCGCCAGGGGGCGCGGCGCCAGGCTGCTGCGGCACCCGATCGGCCATTACCCGATTCGTGCCGCTGCGCCCAGCCTGACCCGCCGGTCCTGAGACCGGAAAGCCGACCTGCCAGCCTTATGGCCGGCTAGGTGGGAGGTGGTCCTCCGCTTGCACGCCCAGCACGGGCATGCCGGGCTGGTCGTTTCGTAAGACTAACAGCAATCCGGCGACGCATGGTATTCCCAGGATGCCGGGCCGCCCCCTGGCCGCCACACCCCGGCGTTCTCAGGTGTTAAGCGCCGCGAGCCCCGCCGCCCGCATCGCCTCAACGGGCGCCGCCAGGCCTGTCATCAGCGAAACCTGCTCGGCCGCTTGATGCAGCAGCAGGCCGAATCCGCCCGCGACGGCGGCCCCGGACTGCTGCGCAGCGATGGCCAGCGGCGTTGGCCATGGGTGATACACCACATCGAGCACGAACCGGGGGACGAGAGTACCGGCGAGGATTCGTTCGGAATGAATGTCGGCGGCGCCAGCCGGCACGGTGGAAATGAGCAAATCTGGGGCCGCGTCCTCTGGCGTGTCGAATGGGATCAGCGCCACGGCCATGCCCAGTCTGCTGGCGGCTGCTCGCAGGCCGGCCGCCCGGTGCGTGTCGCGGACGGCCACCGTGACCTCGCGTGTGCCGAGGCCGCGCACGGCGGCGAGGGCGGAACAGGCGGTCGCCCCTGCGCCCAGGATCAGCACGCTCCCCGGGAGCGGCGAGGATCCTGGTTCCGGCAGCCCCGCCTCGGTCAGCGCCGAGATCATGCCCGGCACGTCGGTGTTGTGCCCGTGCCGGGCGCCTCCGGCGAACACAACCGTGTTGGCGGCGCCCACCTCGAGGGCGAGCGGCTCCGCGTGATCGAGCAGGCCCAGCACGGCCCGCTTGAGCGGCATGGTGAGCGACAGGCCCGCCCAGTCCGGCCCGCACTCATCGAGCAGGCCGGGCAGGCGTGCCTCGTCGCACTCGATCGCCGCATAGCACCAGCCGTCAAGGCCGAGCGCCTGGTAGGCGGCACGATGCAGGGCCGGCGACAGGGAATGGGCGATCGGCGAGCCGAGGACCGCGGCCTTCTTGGCTCGGGCGCTCACCCAGTCCCGCGGTTCTTCGCAAGCTGGGCCTGGAACTGCTGGAACTGGGTGAAGCTGTTGGTGAAGAGGGTCAGCCCCGTCTTCGGGTCCACGGTCAGGAAGTAGGTCCAGTTCCCCGCCGCCGGGTGCAGCGCGGCCTGGATGGCGGCGTCTCCGGGGCTGTCGATCGGCCCGGGCGGCAAGCCGGTGTGCAGGTAGGTGTTGTAGGGCGAGTTGACCTGTGTCTGCGCGATCGTCACGTCGGCGGCGGTGGAGTGCAGCGCGTACAGCACTGTCGTGTCGAGCTGCAGCGGCATGGGGGGACTCTGGTTCAGCCGGTTGTAGATCACCCGGGCGATCTTCGGGAGATCCTGGGGCCGCTTGCCCTCCGCCTGGATGAGGCTGGCCACGGTGATGACATCGCTCTCGGTGAGTTGCGCCCGGGCCGCCGCGGACGGCAGCCTCACGCTGGCGGCCTCCTGATCGAACCGCAGCACCATGCTGCGGAGCACGTCGAGCGGTGAGGTTTGCGGCTGGATGTTGTAGGTCGCCGGGAAGAGGTACCCCTCGGGGTTACCCTTGGCGAAAGCCGGGAGGCCTAGCGAGGCGGGGTTCGCCACCGCCTGCTGATACCCCTTGAGATTCCCGGTCTGCTTGCCGAGCGTGGCGATGATCTGCGACAGCCGGTAGCCCTCCGGGATCGCAATCCTGGTCTGCACCCGCGAGGACGGCTTAAGCAGCAGCGCGAACGCCAGGGACGCCTTCATGTGCCTGCGCAGCCGGTAGTAGCCAGGCTCAAGCGACCGGCCCTGCGAGCTGTCCTTCGCCGCGAGGGAGAACGCGCGCGCGCTGTCTACCACTCCGAGACCGGCCAGGCGCTGTCCCACCGTGGTGGCGGTTTCGCCCGGCTTGATCTGCACGACGATCGAGCCCGTGCCGGGGCCGGAGAAATCGGGCGGGATGACGTACTTACGCAGATAGCTGTAGCCGACACCGCCGATGGCGACCAGGATCAGGACGATGACCAGCCCGGCCACCAGGAATGCCCTCCGGCCACGGGCGCGGCGCTTGCGGGACGACGCATTGCCGGAGCCGCGGCCTGAGCGGCGCCGGCTGCTCTTGCTGTCGTCGAGCCCGGGTACGAAGGTTTCCTCTTCCTCCGCCCAGGCCTGGGATTCGTCCACGTCCCCGTACCAGCCCCCGGCCTCAGAATACCCACGCGCCTCCTGGGCACCACTGGCGCGCCGATCCCCGGGATCATCTCCATATGGCTGGTACCCCGGATGCGCGGTGGCGGCACTATCCAGATAGGTCTCATCGCCGTAGCCACCACCAGCCTGCAGGTCAGGCTCCGGCTCCGGCTCCGTGAGAAGAGGATCAGCCAGGGACTGCCGCCAGGCGAGCTCCGAAGGCGGCAGCGGAGGAAGCGGGCCAGACGGGTGCCCGGGCCCTGGCAGGGATGGGGGCGGCAGCGGAGGAAGCGGGCCGGAGCCGGTGTCGTCGCCCCAGGGTGCGCCTAGCGTCAGCGGCGTGCCGTGGCCCTGGCCGTGGCCGCGGCCGGATACGCCACCGCCGTAATCAGGCCCGCTGCCGTAATCGGGCCCGCTGCCGTAATCAGGCCCGCTGCTGCCGTAATCAGGGGCGCTGCCGTAATCGGGCCCGCTGCCGTAGTCAGGCACCTCATTCTCGTAATCAGGTGGCGCCTTGAGGTAATCGCTCGCGCTGCGGTAGTCGCTCGCCCCACCGCTGAAGTCAGCCGCCCCACTGCGGTAGTCAGCCGTCCGGCCGCCATAGCCGGCCGCCCCGGTCTCGTAGCTTGTGGGGCCGCCCACGTCATCGCCCGCGCCACTGCGGTAGTCAGCCCCCCCGGCACCGTAACCGGGCGCATCCCCGCCGTGATCGGGCACCCACGCGTAGGGATCCGGTGTCGCGCTGGCGCGGTCCGGGGTCCACCGGAACGGCTCCGCCGTCGGATCAGTCTGCTCAGCCGCCCAGCCCCGCTCAGCCGCCTGGCTCGGCGCAGGCGGCGGCCAGGGCTCCTCCGCCCCCAGGCCTTGGTCAGCCGCCCAGGCATCCGGCCTGGCGTGTCGCCGACCGGGAGCGGCGCCAGGGAAACCAGCAGCCGCGCCGGGTTCCTGGCCGGTCAGGTCATCCTGCGGCCAGCGGCCCTGAGTGCCGTAGTTGGCGGAGACCGGGTCGGCATCGGCCGACGGCCCCTGGTCCCCGGCTCCCTGCCCATCGTGCTCGTCTGCTGCCCGCCTCCGCGCGTGGCGGCTCACCCGGGGGCTCCGTGGCCGGATTCCGCGATGTCCCCGGCCGGGCTGCCGGTCAGCCGCTCCCCGTCGAGCGCTCCCTGCAGCAGCAGGGCCGCCGCCGTCTTGTCCACCACCGCCCGCCGGTCCCGTGATCCCCGGCCACTGCGGCGCAGCACCTCATGCGCGATCACGGTGGTGAAACGTTCATCAACCAAGCGCACCGGAACGGGCGCGAGCCGACTGGCCAGCGTGCCCGCAAACGTCCTGGCATCGGCGGCGGCGGCACCCTCGCGGCCCGACAGCCCGGTAGGCAGCCCGACGATCACCTCGATCGCCTTGTGCTCGATGGCGAGCCTGACCAAGTTGTCCAGGTCGCCCCGGCCATGAGGGACAGTGGTCAGCGGACTGGCCAGGAGCCCGTCGGGATCACTCGTCGCCACACCGATCCTGGCCGATCCCAGGTCGATGGCGAGCCTGACGCCGACCCTCAATCGAGAGTCCCGCCGGCCCCGGATCTCGTCGGCGCAACGGTATGGCTGCAGCACGGTCTCACGGTACGCTACCGGGTCGGGTCATGTCCCTCACAACCGCCCGAACCGCACCAAAAGCATCGTCAATCGCTCGCGTTGTATTGTCGCCGAGCGGCGCTCCGCCGCCTTGGGCGACATCATCTCGGCCGCCACCGCCTCCGCCCAGGATGCCCGCCGCGGTCCGGACCAGGGCACCAGCCGCCAGGCCGAGCCGGCGTGCCGCCTCGTTGACGGTGATCACGACTGTGGGCCGGTCGGCGGGCAGGCCTGCGACCATAACGACGACGGGCCGCTGAGCGGGCAGCCGGCCGCGGATGTCCAGCGCCAGCTTGCGGATCCCGTCGGCCGCGGTCCCATCGGGGACCCGGTGCGCGACGAACGCCGCGCCGCCCACGTCCTCGGCGTCACGGGCCAGGCCCTCCGCCGCGCCGAGCAGCTGGGCCGAGCGGAGCCGGTCAAGGTCCCGCTCGGCATCCCTGAGCCGGGTCACCAGCGCCGCGACGCGTTCCGGCAACTTGTCCCGGCGAACCTTGAGCTGCTCGGTGAGCTGGCTGACCAGGACGCTCTCCGTGGCCAGGAACCGGAACGCGTCCGTGCCGACCAGCGCCTCCACCCGGCGTACTCCAGAGCCGATCGACGACTCGCCGAGGATCTTGACCAGGCCCAGCTGGCCGGACCGCGCGACGTGGGTGCCCCCGCACAGCTCGCGGGAGTAGTCACCAACCTCGACCACGCGGACCTGGTCACCGTACTTCTCGCCGAAGAGCGCCACCGCGCCCATCGCCCGCGCCTCTTCGATCGGGGTGACGAACGCCCGGACATCCAGGTCGTTGATGAGGACATGATTCACCTCATCCTCCGCGTCACGCAGCACCGACGGCGGGACCGCGCCCGCCGCGGTGAAGTCGAACCGCAGCCGGCCGGGCGAATTCTCCGAGCCGGCCTGCGCCGCGGACTCGCCCAGGGCGCCGCGGAACGCCCGGTGCACGAGGTGCGTGGCCGTGTGCGAACGGGAGATGGCCCGCCGCCGCTCGACGTCGATCTCCGCGTGCGCGGGCGCGCCGACCGTTATCTCGCCAGCGGTGACCACTCCCCGATGCACCACCAGCCCTGGCACCGGCGACTGCACGTCACGGACCTCGAACTCGGCCCCCGAACCTCCGGTCGCGCCCGATACCCGGATCACGCCGGCGTCGGCCAGCTGGCCGCCGCCCTCGGCGTAGAACGGGGTGCGGTCGAGGACGACCTCGGCCTGGGTGCCCGCACCGGCCGCGGCGACCTGCGCGCCGTTCACCAGCAGCCCGGTCACCGTGGCGTCGCCGGTGATCTGGTCGTACCCGATGAAGGTGACCGGCCCGGACCGTTCCAGCAGCGCGGCGAACGCGGAGATGTCGGCGTTTCCCGTCTTCTTCTCGATCGAGTCCTGTTTGGCCCGCTGCCGCTGCTCGGCCATGAGCCTGCGGAACCCCTCCTCGTCGACGGCCAGCCCCTGCTCGCTGGCCATCTCCAGGGTGAGATCGATGGGGAACCCGTAGGTGTCGTGCAGCTGGAATGCCTGGTCCCCCGGCAGCGTCGCGGATCCGCGCCGCTTGACCTCGCCGACCGCGGCGTCGAAGATCGCCGACCCGGTGCGCAGCGTGGACAGGAACGCCGCCTCTTCCGCGTCGATGACCCCCAGGATGCGTGGCGCGTCGGTGCGCAGCTCAGGGAACTGCTCCGCCATGGCGTCGATCGCCACGGTGGCCAGTTCGTGCAGGAACCGCTCGTCGCCGCCGCCGCGCTGGCCGCCAGCCAGCAGCCGGAGGTTGCGGATGCTGCGGCGCAGGATACGGCGGAGCACGTAGCCACGCGACTCGTTGCTCGGCAGCACGCCATCGGAGACCAGCATCACTGACGTGCGGACATGATCGGCTACCACCCGCAGCGACACGTCCGCCCGGTGATCCTTGCCGTACCGCTGCTCGGTCAGTTCCGCCGCGCGGTCAAGCACCTTCCACATGGTGTCGATCTCGTAGATGTTGTCGACGCCCTGCAGGATGGCCGCCATCCGCTCCAGGCCCATGCCGGTATCGATGTTGCGCGCGGGAAGGTCGCCGAGGATCGGCCATCCCTCCTTGCCTGCACCTTCGCCCCGGATGTACTGCATGAAGACGAGGTTCCAGACCTCCAGGTAGCGGTCCTCATCCGCGATCGGGCCGCCTTCCCGCCCATACTCGGGACCGCGGTCGTAGTAGATCTCCGAGCATGGGCCGCACGGTCCGGGAACGCCCATGGACCAGTAGTTGTCCGCCATGCCGCGGCGCTGGATCCGGCTCTCGGGCACGCCCACCATGTCCCGCCACAGCCGGAACGCCTCGTCGTCGTCGTGGAACACCGTGGGCCACAGCCGGTCCTCGGCAAAACCGAAACCGCCATCGTTTTCCGACCGGGTGAGCAATTCCCAGGCGAAAGGGATCGCCTGGTCCTTGAAGTAGTCACCGAACGAGAAGTTCCCCAGCATCTGGAAGAACGTCCCATGCCGGGTGGTCTTGCCCACTTCCTCGATGTCGGGCGTCCTGACGCACTTCTGGCAGGTGGTGGCGCGCCTGAACGGCGGCGACTGCTGGCCAAGGAAGTACGGCTTGAATGGCTGCATCCCGGCGTTGACGAGCAGCAGCGTGGGGTCCTCGGCGATCAGGCTGGCCGAGGGCACGACCGTGTGGCCTCGCTGCTCGAAATACGTCAGGAAGCGGCGGGCGATCTCTGCCGACTCCATCAGCTGCCATCCTCCCCATTCTCGGTCGATCTGCGCTCCGGCAATCTGCGCTCCGGCAATTCGTGGCCTGGCCATCGTCGCTCAGTCAGCGCCGGGCGAACCTGCTGGCTTCCGAGGGTAGGCGGTGCCTGCCTGGGATGTCGCTCCATATAAAGCTCCATGCCCTCGCGCACGTCGCCGACGAAACGGGTCAGCTCCCGGGCTCTGGGTCCCGGCACGATCGAGCGCACGAGCCGGGTCGCCCGCCGGTAGCCGGTCACGCCCAGGACGGCGCCGAGGGTCAGCCAGAACAGCCTGCGTATCACCGCCTGGCCTCCTCCCGCTGCGGCGAGGCGAGGCTGCGCTCCAGGGCCCTGGCCGCGGGCCGGGTGTAGGCCCGGCGCCCCGCGCTCCCGGTGCGGCCAGCGCTGGCGCTGCGACCGGCGCTGCCGTGGTCGTCGCGGCGCAGCTGAGTGGCCCGACGCAGGCCGTACACCAAGGCGGAGACTCTGGCCAGCGGCGTGCCAGCGCCGCTCGCGATCACCCGGGCCAGCGGCGCGAGGGACGTCACCCGGTCGGTCAGCTCGGCCATGTTGGCCGTGACCTCGTCCATGCTGGCGGTGATCGCATCGGTCTTGACGATCTGCTCCCCAGCCCTGTCGACCGCCGCGTTGGCCCGGTCGATGGCGAGCTCGCCCCGTTCCCGCAGATCCGCGACCGCGCTGGAGGTCTGGGACACCAGCCCGGCCAGCTTGATCAGCAGGTAGACCGCGGCGCACACGCCGATGACCCAGAATGCCGCGGCGATGATCACCGCGACCCAGACCGCGGTTAGCATGGTTTCTCCTGCACCAGCCGACCTTATCGCTTGGTATCCGCCCGGGATGAATCCCGGGGATTCCTTCTGCGGGCCCGCGCCGCGAGCCTGACCTGCGGTCAGCTGTCTCCCTGGTCCGGCGGCCGGTCCCGCACCTGATTCCGGGCCCCGTCCAGAATGGCCCTGATCCGCTCGGCCCGGTCGGTGAAACGTGCCTCGGCGCCGCGGCGGGTTGGCTCATAGTACCGGCGCCCGACCACCTGATCCGGCGCGTACTGCTGCGCGACGATGCCCTCCTCGACGTCATGCGGGTACTGGTAGTCCTGGCCATGGCCGAGGCGCGCGGCGCCCGGGTAGTGGGCATCGCGCAGGTGCGCGGGCACTGGGCCGGCCAGCCCGGCGCGGACGTCCTGCCCGGCCGCCCCGATAGCCTTCACCACCGCGTTGGACTTGGGCGCCAGCGCCAGGTGGATGGTGGCCTGGGCGAGGTTGATCCTCGCCTCGGGCAGGCCGACGAACTCGACCGCCTGCGCGGCCGCCACGGCCACGCCGAGAGCCGACGGGTCCGCCATCCCGACGTCCTCGCTGGCGTGCACGATCAGGCGACGGGCGATGTACCGGGGATCCTCCCCCGCCTCGATCATCCGGGCCAGGTAATGCAGCGCGGCGTCGGCGTCACTGCCCCTGATGCTCTTGATGAACGCGCTGATCACGTCGTAATGCTGGTCACCGGCGCGGTCATAGCGGACCGCCGCGCGGTCCACGGCCCGTTCCAGGGCGGCGGAATCGATCGACCCGCCCCGGCGCACGCCGAGCGCGGCGGCTTCCAGGTAGGTGAGCGCCCGCCGGGCGTCGCCGCCCGACAGCCGCACCAGGTGCTCGGCCGCGTCCTCTTGCAGGGTGACGGTACCGCCGAGCCCGCGCTCGTCGGCCAGGGCGCGGCCGATGACCTCGCGCATGTCCCCGTCGCCCAGCGGCTGCAGGGTGAGCAGCAGGGACCTGGACAGCAGTGGCCCGACCACGGAGAAAGACGGGTTCTCGGTGGTGGCGCCGATGAAGGACACCCAGCGGTTCTCCACCGCTGGCAGCAGCGCGTCCTGCTGCGCCTTGTTGAACCGGTGCACCTCGTCGATGAACAGCACGGTCTGGGTACCGGTCAGGCCCAGGTCGCGGCGGGCGGTCTCGATCGCCGACCGCACGTCCTTGACGCCGGCGGTGACCGCGGAAAGCTCAGCGAACTTTCGCTTGGTGGCCAGGCTCAGGACGTGTGCGAGGGTGGTCTTCCCGGTGCCCGGGGGCCCCCAGAGCACCAGGGACATCCCGGCGTCGTGCTCGGCCAGCTTGCGCAGCGGCGTTCCCTCGCCGGTCAGATGCGGTTGCCCGACGACCTCGTCGAGGGTGCGCGGGCGCATCCGCACGGCCAGCGGGGCGGCAGCCCTCGCGGCCTCTTCGCCCGCCGCGTCGAAGAGGCTGTCTGCCTGGCCGTCTGTCCGGGCCACAGCTCGACACTATCCGGGCCGGACGGCCCGGATGTCCCCGCCGGCCGGGTGGCTGTCGAACTCGGGCGGGCTCCCGTTCTCAGCCATCCGAGCCGCTTTCCGTGACGGGGGGCATCACGTCGATGCCCGCCTCCTTGCGCTGCTGCGCCGTGATCGGCGTCGGCGCGCCGGTCAGCGGGTCGAGCCCGGATGCCGCCTTGGGAAAAGCGATCACGTCCCTGATCGTGTCGCGCTCGGCGAGCAGCATGATCAGGCGGTCCCAGCCGAACGCGATCCCGCCGTGCGGCGGCGGGCCGAACCGCAGCGCATCAAGCAGGAAGCCGAACTGGGACTGTGCCTCCTCACGGGACAGCCCGATAACGTCGAAGACCTGCTGCTGCATGGCTGGGCGGTGGATGCGGATCGACCCGCCGCCGATCTCCGTGCCGTTGCAGACCATGTCGTAGGCATCGGCGAGGGCCCCGCCCGGCTCGGCCGCGAACTTGTCCGCCCACTCGGGCAGCGGGGCGGTGAACGGGTGGTGCACCGCGGTCCAGCCGCCCGCGCCGTCCTCCTCGAACATGGGAGCGTCGACCACCCAGGTGAACGCCCAGGCAGCGGGGTCGATGAGTCCGAGGCGGTGGCCAATCTCCAGCCGGGCCGCGCCGAGCAGCGACTTGGCCTGCGCAGGCGTGGCCGCCGCGAAGAACACGCAGTCGCCCGGGCCCGCGCCGACGGCCGCGAGCAGGCCGGCGCGTTCCTCCTCGGACAGGTGCCGGGCGACGGGGCCCGACTCTGACACCGACCCCTCGGCGTCCGCCAGGACGTACGCCAGGCCCCGCGCGCCCCGGGCGCGGGCCCACTCCTGCCAGCCGTCCAGCTCCCGGCGCGACTGCGTCGCCCCGCCGGGCATCACCACCGCCCCGACGTGAGGGGCCTGGAACACGCGGAACGCCGTCTGCGCGAAGTAGCCGGTCAGGTCCACCAGCTCGCAGCCGAACCGCAGGTCCGGCTTGTCCGACCCGAACCGGTCCATCGCCTCCGCGTAGGTCATCCGGGGAATCGGCCGGGGCAGGTCGTAGCCCGCGATCTCGGCCCAGAGCCGGCCCACCATGTCCTCGCCCACCGTGATGACGTCATCCCGGGTGACGAAGCTCATCTCGATATCGACCTGGGTGAACTCCGGCTGCCGGTCGGCTCGGAAGTCCTCGTCACGGAAGCAGCGGGCCAGCTGCCAGTACCGTTCGAGGCCGCCGACCATGAGCAGCTGCTTGAACAGCTGCGGCGACTGCGGCAGGGCGTACCAGTGGCCGGGGCGCAGCCGTACCGGGACCAGGAAGTCGCGTGCCCCCTCCGGGGTGGACCTGGTCAGGTACGGCGTCTCCACGGTGACGAAACCATGCTCCCGCATAACGTCGCTGACCAGGTAGGTCGCCTGCGAACGGGTACGCAGCGCCGCCGCTGTCTCGGCGCGCCGGATGTCCAGGTAGCGGTAGCGCAGCCGGATGTCCTCATTCAGCTCGCCGGCACCCTCGACGGGGAACGGCAGCGGGTCAGCCTCGGCGAGCACTTCGAGCCCGTCGGCGACCACCTCGATCTCACCGGTGGGCAGCTCCGGGTTCTCGTTGCCCGCGGGCCTGCGGCGCACCTCACCGGCGACCCGGATGCAGAACTCGGCGCGCACGGCGTGCGCCGGGCTGTCCTCCCCCTCGTCGCGGAACACGACCTGGACGACACCGCTGGCGTCGCGCAGGTCGATGAAGGTGACGCCGCCGTGGTCACGCCTGCGGGCCACCCAGCCCGCCAGCACCACGCTGTCACCGGCCTGCGGCGCGCGCAGCGCGCCCGCCTCGTGGGTACGGATCATGAACCGCCCAGCCTCCCCATCACGTGTCTCACAGTCCTGTGGCCCGGGTGGCGCGCGGAGCCTGGCTGCCTGGCGCCGCGTCGCCCGGGCGAGCCCCGGGCACGAGGCCGGTCAGGAACGGGTTGCTGGCGCGTTCCTCGCCGATGGTCGTCCGCGGCCCGTGGCCGGGCAGCACCTTCGTCTCGTCCGGCAGCGTCAGGCACACCCGGGCCAGGCTGTCCAGCATGGCCGCATCGTCGCCGCCCGGCAGGTCGGTCCGCCCGATCGACCCGGCGAACAGCAGGTCCCCGGAGAACATGGCCTCATGGCCAGACCGCAGCGTCACCGACCCGGGCGTGTGACCCGGTGCGTGGTCCACGATGAGTTCGACGCCCGCCAGCCGCAGCACCGTGCCGTCGTCAAGCACCCTGACCTCGTCGGGCTCGGTGAAGGTGAGGCCGCCGAGGAGCTGCTGGCCGACCCGCAGCGGGAAGCCGCGGGCCGGGTCGGCCAGCAGCGCCCGGTCCGCGGGGTGGATGTAGGCGGGAATGTTTCTTGCGCCGCACACCGGTGCGACGGACCAGACATGGTCGATGTGACCGTGTGTCGCCAGCACCGCCACCGGCTTGAGCCGGTACCGCGTGAGGATCTCCTCGATCCCGCCTTCCGCATCCTGGCCGGGGTCGATGATCAGGCATTCCTCGCCGGGCCCGGGCGCCACGACGTAGCAGTTCGCGGCGAACGAGCCGGCCGGGAACCCAGCTACCAGCACGGCCGGCCTCCCTGGCAGGTGCTTGACGGGTGAGCAGGTACTGCCCGTACAGGCTACCGATCGGCCCGTGCCAGCCGCGAACCGGTAACAGCGACGTCACGACCTCGCACCGGCCGGTACCATTCGCGAAGTTTCGCTGATAAGCAGGCAGCAGCTAGCTAGGAGGACCGGACCCGTGGCGGGTAAGAGGGATCGCCAGCGCAAGCTCGCCCGTGCGCGTTACGAGCGCCAGCAGGAACGGCGCGCGGATCGGGCCAGGCGCGCTCGGCTCTGGACGGTGATCGGCGTGGCGTGCTTGGTGGTCATCGGGATCGGCGTGGGCGGATACTTCTTCCTGCGGCCCGGTGGCAGCAACGCCGCCGCATCCTCGGCGACCGCCACGCCGACCGCCACCGCGACGGCGACCGCTACCCCGACCCCGACCCAGGTCGCCGAGCCAGCCACGCACTGCGCCTACACGTCCAGCCCGCCCGCGGCGCGCAGTGTCGGCATGCCGCCGACCACGCCCGCCTCCACCGCCACCTATCAGGCGACCATTGTCACCAACCGCGGCAATGTCGTGATCGACCTGCTGAACAGCAAGGCGACCTGCACGGTCAACTCGTTCGTGTACCTGGCGGCGAAGAATTACTTCAGCAGCACGACGTGCCACCGGCTGACCACCGGCAGCCTGTCCGTGCTGCAGTGCGGGGACCCCACGGGCAAGGGCACCGGTGGTCCTGGCTACGGGTTCGCCAACGAGAACACCACCGGGGCCACCTACTCGGCGGGCACCGTGGCCATGGCGCACTCCTCGCTGCCGAACAGCAACGGCAGTCAGTTCTTCATCGTGTACAAGAACTCCACCCTGAGCCCCAACTACACGCCGTTCGGCAAGGTCGTCACGGGACTGGGAATTATCCAGAGCGTGGCCCAGGCGGGCTCGGACAACGCCAACGGCTCCGGGGACGGTCATCCGAAGGAGCCTGTCGTCATTGAGAAAGTCACAATAAAGAAGACCTGATCGGCGGCGTCGCCGGATCAGGGCTGAGCAGGAGGTTAGCGGTGAGTACCGCCAACGATCCGTGGGGCCGGGTGGATGCCGACGGTACGGTCTACGTGCGTACCGTAGGCGGCGAGCGGGTGGTTGGCTCATGGCAGGCAGGCAGTCCGGATGAGGCGCTGGCGTTCTTCCGGCGCAAGTTCGAGTCCCTGGAGACCGAGGTCACCCTGCTCGAGCAGCGGATCTCCGCCACGGACCTGTCCCCGGGCAGCGCGCGCGCGACCATCGACCGCCTGCTGGCCGCGGTGTCGACCGCGAACGCGGTCGGTGACCTCGACTCGCTGCACGGCCGGCTGGAGGCCCTGACCGGCCAGGTCGACCACCGCCGCGAGGAAGTGCGCGCCGCGCGGGAACACGCCCGCTCCGAGGCTAAGGACATCAAGGAGCGCATCGTGGCCGAGGCCGAGCAGATCGCCTCCGAGGCAACGCACTGGAAGATCAGCGGTGAGCGGCTGCGCCAGCTTCTGGAGGAGTGGAAGGCCGCGCCGCGCGCGGACCGCGCTGTGGAGACCGCACTGTGGAAGCGGCTGTCAGCCGCCCGAAATGCGTTCACCAAGCGGCGCAAGGTCTACTTCGCCGGGCTTGAGGAGGAGCGGGAGGGCGCCAAGGCCCGCAAGGAGAAGCTGGTGGCCGAGGCGGAAGCGCTGGCGACCTCGACCGACTGGGGTCCCACGGCGGCAGCCTTCCGGGAACTGATGCGGTCGTGGAAGGCGTCGGGCCGCGCGGGCCGCGGCGACGAGGACGAACTGTGGACCCGGTTCAAGACCGCCCAGGACGCCTTCTTCCAGGAGCGGTCGAAGGTGTTCTCGGCTAAGGAGACCGAGTTGCGCGAGCACGCCGAGGTCAAGGCGGCGCTGCTGGAGGAGGCGGGGCAACTCGTGCCGGTGACCAGCGTCCGGGCCACCCGGGCGGCGCTGCGGTCCATCCAGGAACGCTGGGAGCATGCGGGCCCGGTGCCCAGGGAGGCCCACGAGCGGCTGGAGTCCGGCCTGCGCCGGGTCGAGGACGCGGTGCGCAAGGCCGAAGACGCGCAGTGGCGGCGGTCCAACCCGGAGGCCCTGGCGCGGGCCAAGGGGACGGTGGAGCAGATCCGGGCCGCCATCTCCGGCCTGGAAGAGCAGTTGGCCAAGGCGCAGGCGCGCGATGACGGCCAGGCGGCGGAGCGGGCCGAGGAAGCCATCGCCGCCCGCCGTTCCTGGCTTGAAGAAGCCGAACGGACTCTGGCCGAACTGTCTGGCTAGGACCGGGGCCTGTCTAGCTGGTGATCCGGTAGACATCGTAGACGCCGTCGATGGCGCGCACGGCGCGCAGCACGTGGCCGAGGTGCTTGGGGTCGCCCATCTCGAAGGTGAACCGGCTTACCGCGACCCGGTCCCTGGTGGTGGTCACCGACGCCGACAGGATGTTGACGTGCTGCTCTGAGATGGACCGGGTCACATCGGAGAGTAGGCCGGTCCGGTCCAGCGCCTCCACCTGGATGGCCACCAGGAACAGCGAACCCTCGGTAGGCGACCAGCGGACCGCCACGAGCCGCTCGGGCTGGGAATCGAGGAGGTGCCGGAGGTTGAGGCAGTCCGCCCGGTGCACGGACACGCCGTGCCCGCGGGTGACGAAGCCGGTGATCTCATCGCCTGGCACCGGCGTGCAGCATTTGGAGAGCCGGGCCCACACGTCCGAGGCACCCTCGACGACCACCCCCGAGTCCCCGGCTGGCCGGGGACGGGGGTCCCGGGTGGGCAGCATCGCCTCGGCGAGATCTTCCTGCGCACCGGCGATTCCGCCCGCCGATTGGACCAGTTTGGACGCCACGGACTGGGCGCTGACGTGGCCCTCGCCGACCGCCGCGTACAGGGCTGACAGGTCCGTGTACCGCAGTTCCCTCGCGATCGAGAGCAGTGCGTCCCCGGTGGCGAGCCGCTGGAGCGGCAGGCCTTGCTTGCGCATCGCCCGGGCGATGGCGGTCTTGCCGGTCTCGGCCGCCGCCTCCCGGCGCTCCTTGGAGAACCAGTGCCGGATTTTGTTACGGGCCCGGGCGCTCTTCACGAAGCCGAGCCAGTCCCGGCTCGGCGCCGCGTCCTGGGCCTTGGAGGTGAAGATCTCCACGGTGTCGCCGTTGTCGAGCGTGCTTTCCAGCGCCACGAGGCGGCCGTTTACCCTGGCCCCGATCGTCCGGTGGCCCACCTCGGTGTGGATGGCGTAGGCGAAGTCCACCGGCGTCGCCCCCTGGGGCAGCCCGATCACCTCGCCGCGAGGGGTGAAGACGTACACCTCGGCCGCGCCCAGGTCGAACCGGAGCGATTCCAGGAACTCGGCTGGGTCCGCGGTTTCGCGCTGCCAGTCGACGAGCTGCCGGAGCCAGGCCATGTCTGCCGCGCCGCTCTGCCCGCCGCCCCGGCCCGGCACGGTCTCCTCCTTGTACTTCCAGTGCGCGGCCACGCCGTACTCGGCCCGCCGGTGCATGCCCCAGGTCCTGATCTGCATCTCGACCGGCTTGCCCTCCGGGCCGATCACGGTGGTGTGCAGCGACTGGTACATGTTGAACTTCGGCATCGCGATGTAGTCCTTGAAGCGCCCCGGGACGGGATTCCACCGGGCGTGCACCGTGCCGAGGGCCGCATAGCAGTCGCGGACCGAGTCGACGAGGACGCGGATGCCCACCAGATCGTAGATGTCGTCGAACCCCACGTTCCGCGCGATCATCTTCTGGTACACGGAGTAGTAGTGCTTGGGCCGCCCGGTGACCCGCGCCTTGACCTTCGCGTCGTGCAGGTCCGAATGGACGTCCTCGATAACCTCCTGCAAGAAGACGTCGCGGCGGGGAGCCCGTTCGGACACCAGCCGCGCGATCTCGTCGTAGCGCTTGGGGAACAGGGTCGCGAAGGCCAGGTCCTCGAGTTCCCATTTCACCGTGTTCATGCCGAGCCGGTGCGCGAGCGGCGCGAAGATCTCCAGGACCTCCCGCGATTTGCGCTCCTGCTTCTCCCGCGGCAGGTAGCGCAGGGTTCGCATGTTGTGTAGCCGGTCGGCCAGCTTGATCACGAGGACCCTGATGTCACGGGACATCGCGACCACCATCTTGCGGACGGTCTCCGCCTCGGCGGCGTCCCCGTACTTGACCTTGTCCAGCTTGGTGACCCCGTCGACGAGCGCCGCGACGTCGTCGCCGAACTCGCGCCGCAACTGGGCCAGGGTGTAGTCGGTGTCCTCGATGGTGTCGTGCAGCAGGGCCGCGCACAGGGTCTCGTGATTCATCCCCAGCTCGGCCAGGATGGTGGCCACGGCGAGCGGATGCGTGATGTAGGGATCGCCGCTCTTGCGCTTCTGGCCGGAATGCCATTGTGCGGCGACGCCGTATGCGCGCTCGATGAGCCTGATGTCCGCCTTGGGATGCGTGGCGCGGACCGTCTTGATCAGGGGCTCGAGCACGGGGTTCACCCCCCCTCCGCGGGGTGCGCCGAGGCGGGCCAGCCGTCGGCGGACCCCTGCGCCCCCCGGGGTACCGCCGGTTGCCGCGGGCCGGCCGGTGGTGTCACTGGCCCCCGTGCTCTCCGCGCGGGCCGCTACCGGTGTCCCTGTCGCATCTGTGGGTGCGGCGGGAGTTGCAGTGGGGGGCGTGGCAGCGGGCTGTGTGGCAACGCCGGGCACGGCCTCGTCCGGCGTCACGACCGCGTCCTCCCCGGCTGCGGCCTCCTGGTCGGACGCCGCAGGGTGGGCGGGCGTGACTCCGGCTCCGGTCGTGCCGGTCGTTGCCACGTCACCGGCCAAGTGGGCTCCTCAGGTCCGCCAAGACACCAGTCTATCGGCGGCTGATGCCCGGAGTGCCTGCTCGGGCCTGCCCGTCACACCACCAGGAGTGAGCGGACACGCAGGCCGGCGAGCCGGGCCCTGCCGTCCAGGAAGCCGAGTTCCAGGATGACCGCGATGCCGGCGACCTCGCCGCCGGCCCGCCGGACCAGATCCGCGGCCGCCTCGGCGGTGCCGCCGGTGGCCAGCACGTCGTCCACGATGAGCACCCGCTCACCGGGCGCGAAGGCATCCTGGTGGACCTCGATGGTGGCTGTCCCGTACTCCAGCTGATAGGTCTGCGCGTAGGTCGGGGCGGGCAGCTTCCCCTCCTTGCGGACCGGTACGAAGCCAGAACCGAGCTGGCAGGCCACCGAGGCGGCGAGGATGAAGCCGCGGGCCTCGATGCCGGCCACCTTGTCCACCTGGCCATGCCCGCCTGCCAGGGCAGCGATGACCGCGCGCAGCGCGGCGCCGTCCGCGAGCAGCGGCGTGATGTCCTTGAACACGATCCCCGGCTGCGGGTAATCGGCGATGTCCCTGATCCTGGTCTTGATCAGATCGGCAATGGCCGGGGCCGCCGAGATTTCACCGGGCAGCACCGGCTACCGCCGCTTCTTCTTGCCGCTGGGGCGGCGTTTGGCCGAACTGGGACGGCGCGGCTGCTGTCGCGGGGTCGGGCGGGCGCCAGGGCCGGGGGTGCCGCGCGGGGCGGCCTGGCCCGCGGGCACCTTCTCGCTGGAAGTGGCGTCGGCGCCGGAGTCGTAGCTGGCCTCCACGACGTCCTCTCCGGCGGGCCCGTCATCGACTGCGGCGGCCGCCGCTGCGCCGGGCTTGCCGGTGGCCTTGGCCGCCGCGCGCTTAGCCGCCCGCCCGCCCGACTCACGCAGGGCCACCCGCTTGGCGAGGGCCTTGAACTGCGGCTCGCGCTCCTTCAGCTGGGCGAGAACCGGGGTCGCGATGAAGATCGAGGAGTACGTGCCGGACAGCATGCCGACGAACAGCACCAGCGCGAGGTCCTTCAGCTCGCCCGCCCCGAGCAGGCCCGCGCCGACGAACAGGATCCCGGCTACGGGGAGCAAGGCGATCAGCGAGGTGTTGATGGACCGGACCAGGGTCTGGTTGAGCGCGAGGTTGGCGGCCTGGCTGTAGGTGCTCCGGGAGGAGCCCAGCAGCCCGGCGGTATTTTCCCGGACCTTGTCGAAGACGACCACGGTGTCATACAGCGAGTAACCGAGGATGGTGAGCAGGCCGATAACGGTGGCCGGGCTGACGTCGAAGCCGGCCAGCGCGTAGACCCCGATCGTGATCACGATGTCGTGGGCCAGCGCGATCAGCGCGGCGACGGCCATCTTCCACTCGAACGCTATCGACAGGTAGATGACGATCACGACCAGGAACGCGATCAGTGCCTGCAGCGCCTTCTGCGAGATCTGGCTGCCCCAGGTGGGCCCGACAAAGGTCGGACTCACCTGCCTGACGCCAAGGTCGTGGCTGATGGCGGCCGCCACCTTGGCCGACTGACTGTAGGGCAGCTTGCCGGTCTGCACCAGCCAGGTGGCTCTACTGCCGCTGCCCACCTGCTGGACGATCACGTTCTGGCTGCCGCCCCCCGAGCTGGTGACCACGTTGCGCACCTGGGCGATCGAGGCGTGCGGGGCGCTGAACCGGAACAGGGAGCCGCCCTTGAAATCGACGCTGAAATTAAGCCCGCGGCCGAACAGGGCCACGACGGCGATCACCAGGATCAGCCCGGAGATGGCGTACCAGAGGCGCCGCCTGGCGACGAACTCGACGGACACCTCACCGCGGTAGAGCTTGCCGCCGACGCTGCCGAGCCGGGACATCACGCCTCCTTCGCCGAGGTCCTGGCCGGGCTGGCCGCCGGGCGTGGTGTCGAGCCCCGCCATGGCGCGCGGGCGCCCAGGCGGGCTGGGTCGAGGCCGGACAGCGGGTGCCCCTGGCCATAGAACTTGGTCCTGGCCAGCAGGGTGACCGTGGGCTTGGTGAACAGGAACACCACGACGATGTCGATGACGGTGGTCAGGCCGAGGGTGTAGGCGAAGCCCTTGACGTCAGTTACGGAGAACAGGTAAAGCAGCGAGGCGGCGAGGAAGGACACGGTATCGGAGACCAGGATGGTCCGCCGGGCCCGTTTCCAGCCGCGTTCCACCGCGGTCCGCAGCGTCCGCCCGTCGCGGACCTCGTCGCGGAGGCGCTCGAAGAAGATGACGAACGAGTCCGCCGTGATGCCGATGGCCACGATGAGGCCGGCCACCCCGGCCAGGCTCAGCGTGAAGTTCTGGTACTTGCCGAGCACGACGACCGACTCGTAGACCAGGGTCGCGGCGATCGCCAGGCTGGATACCGCGACCAGTGCCAGGCCCCGGTAGTAGAGCAGGCAGTAGGCGACGACGAGGATCAGGCCGATCACGCCGGCCAGCAGGCCCGCGGTGAGCTGGTCATGACCGAGGGTGGGCGTGACCGACTGGACTGACAGCTCCTTGAAGCTGAGCGGCAGGGCACCGTAGTTGAGCACGTTGGCCAGCGATGTGGCGTCGGTCTGGCTAAATCCCGGGTTGCCGCCGGTGATCTGCGCCGAGCCGCCCGTGATCGCCCCCTGCGTCTGGGGCGCCGAGACAATGTTTCCGTCCAGGACGATGGCGATGTCATCCAGCGGCGATGTCGCGGTGTTGGTGGTGCTGTTCCAGTACTTGTTGAACTGCTCCGTCGTGAGCTGGCCGAACGCCTTCGTGCCCGCGCCGTTGAAGGTCAGGTTGACCTGCCAGTACACGCTGGATTGCATCAGGGTGGCGCTGGCGCCTCCCGGAGGGATCATCGTGCCGAGCACCTTGGCCTTGTCCAGCACGTACTTATTCCCGCTCTTGTCGCACGCGACGATCTGGATGTTCGGGTTGTCGTACTCGGGGGGCTGCCCCGCGTAGCCGACCTGCTGCTTCCAGTTCTTGTCGGCGCAGTTGAGCTTGTTGAACAGCGCCTTGACGGGGGCGCTGACCAGGCTGGCGTTTCCGGAGGCCTGGCTGACCTGGGAAACCCCGGGTGTAGCAGATGCCGAGGGCGTCGGCGAGGCGCTGGCCGCGGCGGTCGCGGGCGCGCTGGCCGACGGGCTGGCCGAAGCCGCGGGCAGCCCGCGGGCCCGGCTCGCCATCTCCTGGGCGCTGGCGGCGGCACCGGCGCCCGGTGCGCCCGCGGCGTGCGCCGAGGCAGTGGCGGACGTCTTGGGTGACGTAGCGGGCTTGGTCGAGCTTGCCGTGGGCGTCGGGGTCGCGGACGCCGAGGCACTGGCCGACGGCGTCGGCGCGGCCACGCTGGTGTTCTGCGCCACCAGTAGCACCTGGCGGAAGAGGAGGTCGGCGGTCTGCCCGAGCAGGTTCACCACCTGGCTTGCTCCCTTGCCCGGGACCGACACCGTGATTTGGTCGGCGCCCTGCTGCTGGACCTGCGCCCCGGTGAAGCCCGCGCCGTTGACGCGACCCTCCATGATCTGCTTGGCCTGCTGCATGGACGATGCCGAGGGCCGCTGGCCCTTGGCCGTCTGGGCCTGCAGCGCCACCGTGGTGCCGCTGGTGAGGTCGAGGCCGAGGTGCACCTGGAGGTCCTTGTGCCAGTTGGCCGGCTGGAAGGCGTTGGAGCCTACGATCGCCAGGAATAGCACCACGATCAGCGCGACCAGCACCGCCAGTGCGCGCCCCGGCCGGGAAACGTTACCGCTTGCGGGAGCCACTTCTCGGTTGTCCTTTGATTCTCATGTTGTCGGGGCCGCCAGCTGCCAGCGTCAGTGCCCGGCCGATAAGTCCTTGGTGTCCTTCGAGTACCCGTCCTCGGCGGCGCTTCCCGGGGTGCTGGACTCGTCGTCCATGGTCGGCCCGGTCATGCCCGTCCCGTCGTCCTCGGAAATCACCTCCATGACGGCCCGGCGCAGGAAACGCGCCTGGACGCCGGGCGCGATCTCGAGCACCACGTCGTTGTCATCCGCGGAGACCACCGTCGCGTACATCCCAGCCGTGGTGCGAACCTGCTGACCGGGCATGACCTGCCGCTGCATTTGCTGGGCCTGACGCTGCCTGTTGCGCTGCGGCCGGATCATCACGAAGTAGAACAGGCCGAACAGGACCACGATCACCAGGAGGAACGTGTAATTCCCTGACGATGACTTGGCCGCGGCCGCGAGGTAATTGACGTTCCCCATCCGGGGCATCCTTCCAGTTGATGTGCTTCGCCTGGTCACGTGCCAGCCAGGGCCGGCGCCGACGAGGGCCGGCTTCCTTGGCCAAGCGGCTGTCGTTGACCGACTGCCGCAGTGTAGCGGCGTGCAAGCGACGCACCAACAGGCTACGGCTTCCGGCGACTGATCGTGACAAGCCTGCGACCGAAACCGCCCCGATCGGTCATTCGAACAGGCTGCCCGGGACGGACAGGCCAGGTGGTTCCGGCGGTGTGAGACCGAGATGTTCCCACGCGGCGGGGGTGGCCACCCGGCCCCGCGGCGTCCTGGCGATGAGCCCGGCCCGCACCAGGAACGGCTCGGCCACCACCTCGACCGTTTCTGCCTCCTCGCCGACCGCGACGGCGAGGGTAGACAGGCCGACCGGGCCGCCGCCGAACCGGTTGATCAGCGCTCGGAGCACCGCCCGGTCGAGGCGGTCCAGGCCCGACTCGTCCACCTCGTACAGTTCGAGGGCGGCGCGGGCGAGGTCACGGGTAATCACCCCGTCCGCGCGGACCTCGGCGTAGTCGCGGACCCGGCGCAGCAGCCGGTTGGCGATCCGGGGGGTTCCCCGGGACCGGCCGGCGATCTCGTCGGCGCCGTCGCTGCCCAGGGCTACGCCCAGCAGGTCCGCCGACCTGCGGATGATGATCTCCAGCTCGGCCGGCTCATAGAAGTCCAGGTGGGCGGTGAAGCCGAACCTGTCCCTGAGCGGTGCGGGCAGCAACCCCGCCCGGGTGGTCGCCCCGACCAGCGTGAAGGGCGCGATGTCCAGCGGGATGGCGGTGGCGCCCGGCCCCTTGCCGACCACGACATCGACCCGGAAGTCCTCCATGGCCAGGTAGAGCATCTCCTCGGCGGGCCTGGCCACGCGGTGGATCTCGTCGATGAACACCACATCGCCGTCGCTCAGCGTGGACAGGATCGCCGCGAGGTCGCCGGCGCGCTCGATGGCGGGGCCGCTGGTGATCCGCAGCGGCGCCCCGAGCTCCGTGGAGATGATCATTGCGATGGTGGTCTTGCCCAGGCCCGGCGGTCCGGAGAGCAGCACGTGGTCGGGCGGCCGCCCGCGGCGCAGCGCGCCTTCGAGGACGAGGGACAGCTGCTCGCGGACCCGGGTCTGGCCGATGAGCTCGTGCAGCCGCTTCGGCCTGAGCGCACCCTCGATCACCCGGTCATCGGCGTCAGCCAGCGGGGAGATCAGCCGGTCCCGCTCGGCGGCGGTCAGCTCAGGCGACTCGCGGGCCGCCGCGTCAGCCGCCGTGTGGGCGCCGTTGGCAGGCGCTGGATCCGGGCCGGTCACGCGCGGCTCAGCTTCTGCAGCGCGGCCCGCAGTGCCCGCGCCACGTCCACCTCCCCGCCGTCCGCCGGGGCGGGTGAGTCCCCGCCGCCCGCAGGCGGCTCCGTCAGCTCAGCCTCGACCGCGGCGATCGCCTGGTCGGCGTCCCGGGCCGGCCAGCCCAGGTTCACCAGACCCGCCCGCACCTGGTCGCGCCAGAGCGCCGCGCGCGGCGCCCGGGCGCCGGAGCCGACCAGGCCCGCGCCGCTGGCCACACCGCCACCCGAGGCACCGGGTGAGCCGAGCCGCCCGGCGAGCTCAAGCACGATCCGCTGCGCGCCCTTCCTGCCGATGCCCGGGACCCGGGTCAGCGCGGTCACGTCCTCGGCGGCGATGGCGCGGCGCAGCCCGTCCGGGCTGAAGGAGGCCAGTATGGCCAGGGCCAGCCGTGGCCCCACGCCGCTGGCCGTCTGGATCAGTTCGAACACGTCCCGCTCGTCGTCGCCCGCGAAGCCGTACAAGGTCAGCGCGTCCTCCCGGACCACCAGGGAGGTCGCGACCCGGGCCCGTTCCCCGGTCCGCAGCGTGGCCAGAGTGCCAGGAGTGCACTGCACCAGCAGGCCGACCCCGCCGACCTCTATCACGGCTCCCTCGGGCGCGATGGCGGCGACCAGCCCGTCCAGATGAGAAATCACCGCAGGTCTCCCGATCTCGTGAGGATGATGGCGCGCCCGGCCGCCGAGTCCGTGGCACTCGCGGCGCGCCCGGCGGCCGAATCCATAGCGCGCACGGCCGCGGCCGCGGCCGCGAGACGCGACTGGGCCCCGCCACGCCACAGATGGCAGATCGCCAGCGCCAGGGCGTCCGCCGTGTCCGCGGGCTTCGGTGGGTCCGCCATACTCAGCAGCCGCATCACCATCGTGGTCACCTGGGCCTTGTCGGCGCGTCCGCTGCCGGTCACGGCCGCCTTCACCTCGCTTGGTGTGTGCAGGGCGACCGGCAGCCCGCGCCGGGCCGCACACAGTACGGCCACGGCGCCGGCCTGCGCCGTGCCCATGACAGTACGGACATTGTGCTGGCTGAACACGCGCTCCACCGCGACGGCGTCCGGCCGGTACTCGGCCAGCCAGGAATCTATCTGGACTTCGAGCGCGAGGAGCCGCGCCGCGATGTCATCGCCGGCCGACGTGCGGACGACACCCGCGGCCACCAGGCCAGGCGGGCGGCCTGCGGTACCGTCCACCACGCCCAGCCCGCACCGGGTCAGTCCGGGATCGACGCCGAGCACCCGCATTCCCGCTCCATCCCGGCCGGCCGTCATTAGGGCATGTCCCGTGGATCTTCAGCCTGCTGCACCGGTGTTTGCCAGCACAGTCGCCGGAGGGCGCCTCGCGGCGTTGTCGTCGTCGCCAATAGCTCCGCTATTGGCTCCTCCTCCGCCTTGCGATGCATCCCTCCGGACGGCCGCTCGCGACGGCCAAGATCCACGGGACACACCCTAGGGCGTCGCCCCGCCCGGCGTGTCGCGGCCCGGTCCTGCGTCAGAAGTAGTCGAGCATGAACGAGTTGGCGGCGAAAGCGCCGTCAAGCGCGGCGTCGCCGCCCGGGTCCCCGCCGGCCGCGAGGCCCGCGCGGCGCAGCGCCGCCACGGCGGTCCCGGCATATAGCGCCGCGAATCCCCGGGCCCCGAGCACGAGCGGCGCCCCCGCGGTCATCGCCGCAGCGGCCGGTTTGCCGTGGGTGAGCACCCCCTTGCCCCCGCTGACCTCAAGCGTCCACAGCCCGTCGTTGCCCAGGCAGGCGGCGTCCGCCAGCCGTAGCCGGGTGGTCACCTCGGCCGTAGGCGGGAAGCCGCGCCCGGCGACCGCCGCGGCGGCGTCCACCACCCGCAGCATCCACTCGTGGGCGCGGGCCAGGGCCAGTTCAGGCTCGCTGATCAGCCAGCGCAGCGGGTCGGCCGGGCCGACGCGGCCGCGGACCGTGCCGGCTATGGATGAGTGTGAGGCGATGATCGCCCACAAGGCCCGGGTGGTCGCCGCCGACGAAGCCAGCGCGCGCTCCACCAGAATCTCGTCGTTCCCGTTGCGCCAGCGGTAGGCGAGAAACCCGTCGGGCGCCAGGTATGCGTACCGGTCCTCGTCGCCGAGCCACCGCCGGACGGTGGCCTCGTCGCGCGTGTTCGGGCCGCTGTCGCGCAGCGCCTCATGCACCCCGCCGATCACGGCGAGCACCTGGCTGGAGTCCTCCGGCCCGCATCGGCGCAGCCCCGCGTCGCCGGCACCATGCTCCGCGGCACCAGGCGCAACGGCACCACGCTCGCCGGCACCACGCTCGGCGGCACCAGGCGCAACGGCAGCACGCTCGCCGGCAGTACGCTCCGCCACACCAGCCGCAACGGCACCACGCTCACCGGTAGCAGGTCCTGGGTCAGCGAGCCAGGGATCCGGTGAGACCAGCGAGCGCAGCGACCGCGCCGGGATCACCACCGTGTCCTGGCCGCCGGCGATCTCCCAGCCCAGTGACCGGTAGATGGCCATCGTCGCCGGATAGAGCACGGACACCGGGTATCCCCGCTCGGCGATGAGGCCGAGCAGGGCCGTCATCAGCGCCCGGCCTGTGCCCCGGCCCCGGTCCTCGGGCGCCACCATGACGCTGGCCACCCCGGCCATCGGCAGGCAGCGCCCCTGCCACCACTGGACCATGTCGTGGTAGCGGGCGGCAGCGACCAGGCGGGAGCCGTCGAAGGCGCCCAGCCACCTGTGGTCGCGGATGGCAGGCTCGGCGTCCGCCTGCCACCGCCCCCGGTCGGCCAGTGAGATCGGCCCGAAGGCACGGCGGCTCAGGTCGAGCAGCAGGCCAAGGTCGTCGTGTGGGCCCAGTTCGCGGATTGTCATCTGGCCGACCCGGTCAGCCGAGCTTCTCCATGACGTCATCGGACACGGAGTAGTTCGCGTACACGTCCTGGACGTCGTCGGAATCCTCAAGCGCCTCGATCAGCCGGAACACCCGTCTGGCCTGATC
>WNFE01000207.1_pt1 | contig 41240 bp, 28 predicted proteins | sample 5400451 | NCBI WGS metagenome assembly WNFE01 (sample SAMN13153344, study PRJNA577476) | soil metagenome | isolation source: 200 cm saprolite under Douglas fir tree site 2 hole 2 | place: USA:California | collected 2015-04-18
TCGAGAACCGCCTCAGCGACACCCGCGACCTGAACGTCTTTACCTATCGCAACTACTACAACGGCGGCGGCGTCGCGATCGGGGACCTCACGGGGGACGGTTTGCCGGAAATCGTGCTGACGTCCAACCAGGGCGGCACTCGGCTGTACCTGAATGAGGGGAACTTCCGCTTCCGGGACGTGACGGAAGAGGCCGGCCTGCACAGCAGGGGATGGACTACCGGCGTCACGCTCGCCGACGTGAACGGCGACGGGCTGCTCGACATCTACATCTGCCACGCCGGCAATGGGCAAGGCAAGCTCCGGGCGAATGAGCTGTACATCAACCAGGGACTGAACGCGCACGGGGTCCCCACCTTCATCGAGCAGGCGGCCGCCTACGGCGTGGCAGACACGGGCTATTCGACCCAGGCGGTGTTCTTCGACTACGACCGCGACGGCGACCTGGACCTCCTGGTGATCCGCAACTCACCCCGGCCGGTCGCGAGCTTCGAGCTGAAGAACACGCGAAACATCCGGGACCCACTCGGCGGCGCCCGGCTCTACCGCAACGACGGCGGCCACTTCGTGGACGTGAGCGAGCAGGCCGGCATCTACGGCGGCGAGATCGGCTTGGGCCTCGGCGTCGGCGTGAGCGACCTGAACCGCGACGGCTGGCCGGACATCTACGTCGCGAATGATTTCTTCGAGCGCGACTATCTCTACCTGAACAAGGGCGACGGCACCTTCGACGAAGTGCTCGAGCGGCAGATGCCCTACATCAGTCTGTCTTCGATGGGACTCGATATCGCGGACATCAACAACGATGGCTGGCCGGATATCTACGTAGCCGACATGCTGCCGGAGGACGAGTACCGGCTCAAAACAACCACCTCTTTCGAGGACTGGCACCGCCTCCAGGACGAAGTGCGCAACGGCTTCCACTACCAGTTCACGCGCAACATGCTCCATCTCAACAACGGCAACGGCACGTTTTCGGAGATCGGCCAAATGGCCGGCGTGGCTCGAACGGACTGGAGCTGGAGCCCGCTGATCGCGGACTTCGATCTCGATGGCTACAAGGATATCTACGTGACGAACGGCTTGGCGAAGGACGTTACGTCACAGGACTACCTCGCCTTCCTCGCGAGTCGGGAAACCATGGCCGAGGCCGCGAGCGGTCACCGAGTCGACCTCCGGCGCCTCGTGGATGCGATGAGTTCAACGCCGCTGTCGCACTACGCGTTCCGGAACCGGGGTGACCTGACCTTCTCCAACGAGACCCGGGCCTGGGGCCTCGACACGCCGAGCTTCGCGAGCGGCGCGGCCTACGGCGACCTGGACGGCGACGGAGCGCTCGACCTCGTGGTGAACAACGTCAACGGCGAGGCATTCATCTATCGCAACAACGCCCGCACCCTCACCGAGAACCGCTATCTCCAGGTGCGGCTCGAGGGAACGGGCGGCAACCGGTTCGCGATCGGCGCGAAAGTGACGCTCTGGAGCGGCACGGAGCAGTTCTTCCAGGAGCTCGAGCCCACACGCGGATTCCAGTCCAGCGTGGACTACGTACTGACGTTCGGGCTCGGGCAGCGCGACTCCCTCGATTCGGTGAAGGTCGAGTGGCCGGACCGCGCAGGGCGGGTGAGCCTGCTTACGCACGTCGCGGCGAACCAGCGCCTGACGATCCGGCAGTCCGAATCGGCGGCGCCTCGGCCGGTGGTGCCCCAGGTGGTGAGGACGCTCCTCACCGATGTCACCGACGTGATCGGACTCCCCTACGTGCACCGCGAGAATGAGTTCGTCGACTTCGACCGGGAGCCGCTGATCCCGAAACTCGTCTCCACGGAGGGACCGTTCATGGCCGTAGCGGATGTGAACGGGGACGGACTGGACGACATCTTCATCGGGGGCGCGAAAGGACAGCCGGGTCGGCTCCTGATCCAGCAGCCCGACGGCCGCTTCGTGAGCACCAACGAGCAACTGCTCAAGGCGGACGCCGTGTCGGAGGACCTGGGCGCCGTGTTCTTCGACGCGCGCGGCGATGGGCATCCCGACCTGTACGTGGTGAGCGGTGGCAGCGAGTTCTCGGAGATGGCGCCCGCCCTCCAAGATCGACTATACCTGAACGATGGGCGGGGTCACTTCCGGAAGGCGACCGGCAGCCTGCCGACTGAGGATATCAGCGGGTCGCGCGTCGTGGCGGCCGACTACGACGGCGATGGCGGTATCGACCTCTTTGTCGGCGGGCGGGTCGTGCCGTGGCATTACGGCGCCGACCCGCGCAGCATGCTGCTCCAGAACGATGGCCAGGGCCACTTCACCGACGTGACCAAACGGCTCGCGCCCGAACTCGAGCACGTCGGCATGGTCACGGACGCCGTGTGGCGGGACGTGGACGGCGACGGGCGGTTGGATCTCGTGGTGGTCGGCGAGTGGATGCCGATCACCATCTTCCGGAACGTGGGCGGCGGGAGGCTCGTCCGCGTGAAGACCCCGGGCCTCGAGAAGAGCGAGGGGTGGTGGAACCGGATTGTCGCCGGCGATTTCACCGGTCACGGCCGGGTCGACTTCATCGTCGGCAACCTGGGGCTGAACACCCGCTTCCAGGCCTCCGAGAGGGAGCCCGTGACCATGTACGTGAAGGACTTCACCGGGAACGGCGTCGCGGACCAGATCATCTCGACCTATAACCACGGCACGAGCTACCCGATCGCGATGCGTGACGAGCTCGTCAAAGCCATCCCCTCCCTCCGGGCGCGCTATCCGCGCTACGCGGACTACGCGCGCCAGACCCTGACCGACATCTTCTCACCGGCCGAGCTCCAGGGCGCGATCTTCAAGCAGGCGCGCACGTTCGCCACCGCGCTCGCGAGAAACAACGGCGATGGATCGTTCACACTCATCCCCCTGCCGCGCGAGGCGCAGCTCGCGCCGGTGTACGGGATCCTCGCCGGCGACTTCGATGGGGACGGCAAGACCGACTTGCTCTTGGCCGGAAACTTCGACGGCGTGCAGCCCGAAATCGGGCGCATGAGCGCGAGCTATGGCCTGTTGCTGCGCGGGGACGGCACGGGGCACTTCACACCGGTCAGCACGCGGGAAAGCGGCTTTCTCGTGACCGGGCAGGCACGGGACATCCAGCGGGTCAGAACCCGGCGGGGTGAGCTCTACGTCGTCGCGCGGAACAACGATCGTCCCTTGGTTTTCCGGTCGACCGAAGGGCGGCGGTCGCTCGTGGCCGCGCGACCCGCCGCTCACTGATCCGGGCGCTTGGTCTTGATGACGATCACCCCATTGGCACCGCGCAGGCCGTACACCGTTGTCTCGGCAGGGTCCTTGAGCACCTCGATCGACGCGACGTCATGCGGATTGATTCCGGTGAGGCTGCCGCCCGGCCCCGGCTCGATCGCGACGCCGTCGATCACGTACAGCGGCTCGCTGTTGCCGCGGATCGAGGTGGTGCCGCGGATGCGCACGGCGATGCCGCCGTCGGCGGTCCGCATCACCGTCACGCCCGGGAAGCGGCCCATGAGCACCTGTTCGATGGGCTGGCCGGGCTGGCGATCGAGGTCTTCTGCGGTCACCATCGGCCTCGGCGACGGGTTGGCGGGGGCCGTGCCGCTGCGATGGCCGCAGCCGGTAGCGCATGCGATCAGGAGTCCGAGCCCGACGCGGGCCGGGAGTGAGGATGAGGTCGTTCGGGTCCTCCGAGGCTTGGAGGTCTGCACCACCCGCAACCAACTGCACGCAACGTACCAATATACGGCGTCGCGCGTGCCGTCTGCAACTCATAACCGGTGAATCGCCATACACTTGATACCACGCCGCCCCCGAGGACGAAGAGCCAACCGCGGCATCGGCTTCGCGCTGGCGCTCCGCACGAGCGCCACCGTCCTGGTGCTCGCCGGATGTAGCGGTGGGGTGGGTCGCCCGACGCTCTTCGAGCGGCTGCCACCGGAACGGACCGGCGTGACGTTCGTCAACCGGTTGCCGGACGACACCGCGTTCAACATCCTCAACTACCTGTACTTCTACGACGGCGGCGGTGTCGCGGTAGGCGACATCAATAACGACGGCCTGCCGGACCTCTACTTCACCGCGAACGTTGGTCCCAACCGGCTCTACCTGAACAAGGGGAATTACCAGTTCGAGGACATCACCGAGCGGGCGGGGGTCGCCGATTCCGTCGGCTGGAAGACCGGCGTCACGATGGCCGACGTCAACGGGGACGGCTACATCGACATCTACGTTTCGGGCGTCGACTATCTCGGGAGGCACGGGCACAACGTGCTCTACATCAACAACGGCGATGGCACCTTCACCGACCGCACGAAGGAGTACGGTCTCGAGTTCGCCGGCTTCTCCACCCAGGCCCTCTTCTTCGACTATGACGGCGACGGCGACCTGGACATGTACCTGCTGACCCACTCGCCTCGCCCCGAGCGCGAGTCCGGCCCGCGCCGGCAGCGCACGCCGCGCCACCCGTGGGTCGGAGACCACCTCTACCGAAACGACGGGGGGCATTTCGTAGACGTGAGCGACCAGGCCGGCATCTACGGCGGCGGCGTGCGCTACGGCCTGGGCGTCGTCGCGAGCGATCTGAACGGGGACGGCTGTCCGGACTTGTACGTCGCCAACGACTTTCAGGAAGATGACTTTCTCTATCTCAATAACTGCGACGGCACATTTACCGAGTCCATCGCCACCGCCGTCGGACACACCAGCCACGCCTCGATGGGCGTCGATGCCGCGGACTTGAACAACGACGGGCGGCCGGACCTCGTGGTCCTGGACATGCTGCCCGAACAGGAGCGGATTCTCAAGACCTCGGCCAATGCCGAAAGCTTCGAGGTCTATCTCCAGAAGCTCCAGGCCGGCTACCATCCGCAGTACGGCCGCAACACACTCCAGCTCAACCGTGGCCAACTGGGGAGCGCGCTGCGCTTCAGCGAGATCGGCTACCTCGCCGGCGTGTATGCCACCGACTGGAGCTGGGCGCCACTCTTCGCCGACCTGGACAACGACGGCTATAAGGACCTGTTCATCACCAGCGGCATCTATCGCCGCCCGAACGACCTGGATTACCTCAGCTACGTGCGCAACCCCGTCATCCAGACGTCGCTCGCCAATGGCATGGCCGGGCTCAGCGGGACCCTCATTCGCAAGATGCCGCAGGTCCCCATCGCCAGCTACGCGTATCGCAACAATGGCGACCTGACGTTCACGAACATGGCCGACGCTTGGGGGCTCGGGGAGCCCGGCTTCTCGAACGGCGCCGCCTACGTCGACCTGAACAACAGTGGCGCGCTCGATCTCGTCGTGAACAAGATCAATGCGCCGGCTGCCATTTACCGCAACCGCGCGCGCGAGCTGACGGGAAACCACTATCTGCAAGTGGCTCTCCGGGGCGCCGGTGCTAATACAGCGGGGATCGGCGCCAAGGTGATCATCAAGCACGGCGGCACCGGTGGCAGCGGCGGCAAGATGCAGCTGCTGGAACAGATGCCGACCCGCGGCTTCCAATCCTCGGTCGACCCCCGGCTGCATTTCGGGCTCGGGGCGTCCACTCAGATAGAGTCGCTGAGCGTGATTTGGCCCGATCGTCGCTTCCAGGTCCTTACGAACGTGGCGGTCGACCGCCTGCTCACGCTGTCGCAGACCGACGCGACCGGTCGCTATGCCTATGACGGGCGGCAGAGGGGACAGGAGGGGCAGCGGGCCGCGGCGCCAGAACTGCTGTTCACGGACGTGACGGATCGGCTCGGCATCGATTTCAAGCATCAGGAGAATGCCTTCTACGACTTCCACCGGGAGCCGTTGATCCCGCACCTCCTCTCGCGCGAGGGGCCGGCCCTGGCGATCGGCGACGTCAATGGCGACGGACTGGATGACATCTATGTCGGGGGCGCCAAGTGGCAGGCTGGACGCCTCTTCCTGCAGCAGCGGGACGGCACGTTCCGCCCGAGTCCCCAGCGCGCGTTCCAGCTTGATAGTCTGCAGGAGGACGTCGACGCCGTGTTGTTCGACGCCAACGGCGACGGCCATCCGGACCTCTATGTCGTGAGCGGCGGCAACGAGTTCTGGGGGAAGGACGACGCGCTCCAGGATCGGCTCTACTTGAACGACGGCCACGGTCACTTCCGCCGGGATTCCCTCGCGCTCCCGCGGTTCGCCGAGAGCGGCTCCTGCGTGGCGGTGGGCGACTTCAACGGCGACGGCCACCCCGATCTGTTCGTCGGTCGGCGGGCCGTCGCGCGCGCGTACGGTCGCACGCCCCGCAGCTATTTGCTCGAGAACGACGGTCGCGGGCACTTCCGCGACGTCACCCTGGAAAAGGCCCCAGAGCTGGCAGAGGTCGGGATGGTGACGTCGGCGGCCTGGGTCGATTACGACCACGACGGCCGGCTCGATCTCATTGTCGTCGGCGAGTGGATGGCCGTGCACGTGTTTCACCAGGAGAACGGCCGCTTGGTGGATCGCACGCGCGAGGCGGGGCTCGCGGGAACGGAGGGGTGGTGGAACAGTGTCACGGTCGCCGATCTGAACGGCGACGGCCGCCCGGATCTGGTCCTTGGCAACCTCGGCCTGAACTCCTACCTCCGGGCCTCCGCGACGGAACCGGCCCGGTTATACGTCGATGACTTCGGCCACACGGGTACCGTGGAGCAGATCCTCACCTTCTACAAGCACGGCGTGAGCTACCCGCTCCCCGGTCGGGACGAGCTCTTGGGCCTCGTGCCGCAGTTGCGCCGCCGTTACCCGACGTACGCGTCGTTTGGGGCAAGCCGCATCGGGGACATTTTCCCGGCGCCGGAGCTTGCGCAGGCCACCGCGCTTGAGGCGCGCGGCTTCGCGAGCGCCGTTGCCCTGAACAACGGGAATGGCACCTTCACCCTCGCACCGCTGCCCGCCGAGGCCCAGTTCGCCCCGATCCGCGCGGTGCTGGCGGCAGACTTCGACGGGGACGGGCGGACGGATCTTCTCGTGGCAGGGAACGACTACGGGGCGCCGCCGGTCCTCGGACGCTACGACGCGAGCTACGGACTGCTGTTGCGCGCCACGGGAGACGGCCGTTACCACGCCGTCGACATGGAGCAGAGTGGTCTCCTGATCGACGGGCAGGTGCGTCATCTGCAGTGGCTGCGGCACGCGAACGGCGATCGCTTGGTCGTCGTCGCGCGAAACAACGACAAGCTCCAGATCCTTCGCCCGCGCGGCCCAGACGCTGGGCGTCAGGCCGCGCCGCGCCGTCCCCCCCGGTAGGCGCGGACGCCCGCGGACTTGTTCACGTCTGCGGCACGGGCGATCTTCCCCGACGCCGCGTAGCCGATGCGCATCGCGAAGACTTGGAGGACGAGGCGTGGGCACGAGAAGGCTGAGCGCGATCGGCCTGCTGGTGGTCGCGGGTTGCCATGGAACGGCGCCGGGTGGGGATCAGGCGAGGAGCGACTCGGCCCTCACGGCCCGGATCTGGGGGCTCGCCTACCTGCAGCAGAATCAGCTGCCCCTCGCCGAAGCGCAGTTCCGCAAGGTCGTCGCGCTCGCCCCCGACCAGGCGCTCGGGTACGGCGACCTCGGGCTCGTCCACCTGCGAGAAGGCCGTTACGCGGAGGCCGAAACCCAACTGCGCCGCGCCACCGCGCTCGATTCGGCGAGCAGCGACATCGGGCTGATGCTGGCCAAGGTGTTCGCCCTCACCGGGCGGGGGGACGGCGCGCGCCGGGAGATCGAGCGGGTGCTCCGCCGCGACTCCACCGACATCCGAGCTCTGTATGCGCTCGCGGACCTGGCCAGCCGGTCGGCGGATCCGCAGGAACGACAGCGCCGGGAGAGCTGGTTGCGACGGGTGCAGAGCCGCGCGCCAGCCAACGTCGCCACGCGGCTCGAGCTTGTGGACCTGCTGCTCGCGCGCGGAGCGGTGGACGACGCGGCCGGTGAGCTGGAGGCGTTGCAGCGGCAACTGCCTCAGTTACCCCGGGAGGCCGCGCGCTTCTTCGAGCGCGCCCTCCGAGCCGCGCGAGCGGGTCGCCTGCAGGAGGCGGCCGACCAGGCGAAGCGGCTCCATCAGGCGATGGAAGTCACCGCCGCCTACCAAGTCAGCCTCGAGCGACTAGGGGCCCAGAGCGGCGCGTTCGCGGGCTATCCGATTCTCACGTTCAACCAGAGCGTGGCCGTCTCCCGAGAGGACGCGCGCACCGTGGCGCGGGGGATCCGCTTTACGGACGTGACAGCTGGGAGCGGCCTGGCAGGCGTGGAGGCGCTCCCCGACAGCGTGGTGCGATCGCTCGAGCGCGGGGTGGCCCTGGCCGTGGGCGATTATGACGACGACGAGACGGAGGACGTGTTCGTTTCCGGGCATCTGTTTCGCGGTGACCGCGGCCACTTCGTCGAGACCACGGCGAGCGCGGGCGTCGCACTCCGGGATCGCGCCACCGCGGCAGTGTTCGGCGATTTCGACAACGACGGCCGGCTCGATCTGTACGTCGCGACCGCGAGGCACGGGGTCCTGCTCCGCAACATGGGCGGTGGGAAGTTCGAGAATGGGGCTGCGTCGGCCGGCCTGGCGGGTGGGACAGCCGCCGCCAAGGCGGTGTTCGCAGACTGGGACCACGACGGCGATCTCGATCTCTTCCTGGCGACCGGGGGCGGGAACCGTGCCTACCGCAACAACCTCGACGGTACGTTCCGTGAGCTGGCCGCTGAGATGGGCTTATCGGGAACCGGGGGCAGTCGCGACGCGGCGTTCGGCGACTTCGACGGCGATGGCCACACCGATCTCGTCGTCGTCGGCGCGGACGGGCGCGTCCGGCTCTTCCACAACCAGGGCCAGGGGCACTTTGCAGACGTCACGGCAACAAGCGGGCTCGCCACTGTATCGCGGGCGGGCGCGGTCGCAGTCGGCGACTACGATAACGACGGATTCCTCGACCTGTTCGTCACGTCCCTCGACGGCACGGAGCCGTCGCTGTACCACAACCGCGGAGACGGTACCTTCGAGCTCGATGCCCGCACGCGCGAGTTACGGCGGACGCTGCGCGGCGTCGCCGGCTTGGACGCCGCCTTCTTCGACTTCGACAACGACGGCCGGCTCGATTTGATCGTGGTGGGCAGGCCCGCGGCCCCGGACGGGCGCGGCGTGTTCCTGTTCCGCAACGACGCGACGCGAGGCTTCGAAGACTACTCCTCGATCCTCCCTCCCCTCACTACCCTGCGGGCCGGTCGGGCCGTCGCCGTGGCCGACTTCGACCAGGACGGCGATCTCGATCTGCTCGTCGTGGGATGGGACGGCAGGCCACGACTGCTCCGCAACGACGGCGGCAACGTGAATCAGTACGTGGACGTCCGCCTGGTCGGCCTGCGCCAGGGGAGTGGGAAGAACAACGCCTTTGGACTCGGCGCCACGCTCGAGGTCCGCGCGCGCGATCTCTACCAGCTGCGGCTCGTGAGCGACCGCGTGACGCACTTCGGCCTCGGGCCCCGGCTCAAGGCCGACGTGCTGCGCGTGCGCTGGACCAACGGGGTATGGCAGACGGTCTACTATCCGGGAAGGGATGAGGATGTGCTGGAACAGCAGCGCCTCAAGGGGTCTTGCCCCTTCCTGTATGCGTGGGACGGCCGCGCCTTCACGTTCGCCACGGACGCCATGTGGAACAGCGCGCTGGGCATGCCGCTCGGCATCATGACGCGCGAGGGCGGCATCATGTCTGCGTCCCCGCGGGCGTCTCAGGAATACCTGCGCCTCCCACCCGGCTTGCTCCAACCTCGGGACGGGCGCTACGAGCTGCGCCTCACCGAAGAGCTGTGGGAGACCGCCTATCTCGACGAGGTGAAGCTGCTCGTGGTGGATCACCCAGAGTCGGTGCAGGTCTACCTCAACGAGCGCTTCGTGCCCGCGGGGTCGGCGTCACTGCGCCTCTACCAGGTCGCGCGACCGCGCCTGCCGGTGACGGCGACCGACGAGCTCGGGAACGACCTGCTGCCGGCGCTCCGTGCCCAGGACCACATCTACGCGGCGACACTCGTCCCGACGCGGTACCAAGGGTTGATGGCGCTGCACGACCTGGTGCTCGATTTCGGCCATATTGCGCGTCGCGACAGCGTGTTCCTGTTTCTCACCGGCTGGATCTACCCGACGGACGCGAGCATCAACTTCGCGATCGCTCAGTCGCATGCGGCCGAGGTCGTGCCGCCGCAGGTACAGGTGAAGGATGCCGCCGGCCAGTGGCGCACCGTGATTCCGGACATCGGGTTTCCAGCCGGGAAGAACAAGACGGTCGTCGTGGATCTGACGGGGAAGTTCCTGAGCGCGGACACCCGGGTGCGGATCCGCACCACCATGGCGATCTACTGGGACCGGGCCTTCCTCGCCGCGACCGCGGCGAGCCCGGTGACGCTCACCACGCTCCGCCCCATGGCGGCCGACCTCCACTACCGCGGGTTCTCGCGCATGTACCGGAAGGGCGGGCGATACGGGCCAGAGTGGTTTGCGTATGAGGACGTCACGCGGGAGCCGCAGTGGGCGCCGATCGAGGGTGCGTTCACGCGATATGGGGACGTCTTACCGCTGCTTGGCGCGTCGGACGACAGGTACGCCATCTTTGGCCCGGGGGACGAAGTCGCGCTCCAGTTCGACTCCGCCGCGGCGCCGGCGGTGCCCCCAGGCTGGAGGCGCGACTTCATCATCTACACCGACGCCTGGCTGAAGGACGCCGACCTCAATACGGCGGCGGGCGGTACCGTGGCGCCGCTGCCATTCCATCAAATGACGCGCTACCCCTATGGCGCCGACGAGGCGTTCCCGGCGGACGCGGAGCACCGACGGTTCGTCGCGACCTACAACACGCGCCGGGTGGAACGAGGGCGCCGCTAACCCGCAACCGAGCTCAGCGCGCGCCCCGCTTCGCCGCGTTCAGGGGTGGCGAGCGGGGTGGGGAACCAGGTCCCGTCAAGCGGGTCGGTGGGTGGCGGAACCATCCTGCGGGCCGTACGATTCCCGCCGCGCATGCACGTGCTCTCCTTGGTGCTCGTCGTCGCGGTTGCAGCCGCGGCTCCGCCCCGCCCCTCAAGCGACGCGATCGCGCGCGTGGCCGGGCAGCTGCCCCGCCGCGAGTTCCCGCGTGACAGCGTGCTCCCCTATCTCGCGTTCCCCGAGCAGGGGCTCGACGACCCCGCCGCCTATCACGGCTACCAGACCCGCGTGTACCGGGACGCGAGCGGCAACGCGTTTCAGGTCTACCTGAACGAGAACAGCGGACGCGTGGTGCACCTGTGGGCGGACGCGGCCGACGAAAGCGCGGGCTTCACCATCCGCGACTCGGCCGGCCGGCCGGCGGAGCTCGCCTGGGGGTCCGCCGCGGCCGCCGTAGCCGAGTCGGCCGGCACGCGGTCGCTGGCGTATGGGCTCGAGGCCCCGTCGCAGGTGACGATCGGTCTCTTCCTCCTCGGCTCGATGCGAGTGGAGCGGGACTTCCAGTACGCCGGCCGCGATTCGCTCCCGTTCGACGCCACACCGTTTCCGCAACGGGAGCTGGTGGAGCTGATCGAGCACCTCGGACGGTTGAAACCGAACGAGCGGGCTCGCCATTTGGCGCTCCTGGGCGTGCCCACTATCGACGCACTGCGCGCGCGACTGGTGCCGCGGGTCACGACCCAACGCGGGGACACGGCCTGGGTCGTGCGAGTGGAGCAGGTGAGCTTCGACGGCAGGAGCCACCTCTGGCTCGCGCTCGAAGGCGACGCGCGCGAGACCGTCCCCACGCTCGCCGGGACGGCCGTCACGATCCGCCGCCCGGCCGGGGGCCCCGTCCGCTTGCGCGTGCGTGTGACCACTGATGCAGCGGCGCTCACCCCCCTCACACGCGCCGACATCTTCAACGACGAGTTCCGCCGGTTCTACGAGGCGGTCCGGGCCGACACGGCTCATCCCGAGCGGCTCCGCCGCCTCGAACGGGAAGTGCGAGGCATGGAACTGCTGTGCTATGGCGAGAAGCTGATGGCCGGGCTCCCCAACTTCGCCACGTATTTCGGTCGCGACATGCTGATGACGGCCCTCTTGATGGGGCCGGTGTGGGCGCCGGCGATGCCCGAGCACGTGCTCGCGAGCGCGTTGCGCAAGCTCGCACCCGACGGGGACGTGAGCCACGAAGAGGCGCTCGGGGGCCAGGCGATCCGCGAGAATGCCGCACTCTACAACCGCCTCGTGCGCGAGCGCCGACTGGCCCGCGCCCGTGAGGTGCTGGCCCATCTCGCCGCCACCCGCGAGAACTACATCATGGTCGACGACGACGTCCAGTTGCCGATCGTGGCGGCGCGCTACCTCGCCGATGCTCGCCTACCGGCCGAGCGGAAGCGCGGGTTTCTGCGCCAGGAGCGTCGCGCCGAGCGGCTGCTCGCGAACCTCGGATTCGTTGCTCGCGAGGCGGCGGCATACGTGCACGCTCCTGTGGCGACGAACCTGGTGAGCTTTCCGCGCGCCCCTGACGGCCACTGGATTGGAGCGAGTTGGCGCGACAGTCGGGCGGGCTACGGGGGCGGGCGATTTGCCATGGACGTGAACGTCGTGTGGATGCCGCGGGCGCTTGAGGCGATCGGAGCGATCCTCGACGCGCTGCACCGGCTCGGCGTGACGCCCGCGATTCGCGACCGGTCGCTCGCCACGTTCGCGCGCGATCGCGCGGCGCTGGAGCGCGCGGTCGCGGTGTGGAAGGGGGCCGAGCGGCACTTCCAAATCGCGCTCGCCCCAGACGAGATCTCGCGGCGCATCCGGGCGCGGTTACAATGGCTTCCGGGACCGGAGCGGGACTATTGGGCGAGCGTGTCGCAGCAAGCCGGACCGCCGGCTGATACGCTCCGCTTCCTCGCACTCGCGCTCGACGCCGCGGGGCAACCGATCCCCATCGTCAATACCGATCCCGCCATGCTGCTGCTCGTGGACTCGCTCGCCCCCGAGCGGGTGCGCGATCTGATCGCTCCGATCATGAACCCGTATCCCGTCGGCCTCTTCGTCGATGACCTGGGGCCCCTGGTCGCCAACGACACGTACGCGGGTTCCGACGTATGGGAAAGCTTCCGGCGGGATCCGTATCACTCGCCGACCGTCGTGTGGGGGCGGGACGTCAACCTGCTGCTCGCCGGCATGGCGTTGCAAGGCGCGCGTGCCGCGCGCGGTGCCGGTCCGGGGCCGTTCGAGGATGCGTTGCAGCGGACTGTGACCGCGGTGGATCGCTCCGGTCTCCGCCACGCGGAGCTCTGGAGCTATCGCATCGCGGACGGCAAGCTCGTGCCGATGCGCTATGGGACCAGCTCGGATGTGCAGCTCTGGAGCCTCACCGACCTCGCAGTTCAATATCTCCTCAACTCCCCAAGGCCGACCCAATGAGCAATCTCCACGCGTTCGACCTGCTGTTCATCGCGGTCTACTTCATGATCCTGTTCGGCATCGCGTGGTGGGCCGCGCTGCGCGAGAAGAACGTGAGCTCCGACTATTTCCTGGCGAGCCGCGACGTCGCCTGGTTCGCCGTGGGGGCCAGCCTCTTCGCATCGAACATCGGTTCTGAGCACTTGGTCGGCCTGGCCGGCACGGGTGCGGGAAGCGGTCTCGCCGTCGGTCACTTCGAGTGGCTCGCGTGCCTCATCCTGCTGCTACTCGGCTGGCTGTTCGTTCCCTACTACCTCAAGAGCGGCGTCTATACGATGCCGGAGTTTTTGGAGAAGCGGTACAGCTCGGCGGCTCGAACCTACTTCACGTGGGTCTCGGTGATCGGCTACGTCCTCACTAAGATCAGCGTGACACTATACGCGGGCGGAGTCGTGATTCGCGCGGTGACGGGGTGGAATTTCTACACGGCGGCCATCGTCCTCATCGTCGTCACCGGGCTGTACACGGTCTTCGGCGGACTGCGCGCCGTGGTCTACACCGAGGTGCTGCAAGCCATCGTGCTGATCCTCGGCTCGATCACGCTGATGGCTATCGGACTGTCGAAAGTGGGCGGCCTCTCCGGGCTAGAGGCAAAAGTGCCGGCGGGCTTCTTCTCGATGTGGAAGCCATCCAATCACCCGGACTTCCCGTGGACCGGCATCGTCTTCGGCGCGCCGATCCTGGGAGTCTGGTACTGGTGTACCGATCAGCACATCGTGCAGCGCGTCCTTGCCGCGAAGAACATCAAAGAGGCGCGCACCGGAACGATCTTCGCCGGTTATTTGAAGATTCTGCCTGTCTTCATTTTTGTGTTGCCCGGCATCGTGGCCGTCGCCCTGTTCCCCGAGCTCCATAACTCGCCCGATGCCGCCTATCCCACGCTCGTGACGCGGCTGTTGCCCGCCGGGATCAAAGGCCTCGTGCTCGCCGGCATGTTGGCGGCGCTAATGAGCTCCCTGGCCTCCGCCTTCAACGCATGTTCCACACTCCTGACGTGGGACGTCTATCGCAAACTGCGCCCGGCCGCGACGGAGCGGCAGCTCGTGACTGTCGGCCGCGTTTCCGCTGGTGTCATGGTGGTGCTGGGCTTGCTGTGGATTCCGTTTATGAAGTACGTCTCGTCCCAGATCTACATCTACCTGCAGAGCGTCCAGGCATACATCGCCCCGCCGATCGCCGCCTGCTTCCTGCTCGGCCTGTTCTTCCGGCGGCTCAACGGCGCCGGTGCGATGGCGTCGCTCGTTACGGGACTCGCCCTTGGTTTGCTGCGGCTGATCCTCGAGCTGACGAACAAGGCATCGGGCGGCGGTCTCGCCCCGGGCACGCTGTGGCACTGGATCGCCACCATCAATTTCCTCCACTATGCGGTACTGCTGTTCGTGATTTGCACGTTCGTGCTCTTCATCGTGAGCATGATGACTCCACCGCCCGGCCGTGAGAAAACCGATGGCCTCACGTACGGCAAACCGGACATCGGAGAGCCAGGAGCGGCCCTGAAAATGGGCGAGACAAAGGACGAGAGGAAGTTCGAGGTCGGGCTGTCGGTCCTGCTCGTCGCGCTGCTTGGTGTGCTGTGGATCGTGTTCGCCTGATGACTGCGTTCGGCGTGCGACGTGCGGCCGGCGGCGTGGTGCTTGTTCTGGCCGTCGCCTGCCGCCCGTCGGCCCTTCCGCCCGTCCGGCCGTCAGCCTACGATCCCCAGCCGCCGGGCGCGGGCTCGTACTACGATCCTGCGCACGACCTCGGGCTGCTGTTTCACGACGTTCAGCTTTCGGGCCTGTTCCCGGACTCAAAGACGTTCGTCGACGCCCGGCCGCTCGTCTCCCCGGCTGAGATTGTCGCCCACTACACGGCCGCCCGGGGCGGCGCGGGGTTCAGCCTGCGGGCCTTCGTCGAACAGTACTTCGCGCTGCCCCGGCCGGTGGGAGAAAGCTTCCGTTCGGACACCGCCCGGACCATGGAGGACCACATCCGCGCCCTGTGGTCGGTCCTGACCCGCGCGCCCGACGCTCCCGACCCGCGCTCGTCCCTCATCCCACTGCCGTATCCCTACGTCGTCCCGGGCGGCCGGTTCCGCGAGGTCTACTACTGGGACTCCTACTTCACGATGCTCGGGCTCATCGCAAGTGGCCGCACGGACCTGGTGCGAAGCATGCTCGACAACTTCGCCTATCTGGTCGGCACTGTGGGGCACATTCCGAACGGCAACCGCAGCTACTATCTCAGCCGCAGCCAGCCGCCGTTCTTCGCCGCGATGGTGGGGCTCTACGCGGCGGCGACGGATACCGCGGCGGCGCTGCGATACCTCGACGCACTGGAGCGAGAGCACGCCTTCTGGATGGATGGAGCGGAACGCCTCGCACCCGGGGAGGCGTACCGCCGCACGGTGCGGCTCCGCGATGGCGCGCTGCTCAACCGCTACTGGGACGACCGGCCCGAGCCGCGGCCCGAGGCCTATCGCCAGGACTATCAACTGGCCCAGACCCTCCCCCCAGCGGGACGCGACGCGTTCTATCGGAACGTGCGCGCTACGGCCGAAAGCGGCTGGGATTTTTCGAGTCGCTGGATGCGGGATGCGACGGACCTCCGCACACTCGAGACGACGGAGCTCGTGGCGGTGGATCTCAACAGCCTGCTGTATCACGCCGAGCGGATGATCGCAGCGCTCCGGAGGTTCCGAGGAGGCGCAGGCGACCAGGCGGTCGCGACGCGGTTCGCCGCGGCCGCCCGGGAGCGGCGCCGCGCCCTGCTCGCGGTGGCGTATGATTCGGCGGGCGGGTTCTTCTACGACGTCCGTTGGCCGAGCGGGGAGCGCGTGACGGACCGCCCCAGCCTCGCCGCCGCGGCCCCCCTCTACTTTGGCCTCGCTACCGCAGAGCAGGGCCGTGCCGTGGCCGCGCGGCTGGAGCGGGACTTCCTCAAACCCGGTGGGTTCGTCACGACCACGGTCAGCTCAGGCCAGCAGTGGGACGCACCCAACGGGTGGCCACCGCTCGAGTGGCTCGCGATCGAGGGGGTGCGCCGCTACGACCGCGCTGACCTCGCCCGAAGCGCCCGCGATCGCTGGCTCGCGCTCAATCGGCGCATCTATCGGGCGACGGGCAAGATGACCGAGAAGTACGACGTCGTCGACCTGGAGCGGCCCGCCGGCGGTGGCGAGTACCCGACGCAGGACGGGTTCGGATGGACCAACGGCGTTGGGCTCGCGCTAGCGGCCCAAGTGCGGAGCGGCACGCTCCCGCCCTGAGGAGCTCCTCAGCCTAGGTATTCTTCGCGGTACATCTTCATCAACTCGAAGAAGTAGCTCAGGGCCAGCGGCCCGATCAGGATCCCGAGGATGCCGAAGTACGGCACGCCGGCGAGCGCTCCGAGGAGCGTAGCGAGCGGATGGATGTGGGCCCAGCGCTGAAAGACTCTCGGCCGCACCACGTAATCGACCAAGCCAGCCCCGACCAGGCCAAACAGCGCGAGCAGCAGGGCGGCGCCGACCTGGTGCTGGAGGATCAGAGCCACGGCGCCCGGGATCCAGACGAGCCCGCTCCCGACCACGGGAAGGATGGCGAACACCATGGTGACGACGCCCCAGAACGCGGCGTTCGGGAGGCCCGTGATCCAGAAGCCCAGTCCCACGACCAGCCCCTGGAGCCCTCCGGTCAGCACCGAGCCGATGATCGTGGCGACGGTGACATCGCGGAACCGCTGCCGCAGCTTGGCGATGTTCTTCGTCGAGAAGGGGATATAGGGCTCGACTGCGGCCCACGTCTCGTGCGGCTGCAACAGCAGATAGAACAGCCCGAAGAGGGCAATCGTGAGATCGAGCGTGAGGCGGGTCGCGGTGCCGAGCAAGCCGAACGCGGACGACCCGAGCCACGACGCGACCTGCGTCCCGAGCCCCGCCAGGCGGGGCCCGAGCTCGGTGCCCCCGAGGCGCAGACCGCTCAGACGGGCGAGCAGCGGGCTCTGGATTACGCCGGCCGCCATCTGCTGCGCCTGGGTGACGATGAGCGTGGCGAACGAGACGCCCGGCACGACGATGAGAAACGCCGCCAACACGACCACGAGGCCGGCCGCCAGCGTCGGCCGCGCCCGCAGCGACAGCCACTGGTAGGCAGGACCGAAGATGGCGTACAAGACAGGAATACCGATGAGCCCCGTGGCGTAGGGCGCGAGGGCGATCGCGATGCCCACGCCGAGGAGCAGGAGGATCAGGGCCGCGCGTTGGTGATTCGTGTCGATCAGCGACATGCGCTAGTGTACGAGCAGCCGGGCGGCGGCGCCAGGGAGGGCCGTCAGAGCCGGGTCGGTGGCGCGAGCGGGGGCGCCGCAACGGGCGCCTCGGGCTCGGGCGTGAAGTCCTCGCCGGGATTCACGAACAGATCTTGCTCGAAGTGATACTGCTTGTCGTACAGCTGCCGGTACCGGCCGTGCTTGGCGAGCAGCTCGGGGTGCGTGCCCCGCTCGACGATCTCGCCGCCTTCCATCACGAGGATCTGGTCGGCGCTGCGGATGGTCGAGAGGCGATGGGCGATCACGAACGTCGTGCGGCCGCGTCGCAACGTGCGGAGGCCGTCCTGGATCGCCGCCTCGCTCTCGGAGTCGAGGCTCGACGTCGCTTCGTCGAGGATCAGGATGCGCGGGTCCGCGAGGATGGCGCGCGCAATCGACACGCGCTGGCGCTCGCCCCCCGAAAGCTTCACGCCGCGCTCACCCACGACCGTGTCGTAGCCTTTCTCGAAGCGGCGGACGAAATCGTCACAGTGTGCGATGTGGGCCGCTGCCTCGAGGTCCCGGCGAGTGGCGTGGGGGCGCGCGAACGCGATGTTTTCGGCGATCGTGCCGTCGAATAGGAAGTTGTCCTGGAGCACGACCCCGAGCTGGCGGCGGTAGTCGACGAGCCGCACCAGCGAGAGATCGCGCCCGTCCACGAGAATCCGCCCGGCCTTCGGCCGGTTGAACGTGAGCACGAGGTTGATGAGCGTGCTCTTGCCCGCCCCCGACGAGCCGACCAGGGCGGTCGTGGAGCCGGCAAGGGCGTGCAACGAGACGTGCTTCAGCACCTCGGCGCCCGGGACGTATTCGAAGCTCACGTCCTCAAACCGGATGTCGCCCCCCACTTCGCCGAGCGGTGGGCGCGCCCCGTCCTCCGCATCTTCCGTCGTGAGTCGCCGGATCTCGCGGATCCGGTCCAGTCCCGCGAACGCCTCGGTGATTTGCGTCCCGATCGACGCGATGTTGATGAGGGGCAGAGCCACGAGGCTGATGAACACGCCGTACATGAAGAAATCGCCCAGCGTCATCGTGCCGGCGAGTATCGCGCGCCCGCCCTCGAGGATCATCAGGATCCCGATCGCCCCGATGATGATCGTGGCGAAGGCGCCGACCCCAGAGATACCGGTCATGGTCATGGCGACGTTGCGGAAGAGCGTGTTCACGCCGCGGGTGAACACGAGTCGCTCACTGGCCTCCGCTCGGTACGCTTTGACGATGCGAATGCCGCCGAGGGTCTCGCCGAGCCGGCCCGTCACCTCGGCGTTGAGCTTGCCGCGCTCGCGGAACAGCGGCCGCAGCTTGGTGAACGCGTACGCCATCCCGCCGCCGAAGCAAGCGAGGATCAGAATCGCGATGACGGTGAGCCGCCAGTTCAAGTAGAACAGCACTCCCAGCGCGAGCGCTGCCGTCACGAGGCCGCCCACGAGCTGCACCAGCCCCGTCCCCACGAGGTTCCGGATGCCTTCGGCGTCGCTCATGATCCGGGCGATCAGGATGCCGCTCTTCGTGGAGTCGAAGTAGCTGACCGGGAGCCGCAGCACATACGCCTGCACCATCCGTCGCATGTCGGTAATCGCGCGCTGGGCGGCGACCCCGAGCACCTGGGACAGGCCGAAGCCCGTGAGCGCCTGGACGAGTGTCGCACCCCCCGCCGCGAGTGCGAGAGGCGTGAGCAGCTCGGGGTGGTGTTGATTGATCACCCGGTCGATCACCCACTTGGAGGAAGACGGCAGCACGAGGCCGGCGAGCCGGTTCAGGAGCAGGAGCCCGAGGCCGACCGCGAGCCGGCCGCGGTGGGCATAGATCAAAGCCCGCGCTTCCTGCCAGGCCCCCGGCGTGATGGTCTTCTTGGGCGGGCGGGTGGATGGATGGGTCATGGGACTAGCGACAATCTAAGCGTGCTCGGGCCCGGCTCACAGGCACCGCCCGGCAGGCCACCAGTACTTGACACAGTCAACTACCTGATTGACCACCAGAGCTTCGGGCGCGATCTCGTGGCCGAGACGTGGGAGCTGGGGTTGTGACGGAGCCCCGGGCTCGGCGCGGCGAGGGCGGCCGCTGGCCGGAGCGCCCGCTGAGCGGCGCGGCGAGATCGAGCGTGAGGAGATCGAGCGGATCGACCGCGACGTCGCCATAGTCGGCGAGCCAGTGCAGATGCGGGCCCGTCACCCGGCCCGAGGCGCCCACACGGCCGATCACCTGTCCGGTTGCAACGGTATCTCCCACGCCGACGAGGGCGCGACTGAGATGGAGGTAGCCGGTCAGGAGACCAGCCCCGTGAAACACGAAGACGCTGGTCCCGCTCAAGTACAAATCCCCCGCGAATGCGACCACGCCCCGGTTGGTCGCTCGCACGGGTGATCCCGGACGGCCGGCGAAGTCCACGCCGAGATGGTGGCTCCGCACGCTGCCGTTGAATATCCGGGCGACACCGAACCGGTCGGTCACCGCGCTGGGTCGGGGGCGCAGGAACGGCCCGCGCCACAGCTGCTCGATCTCGTGTGCCCGACGCTTGAGCTCGCGGACGAGGTCGTGCTCGGCGCGGATCCGGTCGGCGAGGGAGTCGGGGGGCTCCACGAACTCGGGAGCGGCCCTCAAGCGCTCACGCCGCGCGTGGCGCGGTGCGACGGGCAGGGAGGGAGTAAGCGTGTCAGCCGGGCGGTCTACGTGCTCGATCACCAGACGGGCGCGAACGCTGTCCGCCGCGTCGAACGGCACACCACCAAGCGCGCGGAACCACCCCGCAACCACTGCGAAGTGGAGCGGCTCTCCGGCGAGCTCGCCGTGTACGGCCATCACGCTGTCACCGGCCGGCGCGCGCACGCCGAGCACCACCAGGGATCCTTGCAGCGGTCGCGCCGGGCGCCACGCGACCGCGGGCGCCGCACCGACTGCCTGGGCGGGCGCCGCGGGCACCCGGCAGGCGCACAGGGCAACGATGCAGAACGAGCGGGGGAAGGCACGCATGCGACAAACAATACCCCTTCCCCGTCCCGGGTGATTCCCTGCTGGCGTGTTGCCGTTTGGTACATACCCCGGCGCGTCCCTGGGCCGGCCAAGCCGGTCCCGTTGCCGCTCCCCGGACGCCTCGTAGGTTCGGACCCGTCGTGGCCACGCTGGTGTGGGCGGCGTGCCGTCTCGAGCGTCCCGCAGTTGGGTGGCGTGGGCCAAGGGCGGCTAGTCGCGGGCAGGTGGACCGCCGTTATTTTGCGGAGTGATCCTATCGCGCGACCCACAGCCGCTGGCCGAGCAGACTGCGGCGTCCCCGTGGTCGCGCCCGGACGACGCCACCCGCCAGGCGCAGCTCGACGTGATGAAGCGGCGCGCGACCGGGTTGCTGGCGCTCGCGGCGGCGGTGTTCGGGGCGGCGACGGCGTTCGAGGGGCAGTACCCCTGGCTCGGCTACGTGCGGGCTACGGCCGAGGCGTCGCTCGTCGGCGGGCTGGCTGACTGGTTCGCCGTGACCGCGCTGTTTCGTCATCCGCTCGGCCTGCCCATTCCCCACACGGCGATCGTTGCGACCCGCAAGGAGCGGATCGGCCGCATTCTCGGCACCTTCGTCCAGCATCACTTCCTGTCGCGCGAGGTGATCGCCGCCAACCTGCGCGCCGCGCGCCCCGCGGAGCGTGCCGCGCACTGGCTCAGCGACCCGGAGCACAGCCGCCGTGTCGCACGCCAGGTGGCGAGCGGGGTCGCGAAGACGCTAGAATCCCTCCCTGACTACGAGGTGCGCCAGCTCGTACACCAGATCCTGAACGCCCGCCTGCGGTCGCTGCGGGTGGCGCCGGCTCTGGGGAAGACCCTTGCCCTCGTCCTCGCCGACGATCGGCACCAGGGGCTGCTCAACGAGGCCGTCCGCCTCGCCGCGGGGGCGGTACGCGACAACCGCGACATGATCCGCGATAAGGTGCGGGCTGAGAGCCCCTGGTGGGTGCCGGGCGTGGTGGACGACCAGATCTACCAGCGCATCATCGGGACGGTCGAGAGTCTCCTGCGCGACATCGGGGCCCGCCCGGATCACCCGCTGCGCGGGGCGTTCGACCGGGCGCTGCGCGACTTCGTCGATCGCCTGCAGCACGCACCCGACGTCATCGCCAAGGCCGAGGCGATCAAGGAGGAATGGCTCGCGGATCCCGCGATCGCCGACCTCTCCGCCCGCCTCTGGGACGCGACGCGACGCGCGATCGTGACCTATGCGACCGGAGCGGACGGCGCGGCGCCGGGCCCACTGGAGCGGGGACTGAGCGAGTTCGGCGCGGCGCTGTTGGCCAACGAGGCCCTGCTCGCGGAGATCGACGATCTCATGATCGACTTCGCGGCCACGGTCGTGGAACGGTATCGACAGGAGATCGGTGATCTGATCGCCCAGACGGTCGCCGGCTGGGACCCCCAAGCGACGTCACGCCGCTTCGAGCTGGCCGTCGGGCGAGACTTGCAGTTCGTCCGCATCAACGGGACGTTGGTGGGAGGGCTGGTCGGGCTCGGGATCTACGCCGTCTCGCGGCTCTGGCGCTAGCCGCCGGCGGCGCTCTCGCTCAAGGACCCTGGCCCGTTCGTGTGTCCGGGCCCGGCCGGGGCTTAATCCCGAACGAACTTCTCGTAATTGAACCAGTCAGGAGCAGCTCCAGGTTGGGGCGAGGGCTCGGCGACGCCTCTGCTCCGGGAACTGCAGCCGCGTCCCTGACGCTCCTCAAGCGGAGCGATGCCCGCACACGCCACTGAGAGGGGACCAATGCCGACACTAGCCCACGACACTAGCAACGACTTGCCCAAAGACGTCCGGGGGCAGGTCGTCGAGTTACTCAACCAACGCCTCGCCGATGCCATCGACTTGGAAACGCAGACCAAGCAGGCACACTGGAACGTGAAGGGGGCGCAGTTCATCGCGCTGCACAAGCTGTTCGATGAGATCTACCTGGCGGTCGAGGAGTACGTGGACCTCCTTGCCGAACGCGTGGTGCAGCTTGGCGGGATCGCCGAGGGAACAGTTCGCGTGGTCGCGGAGCGCTCCGAGCTGACCGACTACCCGCGCAGGATCGCCGACGGGCCCGATCACGTGGAGGCCCTCGCCGGCGCGCTGGCCGAGTTCGGCACGCGCATCCGGCGCGCGATCGACGAGACGGACGAACTCGGCGACCGGGACAGCGCCGATATCTGTACGGAGATCTCGCGCGGGATCGACAAGTGGCTGTGGTTTGTCGAGGCGCACTCGGCACAGGCAGTGCCCGCCCACTGAGGCGATGGGTGCGGGGGGCGGGTGACGGCGAGTCGCTCGTGACCGTCGCCCGCCAAAGTGCTTCGAGGGCGGCCCAGCCGACTGTTGGGCCAACCACGTGGTGAGCGCTGTCGCCGCGCTTAGGGGTAAGCGGCGTCCTTCGGGGCGCCCGCCCGGAACAGGGGCAGGAACTGCCCGTACCCTTCCGCCTCAAGGCGCTCGACCGGAATGAACCGCAGGGCCGCGGAGTTGATGCAGTAGCGCAACCCGGTAGGGGGCGGCCCGTCGTCGAACACGTGCCCAAGGTGGGAGTCGCCGTGGGCCGAGCGCACTTCGGTCCGCACCATGAAGAGGGACTTGTCCGTGTGCTCGCGAATGTTCGCCCGGTCGAGCGGCTGCGTGAAACTCGGCCACCCGGTCCCGGACTCGAACTTATCGAGCGAGCTGAACAAGGGCTCACCCGAGACGACGTCCACGTAGATCCCGGGCCGATGGTTGTCCCAGAACTCGTTACGAAACGCCGGTTCGGTGGCGTCGTGCTGCGTGACGTCGTACTGGAGCGGTGTGAGCGCGCGCTGCAGCTCGGCGTCGCTCGGTTTCTTAGACGGCATTGCGGTCCTGCCTTTCACGCGGTCCTGCGCGACCGCGGATCGCACTACCCCCACGAGCACGAGGGCCAGTCCCAGGGCCGCCACGCGGCCGAACGCCGAAGACCTCAGCATCAGCGCTGGGTCGGCGCCGCGGCCGCTGCTGCGCCCCACAGCTCTGCGAGCCGGCGGTCGCGGCCACAGCCCACCCGGTAGAGGTTGTAGCGTATCGGGTTCTTGCGGTAGTAGTGCTGGTGGTATTCCTCTGCACGATAGAATTCACTCGCGGGCTGGATAGCGGTGACGATCGGCCGCCCGAACCGGGCAGACGTCTCGAGCTGCCGCTTCGATTCCTCGGCCACGCGGTGCTGCGCCGAGTCATGATAGAAGATGGCCGTCCGGTACTGCGACCCGAGGTCGCAGAACTGCCCGTCCGGGGTTACCGGGTCGATACTGTGCCAGAATGCGTCGACCAGCTTCTCGTAACTGACCGTGGCCGGATCGTAGCTCACCTGCACGGCCTCGACATGCCCCGTCCAGCCCGCGGAGACCTCCTCATAGGTGGGGTTCTTGGTGTGGCCACCCGTGTATCCCGCGCTCACCGCGACGACGCCACGGACCTGGTCGAACGGGTGCTCCATCGACCAAAAGCACCCGCCGGCGAACAGCGCGGTGGCAACTTGGGCCCTGGGTGAGAGATGCGCCGGAGCCAGCCCGCCGGGCTGCGCACCAGCAAGCAGCGATACGGCGGCCACAGCGGCGGTGCGAAACGGCAGCGGGTTCATGGCTCCCTTCAATGTGCCGGCAGGGGGCGGCTAAGGGAAGCGGCGCTGCAGCCGCTCGAAGATCTGCTCGACGTAGAGCTGAGAATTGCGCCGCGGCATAAGCCGGGCCAACAGCCACGCGCTGAACGAGCGCGGCGCCCACACCTCGCACACCGTCACTGCGGTGGCGCGGTCAGCGGCATCGAGCCGGAACCACAGTTTCCAACCCTGGCGCCAGCCGCGTTCCGTCCAGCCGAAGCGGTGCGGCGGCGCGTAGTCGACCACTTCGAACACGGTCACCCGCTTGCCGAAGTGCGCCCGGACGCGCGAGCCCTTCTGGACGGGACCGTCCGTGACGGCTGCCTGGCAGCCCGGCAACCACGCGGGTACTTGGGTGGGGTCAGTCAGGGCGTGGAACACGTGCTCCATGGCCGCCGGTACCCGGCCGGTCGCGACGTAGGTTATCGGGCGCATCGAACTAGCGCCCGGTTAGCTCGCATTCGCCACCGCTTCTCCCTCAGGGCCTCGCGGGCACCGGATGACTGAAGTGAGGACGCCGCCACGATACCATACTAGGGTATCTTATGTTGACTACCATACTGCCGTACAGTATAGAAGCCGCGGAGCAACTCCTTGACCTGGTGCGCAGCTACCTCAAGTAACGCTCACGTGGGCGGGCGCCCATGACGACCGCGGCGCCCCCAGGCCGGGGCGCGCCGCCCGGCGCGGCCGGGGGGTGGGACTCGGGCCGCGTGCAGGAGGTGGCGCGGACCGATCGCGACGCCGCGCTGCGACTGTGCGGGTCCGCGAGCGACGGACTGACGCAGGAAGAAGCCGAGCGCCGCCTCGCGACCTCCGGCGCCAACGAGATCGCCGCCCACGGCCCTCCCCCCTGGCCGCTGCGGTTATTGCACACGCTCCGCAATCCGCTCGTCATCCTGCTCGCGGTCCTCGCCGCCGTGTCGCTCGCGACCGGCGACGTCCGCGCCGCGACCGTCATGGCGCTCATGATCGTGCTCGGCGTGACGCTGCGCTTCGTGCAGGAGGCGCGGGCGGACTCGGCGGCCGCCGCGCTACGCGCCATGATCAAGGTGACGGCGACGGCGTTGCGCGACGGCCGGCCGCGCGAGGTGCCGCTGCGCGAGATCGTCCCGGGGGACATCGTCCTGCTCGCGGCCGGTGACATGGTCCCCGCGGACGTGCGCCTCCTCACCGCTAAAGACCTCTTCGTCAGCCAGTCGAGCCTCACGGGCGAATCGCTGCCGGTGGAGAAGGGGGACACGCTGGCCGGTGTACCCGACCAAGCACCACTCGAGCGGGCGAACCTGTGCTTCCTGGGCACGAGCGTGCAGTCCGGGACGGCGAAAGCCGTCGTGGTCGAGACCGGCGGCCGGACGCTGTTCGGCGCCATGGCGCGCAGCATCACGCAGGCCCCGCCCGAGACCGCGTTCGACCGCGGGATCAACCGCTTCACGTGGCTCATGATCCGGTTCATCGCCGTCATGGTGCCGGTCGTCTTCCTGATCAACGGCCTGACCAAGCACGATTGGCACGGCGCGTTCTTCTTCGCCCTGGCGGTGGCGGTGGGGCTCACGCCCGAGATGCTGCCGATGATCGTGTCCGTGTGCCTCTCCAAAGGGGCCATGGCGATGTCGCGCAAGCGGGTGATCGTCAAGCGCCTCAATGCGATTCAGAACTTCGGCGCCATGGACGTCCTCTGTACCGACAAGACGGGGACGCTCACGATGGACACGGTCATCCTCGAGCGGCACTGCGATGTGCAGGGCAAGGAGAGCGACCGCGTGCTCGTCGACGCCATGCTCATCAGCCACTTGCAGACCGGGCTCAAGAGCACGCTCGATCAGGCGATCCTCCGGCACCGGGAGGGGCACCCGGAGGTGTCCCTCGACGGCTACCGCAAGGTCGATGAGATGCCCTTCGATTTCTCGCGCAAGATCATGTCGATCGTCGTGGACGAGCCCGACGGCCGCCGTCGGCTGCTCGCCAAGGGAGCGCCGGAAGAGATCCTGCGGCGATGCACGACGTTCGAGGCCGAGGGCGAGACGTTCCCGTGCCCGCCGGGGTTTGCGCAGGACCTGCGCGAAGAATGCGATGCCTTGAGTGCGGAGGGGTTCCGCGTGCTGGCCGTCGCGTACCGCGTCGTCTCCCCCAAGCCCGCGTATGGCAAGGAGGACGAGTGCGATCTCGTCCTCCTTGGCTATGTCGCGTTCCTCGACCCACCCAAGGAGACTGCGGCGCCGGCCCTCGCCGCGCTCCGGGCCCACGGCATCAGCGTGAAGATTCTCACGGGCGACAACGAGCTCGTGACGCGTACGATTTGCAAGCACGTCGGGCTCAAGCGCAAGCGCGTGCTGCTCGGGTCCGAGGTCGCGCGGCTGGGCGATGCCGCGCTCGGCGACGCCGTGGAGCGGACGACCATCTTCGCGCGGCTCTCACCCGCGGACAAGGAGCGCATCATTCGCGCCCTGCAGGCGCAGCGGCACGTCGTCGGCTTCCTGGGTGACGGCATCAACGACGCGGCAGCCCTGCGCGCGGCGGACGTGGGTATTTCGGTCGATACGGCCGTGGACGTGGCCAAGGAATCCGCCGACATCATTCTGCTCGAGAAGAGTCTGCTCATCCTCGAGGAAGGAGTGCTCGAGGGGCGCAAGGTGTTCTCCAACGTGCTCAAGTACATCCGCATGGGAGCGAGCTCGAATTTCGGCAACATGTTCAGCGTGCTCGGGGCGAGTGCCCTGCTGCCGTTCCTGCCCATGGCCCCGTTGCAGGTGCTCAGTAACAACCTGCTCTACGATTTCTCGCAGGTACCGATCCCGACCGACAACGTGGATCCGGAGCAGATCGCGCGGCCGCGGCCGTGGGACATCGGGGAGATCGCCCGGTTCATCCTCGCCATCGGACCGATCAGTTCGATCTTCGACTATACGACCTTTGCCATGATGTACTTCCTGTTTGGCGCCAACACGCCGGCGCACGCGGCGCTGTTCCAGACCGGATGGTTCGTGGAGTCGCTCATGACGCAGACGCTCATCATCCACGTCATCCGCACGAACAAGATCCCGTTCCTCCAGAGCCGGCCCAGCTGGCCGCTCGTGGCGACGACCGTGGCCATCATGGCCCTCGGGCTGTGGCTGCCGCGCTCACCGCTCGGCCCGGCCCTCGGGTTCGTGGCGTTGCCGGGTCTCTACTGGCCGCTCCTCGCACTGACGCTGCTCTGCTACCTGGCGCTGACGCAGGTGGTGAAACACATCCTGGTGCGGCGGCGCTGGATCTGACACCGCCCGGGGCGCCCTTGCCGGACTCCGGCGGAGCTCCGTATCATCGCCTGCAGGAGGAGCCATGAGTTACGCCACGCTGCTCGGGTCGGCGCTGTGGGCGCTGCTCGCCAACAAGCTGCGCAGCCTGCTGACCGTGCTGGGGATCACGATCGGCATCGCGGCGGTGATCTGCGTGGTGGCGATTGGCCGAGCGGGGCAGGCGCAGGTCGAGCGGCAGCTCAACAACCTCGGCGACAACTTCGTATGGATCGAAGCGGGTGGCCGGGCCGTGAACGGCGTCCGCACGGGCACTCACGGAACCAAGACCCTGGTACTCTCCGACGCGGTCGCGATCAAGAATCAGGTGCCGCTCATCAAGAGCGTGTCCCCCAACGTGGATGGGTCGATCCAGATCATTTACGCGAACCAGAACTGGTACACGAGCTTCCGGGGCGTGTCGCCGGAATACTTCGACATCAAGCGCTGGTTCGTCGATCAGGGGGCGGCGTTTTCGCAGGACGACGTGGACCGGGCCGCGGACGTGTGCGTGATCGGTCGCACCGTGCGCGATCAACTCTTCGGCGCGGACGATCCGGTCGGGCGGGTGATCCGGGTCCGCAATCTGCCGTGCCGGGTCGTGGCGACGCTGCTGCCGAAGGGGCTCTCCGTCTCCGGGCAGGACCAGGACGACACGATCCTGCTGCCGTACACGACCGCCATGAAGAAGATCAAGGGAGCGAACTGGCTCGACGACATCCTGTGCTCGGCCGTCTCGCCGGCGGTCATCAAGCTCGCGGGCCAGCAAGCGGGCGCGCTGCTGCGTGACCGCCATCATCTGCGCCCCGAGGAGGAGGACGACTTCAACATCCGGAACCCGGAGGACATCATCAAGGCGCAGCTCGAAGCGAGTCGCACCCTCACGATCCTGCTCGTGGCCATCGCGTCCATTTCCCTCGTAGTGGGCGGCATCGGGATCATGAACGTCATGCTCGTTTCGGTCACCGAGCGGACCCGCGAGATCGGCCTGCGGGTGGCGGTCGGCGCCCGCAAGCAGGCGATCCAGTTCCAATTTCTCGGCGAATCGGTGATGCTCAGCCTGGTCGGTGGCGCGGCCGGCGTGCTGGTCGGAGTTGTCGCGTCGCTCTTCGTGGGCCGCACGCTGGGCTGGCCGATCCAGATGTCTGCGGGCGCCGTGGTCATCGCCGCCGCGTTCTCCATCGCCGTGGGCGTCTTCTTCGGCTACTATCCCGCGCGGAAGGCTGCGTTGCTCGACCCGGTCGAAGCGCTGCGCTACGAATGACCGCGCGTGGGATCGGGGCTGTTGCGCAGCTCCTGACGCAACGCCAGTACCGCTGGCGCGTGGTCGCCGCCCTCGCGGCGCTCGGCGCGCTCGTGCTGGTGCTCGCTTCACGCCGCAGCGATCGGATCCAATACCTGGCCGCTCAGGTGCAGCGGGGGGAGATTCGCGATGGGGTGGACGCGACCGGCACGGTCAATGCCGTGATCACCGTACAAGTCGGCTCGCAGGTGTCCGGGACGATCGCGCAGCTCAACGCCGACTTCAACTCGCGCGTGCACAAGGGCGAGGTCATCGCCCTGATCGACCCTTCGCTCCTGCAGGGCACGTTGCTCCAGGCCAGCGCTGATCTCGAAACCGCGAAGGCGAGCGTTGCCGTGGCCGAGGCGGATCTCGCCAAGGCCAACGCCGCGCTGGCACAGACCAAGGCGGACTATGCCCGCGCTGGGGCCATGGCGAAGAGCGGTGTTGTCACCCAGCAGGAACTCGATCTCGCGACGGCCAACTTCGAGTCGGCGAAAGCCGCCGTGGATGCGGCCGCGGCGAGTGTGGTGCAGGCCAAGGCCCAGGTGAGCCAGAAGGCGGCGGCGGTGGTCGTAGCGCGTACCAATCTCGACCACACGGTGATCCGCTCGCCGATCGATGGTATCGTCGTGGCGCGCAACGTTGATGTCGGTCAAACGGTCGCCGCCTCGCTGCAGGCGCCCACCATCTTCACGATCGCCCAAGACCTCACCAAGATGCGGGTGTACGCCAAGGTGGACGAATCTGACGTCGGTCGCATCCGGCCGGGGCAGACGGTGAGCTTCAAGGTCGACGCGTTTCCCAAGGACGCGTTCCACGGCACGGTGAGCCAGATTCGCATGAATCCGACGACGGTGCAGAACGTCGTGACTTACGACGCGATCATCGATTTCGCGAATCCCGAGCTCAAGCTGTTTCCTGGCATGACGGCCTACGTCACGATCCCGGTCGCCACGGTGGAAAATGTGGTCAAGCTCCCCAACGCGTCGCTGCGCTTCAAGCCGCCACTGACACCCGCAGCCGTTCAGGCGTTGTACGCTCGGTATGGACTTGAGAGCGGACGCTCGGCTACACCTCCCGCCGCCGCGACCCCGCATGTGGCGATGGCGTCCGAACCCCACTCCAAGGGCGGCGGTAGCAGCGACTCGACAGCCCAGCCGCGGGGCGACCGTGCCATCGTGTGGAAGCTCGTCTCGGAGAACACGATCGTGCCGGTCGAGGTGGAGCTCGGCATCACCGACCATGCCTACACGGAGGTGACCGCCGTGCTCGCAGGCGAGCTACACCCCGGTGATGACGTCATCACGACTGCGGTGGCGTCGAAGGTCACGGCGCCAGGAGCGCAGGGCTTCCGGCGGTGATCGCCGCCAGCTGACGCTGTGGGCCGCGTGTCGGGGAAGGCGTCTGAGCTGACGATGTGAAGCCTCTCGCCGGTAGGATCGCCGTGGTCGCGGGCGCCGGGCCCGAGTCACCGTCCGGCCACCCCGAACCGAGGGACCCTGCCGCTACGACCCTAGCGTCAGCACGACCGTTCCGATGTTGACGCCCGCGACCGCGCGGTTGTGGTTAATGAGGGCGAGGGGCGCGAACCGCGGCCAACGCAACGCCTTCCAAATAACCTTGATGGGGCTACGGCGCAGCCCCATCGAGAGCTCCGACACGCCGTAGCAGACGAGCCGTCCGAACGGGGCGAGCAATCCCGCGCGCCGCGCCTTCCCAGCGGAGCGTCGCCACCGTTGCGCCACGGGTCCCGCCGCCGCGAGACTTACGCTCGCCCCATGACGCCCCGATCCCCCGGTAAGCACGCGCTCGTCTTCATCGCGATCACGGTCCTCGTCGACATCATCGGCTTCGGGCTGATCGTGCCCGTGCTCCCGGCCCTGCTCATGAAGCTCACGGGCGCGGGCGTAAGCCGGGCCGCGATCTACGGTGGCTGGCTCGCGTTCGTGTACGCCATCATGCAGTTCGTGTGCGCGCCCGTGCTCGGTAATCTCTCGGACCGGTTTGGCCGGCGGCCGGTGCTCTTGTTCGCCGTCGGCGCGCTCGGTGTGGATTACATCGTGATGGGTGTGGCGCCGACGCTCGCCTGGCTGTTCGTGGGGCGCACGATCTCCGGGATGGCGGGGGCGTCATTCACCCCCGCGTACGCCTACGTCGCCGACATTAGTCCGCCCGAGCGACGGGCGCAGAATTTTGGACTGATCAGCGGCGCGTTCGGCGTCGGGTTCATCCTTGGGCCGGCGCTTGGCGGCTTGCTTGGCGGCCTGGGACCGCGCGCCCCGTTTTTCGCCGCGGCGGGCCTGAGCCTCCTCAACTTCCTGTACGGCGTCGTGGTGCTGCCCGAGACCGTCGCGCCGGACAAGCGCCGCGCCTTCGATTGGAAGCGCGCTAACCCGCTCGGCACGCTGCTCGAGCTCCGCAAACACCGCGTTGTGCTCGGGCTGCTCGGTGCCCTGTTCCTCTGGATGGTGGGGCATCAGGTGATGCCCGCGACCTGGGCCTTCTATACCAAGTACCGCTTCGGCTGGCCGGAGCGCACGATCGGCGCCTCGCTCGCGCTGGCGGGCCTGGTCATGGCGCTGAGTCAGGCGATCCTGTTGCGACTGCTCGTGCCTCGTCTGGGCGAGCGGCGGGCGGCGCTCCTGGGCATCGCCGTCGCGACTGTCGGCTACCTGGGATACGGGACGGCGACCGCCGGCTGGATGATGTTCGCTTGGCTCGCGACCTGGTTCTTTGGCGCGATGGTCATGCCCACCACCAACGCGTTGATGTCGCACCGCGTCGCGCCGGACGCTCAGGGTGAGCTCCAAGGCGCGGTGGCGAGCCTGTACTCGCTCAGCTCCATCGCCGGTCCGCCGCTGATGACCCAGCTCTTCGGCCACTTCTCCGCACCGACGGCGCCGGTCCACCTACCGGGTGCCGCGTTCTTCGCCGCGGCCGCGCTCGCCACGGCGAGCTGTGCGGTCTATTGGGTCGTGACGCGCCCCCAAGCGGCGCGCCTGCCCGAACCGGAGGTGGTAACGCCCTAGGCGGGTGCCGGCCGCGGCACCCAGGACTCAAAGCCGATTGCGGGAGCCCCAAACGGCCACGTTGCGGGGCGACGGCGAGCGCGGCCGGAACGCCGCGACCCCTAAGCCCCTGCGAAGCGGGTCCTGCGGCTTAGTTGGGGGAGTGCACGCGTGGGCCGCCGTAGGTGCGGTCTTGCCCGATGCCGGGGCCGGAGGCGTTGAGGCCGCCGCGCGTATTGTTGATGCGTGAGATGAATTGTTGGATGGAGCCCGGAAACGGGGCCGTGCGGCCGTGCTTTCCGAACGGATCGGTATACCAGAGCTCAGGCCCGTCGGCGTTGTCGACGACATTCGCGTTCACATCCACCACGCGGTCCACGCCGTTGAACACCGAGCGCGGGTCGTCGAAGGTCACACCTGCGATGGTCCCGTTCGCTGTGGACTGGTCGCATTCCTCGCCCTGTGCACGCGCGCCGGTGGGCGTCACTTCGTAGCAGACAGCGATGGGCCGCCCCACGAGTGGGAAGATCTTGGGATCGTAGAATCGGCTCGGCAGGAACACCTGGAAGTAGGGGTTGAAGAATACCAGGCCGTGTCCGTCTTCGCGCTCGATGCTATTCGACGTTTGCCAGCTCTCGTGCAACGCGCCGAAGTCTGAGCGCTGGCCAGGGGCGACGAGGACGTGTTGGTCCACGCAAACGCGGTCGGGGATGAGCCGGCGCCCGCCGCCCGCGGGCGAGTTGGCGGGGGTCGGGGGCCCGACAGCGACCTCCGTGGTGCCGTCGCAGGACCGCGTGAACCCGCCGGGGTCCCCGATCGCGGCCAGGATCGTCAGATGCAACCCGGTCCCGTCGCTGCACCAGATGTGGTAGGCGAGTTCGTGCAGGTTGTTGGTAAAGGCGTCCTTGGAGTGCGTTCCCTGATGGAGCTTGGTGAGCACGTCGCAGCGGATGTCGAACAGCGCGTCGGCGGCGGGGCTGCCGAAGTGGAGGTGGATGCCGTTCTCCCACTCGATCTTGTGGCCGAAGTGGTCCTCGTGACGCGGATTCGCCGGATCGTAGGTGTCGAGCTGCTCGTTGGCATACCCGAACGGGATTGGCCCGAGTGCCGCGTAGAGCGCCGAGCCGCTCGGGTCACGCCCGTGATCGTGCCCAAACGAGCAGCCCGTGGCCGGATCGATCGGCGGATGCCACGTGGGATAGAGCTTGCCGTCTGGTCCGACGACCGAGTAGCGATTGTGGATTTCCGCCGTGCAATCGTCTTTGGGCCCGGGGGTCCAGATACCGTAAGACTGAGCGAATCCGGTCGGTGTCTGGCTGCGCGGCGTGGCCGGCGGACCGTTGCAGCCGAGCGCGGCGGTCACGCAGAGGGCGAGGGGTAAAGTGTGACGCATAGGCCTGCGGCCACAGGTTGCGCTTCACGCGGGCAAAGCCGCCGTGATTCGAGTCACCTCGGCGCGGGCCGCGTGGCCTTACCAATGAAGCGCCCTCATGCTCCGCCTTGCGATGATCCTCAGTTGCGCCCTCCTGCTCGGCAGCGCGAGCAGGGTCCCCGCCCAGCAAGCCCGGCCCCGCACCAGCTTTTGGTTTGCGGCGGGCTTCGGCGGCGGCTGGGGGCGCGTCAGCTGCGACATCTGCCGCGGCGACCGGCTGTCCGGGTTCTCCGCCTATCTCCGCCTGGGTGGCCGCATCAACCCGCGCGTGCTCATGGGCGGTGAGGCTGCGGCGTGGCGTAAGAGTGCGAACGCGGTCGACCAGACGCTGCTCGCTCTGGGCGCGGCAGCCTTTTGGTATCCGCCGCCGGGTTCGGCGCTCTATCTGAAAGGAGGGTTGGGCTGGGTGACCCACCGGGTCGAGTCCGGCCCTGATGTCATCCTCTCGACCGGGTTTGGCCCGCAGCTGGGGATCGGGTACGAGTTTCCCTTGGGCCGGGGCGTCTACCTCGCACCCTACTGCAACGTGGTGCTCGGAGTGGTCGGCGGCGCTGTGAAGTTCAATGGCGCCACGGTCACGGGCGCCCCCGGCGTGTCATTGATTCAGCTCGGCCTCGCCCTTACCGAGCGCTAGCGGCCATCGCCGCCGTCCCGCGGTCCTCCGGTCACGCTCGGCGCGGGTCTCCCGCGCTGGCGCCCTGGGCTCCCTTGCCAGAGATGGCCGACGCACGACAATCTTGCGGTACTTCCGGAGGCACTGGATTGTGAGCGTCTGGGAACAAATGCTCCTACGCCCGTTTCGCGCGCTGCGCCTCGACAGCGTCGGGGCCAAGCTGCTGGTGTTCGCGCTGCTCGCGACCTTGATTCCGTCGCTCGCAACACTCGCCGCCTACCGTCAGACGCAGTCGTCCCCCACCGACACGATCGCGCAACAGCTGCGCGGCGCGAGCGCTGAGACTGCCCGAGAGGTGGACCAATGGCTCAGCGAGCGGCTGGGCGAGCTCCGAACGGCCGCGAGTTCCCGCGTCCTCACGGAGAACCTGGCCCGGGTCCGGCCGGGCAGCGATGGGGGTGAAGCGCTCGGCCGGTTGCGCGACTATCTCGGTTCAGTCCGCGAGCGGCTCACGGGCTACGAAGCACTTGGGGTTATCGACGCGCGCGGACGCGTGGTGACGAGCAGCACCGGCCGCACGAGCGGCGTGCAGCTCACCCCGGACCGGTTGAGCGCGCTCCGCACCGGCGACGTGTTTGTGGGCGACCCGTACTGGGACGCGACACTCGGCAAGGCGGGGATCCTGGTCGCCGTACCGATCCGCCAGGCGGATGGGCGTCTCCTCGGCGCGTTCGCCGCGAAGCTCAATCTGCGCTCCATAGCCGAAATCCTGCAGCGCTTCTCACCGGGCGACCCGGGCGACACGTACCTGATGACGGACCAGGGCCGGTTGGTCATCCGGTCCCGGTTGAGCTCAGCCGAGCTGATGCGCACCAAGTTCCCGAAACCGACGACGCAGGCGCTGTTCGACCAGGCAGGCACACCCGTGGTGTACAAGCGCGCGGACGGGCAGGAGGTCGTCGGCATCCTGCAACGCGTGCCGCAACTTCGCCTCGCAGCGGTCGCCGAGGTGCCGCGCACCGCAGCCGGACGGCAGGTGGGCCGGCCGGGGAACGCTGCGGCGGTGATCCTCGCCGTCGTTGCCGGAATCGGATTGATGGCCGTCGGCCTGGGTTTGCTCATCGTGCGTCCGCTCAAGCGTCTCACGCGGGCCGCGGCGCAGGTGGCCGCCGGGGATCTCGCGGTGGAGCTCCCGGCGGGCGGGGGCGGGGAGATCGGTTACTTGACGCAAGTGTTCAACACCATGGTCGCCCGCCTCCGGGAGCGGGAGAGCCAGGGCGAGCTGGAGCGGCTGTCGGTTACCGACGCGCTCACCGGGCTGTACAATCGGCGCCACCTCATGGGCACCCTCGCCAACGAGGTGCAGCGGTCGCGGCGACTCCGGCGCACGTTCTCCGTGTTGTTGGCCGACGTCGATCACTTCAAGCGCTACAACGATACGCACGGCCACCTCGCGGGCGACGCGGCGCTCGTCAAGACCGCGGAGATCCTGCGCAAAATGACGCGCGCGGTGGACTCCGTCGCCCGCTACGGCGGCGAGGAGTTCGTGGTGATGCTGCTCGAAACGACGATCGCAACGGCGGCGATTGTGGCGGAGCGCATTCGGGCCCGCGTGGCGGCCGAGGAGTTCGGCGGCGGCAGGATGACTATAACCATCGGTGCGGCTGAATATCCCACGCATGGCGACACGCCCGAAGAACTCATCGCCGGCGCTGACCGGGCGATGTACCTAGCGAAGGGCGCGGGTCGCGACCGTGTCATGATCGCCACCGGGAGAGGAGAACCGGAGGAGAAGGAAGGAAAAAGGCGCCGCAAGCGGGACGCTTGATGCGCTGGCGCGCGATACTCGGCACGCCGACGACTCGAGCTTCGCTCGGTCCTGCAGGCCATTCCCGGACCCGCGCGCTCGATCCCGCCAGCACGAGCGTTCACACGAATCCCCGTCCCAGGTTCCCCGCCGGGGGCTATAGGATCGCTCGACGGGTCCGCAGGCTTGCGGGATCGTCACCCGCACCGGCTCACCGCTCGGGTGATCCTACGCAGTAGCCTGCCGGGACGTGACGCGAGTCACACACCTTTCCTCCGTGCAATGTGTAGTAGTGCGTCTCGCGCTCAGGCGCGATCGGAGTACCTCATGAAGCTTGAGCACTACGCATTGCTCACGGTTGGTGCACTGGCCACGTGCCGGGGGAGTCCCGTGGCCGTGGCGCTGGGACCACCACAGGCGACGGGCGTGCCGAGCATCCACGTGCTCGGCACCCAGCTCGTCGATTCGACGGGACGCCCCGTGCGGCTGCGCGGCGTGAACCGTTCCGGGGCGGAGTATGCCTGCGCGCAAGGGTGGGGCATCTTCGATGGCCCGTCGGACTCAGCGTCGGTGCAGGCAATCGCGTCCTGGCGAAGCAACGTCGTACGCGTGCCGCTTAACGAGACCTGTTGGCTCGGGATCAACGGCGTCGCGCCCGCATACTCGGGTGACAACTATCGCAGGGCGATCGCTGCCTACGTCGCCCTTCTCAACCGCACCGGCCTTGCGGTCATTCTCGACTTGCACTGGACCGCCGCTGGTACGGCCACGGCACTCGGCCAGGCGCCGATGCCGAACCGCGATCACACGCCGGAATTCTGGCGTCAGGTCGCCGCGGCCTACAAAGGCAACAATCGCGTGATCTTCGACCTATTCAACGAGCCGTATCCAGATAACAACTCCGACACGCCCGAGGCCTGGCGGTGCTGGCGCTATGGCGGCACCTGCAGCGGTATGAGCTTCCAGGCGGCCGGGATGCAAGAGTTGGTCGACACGGTCCGCAGCACCGGCGCCACCAACGTGATCGTCGTGGGCGGCATCCAATATGCCTCGCGACTCACGGGGTGGCTCGCCAACGAGCCCACGGATCCGCTGCACAATCTCGCCGCGTCGTGGCACATCTACAATTTCAGTTGGTGCAATACGCTGGCCTGCTGGGATAGCGAAGCGGCGCCGGTCGCACAGCAGGTGCCGCTGGTGCTTGGTGAGCTCGGGCAAAGCGACCGCGGCAGTGCGTTCGTCACCTCGCTCATGGACTGGATGGACGCCCGGCAGGGGAGCTACCTCGCGTGGGAGTGGGACGTCTGGGGACAGCCACTCGACCTGATTGCGAACTACGATGGGACGCCTACCACATACGGCCAAACGTTCAAGACGCGCTTCGGGCGGTAGGGCGGGGAACCTGGAACGGGACGGCGTTGGCTAGGCTCGACCGGCGTTCCCGTCTTCGACGCACGGTTCGATGCCCCTCTTGCCGACTCCAACCCCCGATCCACAATTTCCCTGATCTCCTTCGCACAACATCGTGGCGCAGCGGTCAGGTGAGACCGGCGCGATCTTCCCGCGGGAGTCCGAATCGACCGCGAAACCGAGCGCCCTCACCCTGCGCCCCCTCCTGACTTCCGCACGCACGAGACCGCCGCCGAGTGTGTCTCGTATCGGCATTACTCCTCCAGCGTCGTCAGCTCGCTCCACGTCACTTGGCGCGGCTTCTTGGCTCTGGCGGGGTACCAGCGAATCCCGTTGCCACTGATCACTACGGCTCCAGCGTACTGCTTTCTGCCGAACAGCCGAATCTCGATCCTACCAAGCCTCAGGGGCACGGCGGGGGCTTTCATGATCGTGCGCTTCGGGCGGTTTTGCCGCACCATGGAACCTCCAAAGAAGACGTGTCCAGTACAAATTCCACGATACATGCTGGGCGTGTGCAGCGCGAACGGCACCCCGGGAACCCCGGCCCTCTCCAGGCATGTCTCCGACCCCAATGTCGACGGCAAGGCCGCGAGGGGCGTCGGGCTCGGACCCCCTTTTGACTTCACTCTTCCATCCGACTATCCTTCCTGCAGCGTGCGACACGCCCTCTGCGTGCCGGCACCAGCAAAAGTCAAGGCGGGACTTGGCCAATGCGCCGGTCCCGCCTTCATTTTGCGAAGCCCTTCGCGGAGGGAGTACCGATGGCTAAGGAAGAAGCGATAGAGATCGACGGCATCGTCGAGGACGTGCTGCCCAATACCACGTTTCGCGTCCACCTGCCGAACGGCCACTACGTGCTCGCCACGATTGCCGGCAAGATGAGACGCTTCCGCATCCGCGTGCTCGCCGGCGACCGGGTCACGCTCGCCGTGTCTCCGTATGACCTCACGCGCGGCCGAATCACGTTCCGCCACAAGTGAACCGATCGCGGCAGAAACTGGGACGCGCGGGGATGGTGATGGACGGCGGCGCACCACATTGTGGAGGATGCCACCAACCCCTCCAGTTCGGCACTGACCGTCAGGGCCGCACGACGGAATCCTGCGATTGTGGATACCGGGGGTTCCTGAAGACGCGGCCGGGGCAGGTGAACATGCCACCGGACGCGCCGGCGGGCGCGCCCCTGTCTGGGGTGTTAGCCGGCCCGGCCCTGCCGGACAGCCGAGTGAGTTCTCCCACAGCGCGATGGGAGGCGAGTCCCTCCGATTTCGGGCCACGGCGCCGCGCGGCCAAGCCGAACCCGTCAGTTCGGGGTCGTGGGGAATCCGGGACACGCTGACTCGCTCTGCGCGTGTGATGGCGGTGGCGCGCCTGGCACGCCGCCCGACTGCTCATCGAGTCCGGGCTTCGGTTGCGATGCCAACGGCCAGTCTGTAGAATCGGTAGCTCCCTCCCAGTTCCCCGTGCGACGGACGGCATTCGAGTCCGTCTGTGACGGCCACCAGTCTGGTAACGTCTCAGCGTGGCAGGCCGGGCGGCGAAATTGCCAGAACAGGATCCTCGGGTACCGGTAGAAGCGCGAGTGGCATCGCCACTCGATGATCCGCTCGCGGCGGGTCTGCGCGGATTCGGACCGCTCGGAATCCTCGCGATGCTCGTCATCCTCCTCGCAGGCTTTGTTCCCTTTGTGCCCCTCAGCGCCATGTTGGTACTCGTGTGGGTCCGATGGTCGCGGACGCCGTGGCGAGAGATCGGATACGTCCGCCCCCAGAGCTGGACCCGAGATGTGGCCGTCGGCATCGCTTTCGGCATCGCATTCAAGTTCCTGATGAAGGCGATCGTGATGCCGCTGCTCGGCGCCGAGCCGATCAATCAGGCGTTCCATTACCTGGTCGGAAACCGGGCGGCGCTCCCGGGAGCCGTGTACGCGATGATTGTCCGTGCGGGGTTCGGAGAAGAGACCGTCTTCCGAGGGTACCTGTTCGAGCGCTTGGGGAAGCTGTTCGGATCCGGCGCGTGGGCCAAGCCCTTGACCGTGCTGGTCACCGCGGCATCGTTTGGACTAGCGCACTATTCCCTCCAAGGGCTCACGGGCGTCGAACAGGCCACGATCGTCGGGCTTGCATATGGTGCCATCTTCGCCGTCACACATCGCGTCTGGATGCTGATGGTTGCGCACGCCGCGTTCGACTTGACGGCGGTCGCTTTGATCTATTGGAATCTCGAGTCCGCTGTGGCCCACGCCGTCTTCAAATAACTCGAGCCGTCCGTACTCCCCGGAGCGTGTCCCCCGGGGCGGGCGTGTTTGGGGCTTGACGGCCGACCGGTGTCGCATGATGACTCTCCTCGGCCCCGCTCACCTGGCCTCCCGAAACAGGATGTCCGCTTCGGTGCCGCTGAAACGTCTAAGGCTCAGAAGCTCCGAGGCCGTCGCGAGTCGATGGCCGATCGACGCGCCGAATGGACGTACCGATGTGCAAGACGGTTGTCCTTCGGAAGCCCGTGCCCGCGCCCCGAGCCGCATAACAAGGAGTCATTATGAGCGAATTCGTGTTCCTGTTTCGCAGCACTGACGCCGCCAGCCGTGCTGCGATGGGTTCACCGGAACAGATGCAGAAGAGTATGCAGACGTGGATGACCTGGATGAAGCAGTTGACGGACAAGGGCCATATCAAAGACCGTGGTCACCCGCTCGAGCGTACCGGCAAGCTCGTTACGGGCAAGCAGCGGACCATCACCGATGGACCATATGCCGAGGCGAAGGATATCGTCGGTGGCTACACGCTGATCGAGGCGGAGGATCTCGCCCAAGCTGTGGAGCTCTCGTTGGGTTGCCCGATCTTCGAGGGCGGTGGCGTGGTGGAGGTTCGCCCGGTCATGAAGACGAGCATGTGATGGAGCTGCACGAGCATCTGTTCCGGCGGGAAGCGGGGCGGATGGTCGCCACGCTGACGCGCATCTTCGGTGTCGAGAACCTCGCGCTGGCAGAGGACGTGGTGCAGGACGCCTTCTGCCGCGCGCTCGAGGTCTGGAAATTTCGCGGCGTGCCGGACAACCCATCCGCATGGCTGATGGCCACCGCGAAGCATCGCGCGCTCGATGTCCTGCGGCGCGAGCGCACGGCACGCACGTTCGCTCCGGAGCTGGGCCGGTTGCTCGAGTCCGCAGAGACGCTCGCGCCGGTCGTCGAGGATCTCTTTGCGGCGCACGTCATCAAGGACGATCAGCTCCGCATGATGTTCTCCTGTTGCCATCCCCGCCTGCCCGAGGCGGCGCAGGTGGGGCTCATGCTCCACATCTTGTGCGGGTTCAGCATGGGCGAGATCGCCGCGGCCTTCGTCAGCACCCACGCGGCGATCGAGAAGCGGCTGGCGCGCGCGAAGAAGGTGGTCGCCGCGTCCGGACGATTGTTCGAGATCACGGACGCCAGCGACTTCGCCGCGCGGCTCCCGGCGCTCCACCGTACGCTCTACTTGCTCTTCAACGAAGGCTACCACGGCGCGTCGCCTGAATCGGTCGTGCGCGTCGAGCTCTGTCAGGAGGCGATGCGTCTTGCCACCCTGCTCTTCGAGCACCCGCTGGCGTCGACGCCGGCGACGCACGCGCTCGCCGCGATGATGTGTCTGCACGCGGCGCGCTTGCCGGCGCGGCTCGATGCGGCGGGCAATTTGAGCGCGCTCGCCGATCAGGATCGCTCGCGCTGGGATCCGGCACTGATTACCGAAGGGCAAAGACTGCTCGAGCTGTCGGCCAGCGGCCCCGAGCTGACGCAGTATCACGTCGAGGCCGCCATCGCGGCCGTGCACGTGTCCGCGCCGCGCGTCGAAGACACCGATTGGGCGCAGATCGTTTCGCTCTACGACACGCTGATGACGATTCGTCCGTCTCCGGTCGTCGCGCTCAATCGCGCCATCGCGATCGCGCAGCACGCGGGGCCCGAGCGCGGGCTTGAGGAGATCGGTGCAATCGCCGACCACGATCGCCTCGCCGGCTATCCGTTCTACCACGCGGCGCTCGGTGAGCTGGAGCTGCGCCTCGGGAGAGACGACCCGGCGCGCGGGCACTTCCGTGCCGCGCTCGCGCTGGCACGCAACGCCATGGAGCGGCGCTTCCTCGAGCATCGCATGGAGGCGTG
>WNFE01000212.1_pt1 | contig 40632 bp, 30 predicted proteins | sample 5400451 | NCBI WGS metagenome assembly WNFE01 (sample SAMN13153344, study PRJNA577476) | soil metagenome | isolation source: 200 cm saprolite under Douglas fir tree site 2 hole 2 | place: USA:California | collected 2015-04-18
CCGTATCGCGGCCACTGGCGCGGCGATCGGCGATGATGCGATAAATCACTTTTTCCAGGCGTTTGATACCGAGCTTGGCGCGAATGTTGCGCGGAGTTGGCACCCAGAGCGGCACCAAAATCGTGCGCCCGAAATTCGCAGCGATGTGCAGAAGTATATCGAGCGTTTCGCCGACTTCCTTGGCGTCGCGCGTAACGTCGGCGTCGAAAAGAGTTTTGCCGACAATGCGCAAAGCCAGCTGCATCATCTCCTCGTGGATGTCGCGCTCTTCGCCGTTGCGCCAGGTCGCGATCACTTGCTCTGTATATTCGGCCATGGTTGCGGCATACGCGCTGACCCGCGCGCGATGGAAAGCCGGCTGCGCCAATCTGCGCTGGCGCAGCCAAAAATCACCTTCGCTGGTGAGCAATCCTTCTCCGAAGAGATATTTGTTGGCCTGCAAAATACGGCCTTTGTGATATTTGCGGGAGTTGTTTACCAGCACGTCTTCAATCAGATCCGGATGATTGATGAACAGCGAACGGAATTTACCGATGCGCATCCCGGACACGTCGCCGTACTCCTGCGCCATCGCAGTGAAATAATCGAGCGGATTCTGTTGCATGGCTCCAAACAGCGAGCGGATTAAATTAGGCGGCGGACCAGGAGGAAATTTCTGCGGGGAAGAATCACTCATACAGAAATGCTAGAGAACCTGCAGCATCGGGTCAATGTTGCGTATTCTCTTTCACACTTATGGTGTCCGACTTCTGCCGGCGTCGAGTTTCACGGCGGTACACGCGTCTTGCGTCTCAGGCTTCCGTCGCGCGCAACGCGCAAACCCGGAATCCTCTGCGCTCAATATCCACCGCGATGCGGGAAAAGCCTGCAATGGTTAGGCGTGCAAATGCACTGGCGGGCGAAACCGGAACAAATGTGCTGTGAATATGCCCGGCACGCTGCAGCCAGCCATCGCGAATTTCAAACGCGAAAAACATGCCGCCAGGCCTCAGCACACGGTGAAATTCCTGAAACGCCGCATTCTGCTGCTCAGGTGATTTCAAATGATGCAACACCAGCACTGCGATCACCGATGAAAAAACATGATCGGGAAAAGGCAGTTCTGCCGCATCGCCCTGAACCACGGTTACTTGCGAATCTTTGTGGCGTTCAGCAAGTCTGGCAGCGTAAGACGGATCATATTCGAGGCTGGTCACGCGGCCAGCGCGACGCAGCAACGCATCCGTCGTCGCTCCGGGCCCAGCGCCAACCTCCAGCACGTGGTCGCCGAGCGCGTACCCAGACAGTATCCACGGAAGAAGTTTGCGTTCGGTAACAAAGCGCCAAATGGAGGAACCGCAAAACCAATTTTCAAATTTATTCATGGAAATCCTGCCTGGCGAGGCTACTTAATGCTAGCCCTGGCGAGGCCTGGGAGGGAAGCAAATTAATCTAATGTAACAAATCGTGAATTCGCTTGAGTGCCGAGGCAAATTGGTCCGCGTTGTACGCAGATGGGCTTTCAAGCTGCTGGAACAATCCATTAATCGCGGTACGCACTTCAGGAGCATTTTGCGGGTTAGCTTGCTTGCTGTACGCGATATAGAGCGCATCCAGGGCCATTACCGCTTGCTCTGCGGCGCGCTCATCGCCCAGCGAAATATTCTCGGCGTCTTGCGTGATTCCCTGCATCGCTCGCAAAGTGACGATTGGCTCATAAGTCATCGTTGAAAGGCGCTCAGCAAATTGCTGTGCGACGGGCGCGACGGAATTTGTGGCGGCGATGACTGCGCTCCGATCAGGATTGAGCTTGCTCATCTCATCTGTGACAGCGGCGAGCCGCTTGTCGAGTTCTTGCGCCGCGGCCACGTCAACCTGCTTCGCCAGAATGCGGAACACCAGGTAGCGCGAAGCGTTCCACGCCGGATCGCCGGGGCGCCGGCCTGCGTAGCCGTGCGCCTGCCGCCAGCTATTTTGTGCAGGCCCCAGTGAATGGTGACAAGCAATGCAGGACAGCTCGGAATATTCGGGCCAATTTTTTTTGTTTCCGACTGCGTCGTTGGCGTTAGCACGCCAAGCAAGCCGTTCCATCGCGGCTCGCAGCTGTACTGCCTGCCCGACGCTCCAATCGCGCACGCCAACCCAATTCGGATCTTCCGCCGCTTTGCCAGGAGCCGATTCCCGCGGCGCTTTCCAGTGCCGCGGCATCACCGCCGAAAAGGAGTCCAGTTCGAAATAAAGATCCGGGTGCCCGGCGGCAATCATTTCGTGATCCACGAATTTCTTTTCAGAACCCAAGTGACATTCGAGACATTTTTCGGTGCGACGAATTACGTTTCTGGTGTCAACCATTCCCGCTGCCAGCGATTTTTCGTGCTGCCAGTCGCGCGTGGTATGCGGGCCGAGCCAGGCCAGGGCCGGACCGTGGCAATTTTCGCAGCTCACGCCCTCGGATATTTCAAATCTGCGGCCCTGCTGCGCTGGAGCCGCATAAAGCGCGTGACACGCCAGACACTTCGGCGATTCTTCCGCCTTCGCGTCAAGTTTCAGAATGCGCGCCATGCGTTCGCCGACGTCGCCAGTGAGCGACTGGTACGCGCGGCTGTGCTTGTCCTGCAAAATCCAAGTCGTGTATTCGGTTTGCAGGATGCGGCTGTCCGCTACTGGTTTTACGCTGCCGTGGCAACTGGTGGCTGCACACGAGCCAGGACCGATATATTTTTGCGGTTCGCCAATCGATTTCGCAGATTGCGCTGCGACCGCGAATGCGAGTGCCAGGATTGCGCTGCTCGCTGCGAGCGCATTGCGTAAACAAAGTTTAGCGACGGGATTCATCAAGAATCGGGCAAAGAATCTTCTCGCTTATATCGTCCGATGGCAGGAGAAGTCAACGTCAGAGCATTGCCTTTATCGAATAGAGCGCTAAAAAGGCAACGCGGCTCTATTTACACGCCGCCGCGAGGTGATTAGTATGCAAGGCAGTTTGCAGTCAACTTTTCAGAGCGCTGCGGCGGGTTCTTCCGCGTGGCGCTTTTCACGCGAGACCAGCACCGTGATCTTTGACGATCTGAGAGCTATCCAGCTTCGCCATGGCTTTCTGCCCATGACGGAGTTGGAATCGCTGTCCTCGCGCACACAGACGCCACTTTATCAAATTCACAGCGTAGCCAGCTTCTATCCGCACTTCCACCTGGTGCCTCCCGCGCGCGCGGAGGTTCGCGTGTGCGCCGACATGAGCTGCCATTTGAACGGGGCGTGCGAACTGCGCGCCGACATCGAGCGGCGCTTCGCGAACGCACGACGCAGTGAAGTGGAGATTCGCGATGTCTCGTGTTTGGGCCGCTGCGACCACGCTCCCGCAATTGCGGTGAACGACCATATTTTTACGGACATTACTGGGGACCGGGCCGAGTCGCTGGTGCGCACGGCGATGCGCGGCGAAGAAATTCATGATGGCCATCCGGCGCAAGCGCGAGTGGCATGCGGGTCTGATCCTTATCCGGATACGGAGAAATACGGCGCGTTGCGCGCGGCGATTGCCACCAAGGATTGGGATGGGTTACTGGCGCTGTTGAAAGAAGCGGAACTCCGCGGGATGGGCGGCGCGGGATTCCCCACTTCGATGAAATGGGATCTCGTGCGCAAGCAGCCTGGACCGGAAAAATATATCGTATGCAACGCGGACGAAAGTGAGCCGGGCACGATCAAGGATCGCTTCATCATGACCCACCTTCCGCACTTGGTGGTGGAAGGAATGATTTTGGCTGGGCTGGTCACCGGCGCGAAACAAGGAATCTTGTATATCCGGCATGAATACCATTTGCAGGAAGAAATTCTTGGCGAGGAAATTCGCCGCTGTTACCGAGCGGGACGTCTGGGGAAAAATATTCTGGGCAGCGGGCTGGAATTCGAGTTACGTGTGTTTGTCAGTCCTGGCGGATACATTTGCGGAGAGGAAAGCGCGCTGATCGAAGCGATCGAAGGGCATCGCGCGGAACCGCGCAACAAGCCGCCGTTTCCCGTCGCCGTGGGACTTTGGCAGAAGCCGACGGTGATCAACAACGTAGAAACATTTATTAATGCGCCGCAGATTCTTGCGCGCGGCGTGGAATGGTATAAGTCGGCGGGGCGGAATGGCTCGCGCGGATTGAAATTTGTCGGCGTAAGCGGCCACAGTGCGCGGCCGGGAGTTTTTGAAGTGCCACTCGGTATTACCATGCGCGAAGTATTGTTCGACTATGCAGGCGGAGTGCGCGGCGGCCGTGCTCTGAAAGCGTTCGCGCCCTCGGGGCCATCATCGGGATATTTGCCGGCATCGATGGCGGAGGTGCGGCTGGATTTCAAGACGCTGGCTGAGGCGGGATCGATGCTGGGTTCCGGCGCGATTGTGGTTTGCGACGAAAACACTTGCATGTTGGATATGGCACTGAACGCAGTGCGTTTTTACCGCAACGAGTCTTGCGGGAAATGCGTTCCCTGCCGCGTCGGCTCGCAAAAAATGGTGGATTTGCTGGCGAGGTGGACGCAAGGCGGCTTGCCGGAAGTGCAATATCGCGCGGATCTGGCCTTGTTGGATGAGTTGTCGCAGGCGATGAGTTTGGCTTCGATTTGCGGACTGGGACAGATCGCTCCCGCGCCGATTCAATCGGTGTTGAAGCATTTTCGTGCGGAGGTGGATGCGCACGTTTTACAGGGTTTGTGCCCGAGTGGGATTTGTTTTACGGCGGCGGCGCGGGCGGGTGAGGCAAATCGGGCGGGAATCAGGCCCTAATTCCTATGTCCACCACGACTGCACCGGCGGGAATGATCGAACTGACAATCGACGGCGCGGCCGTGCGAGTGCCGGAAGGCACCACGGTCTTTGACGCCGCACGAATGCAAGGCATTTCGATTCCTACGTTGTGCCATTTGCAGAATGAAACGCCTGTCGGAGTGTGCCGCCTCTGTGTTGTAGACACTGGCGCCCGGGTGCTTACGGCGGCTTGCGTGCGCCCGGTTGAAGCGGGACTGAAAGTCATAACCGGTTCCGAAAAAGTTCTGGCCGCGCGGAAGACACTTCTGGAATTGATGATGGCGGACCATCCGTCTCCTTGCGCGCGACAAAAGAATTCGGGCGATTGCGAACTGGAAACGCTGGCTGCTGCCGCTGGAGTGAGCGAGCCGCGCTACGCGCGGCGCACAGTTTCGCGAGGCCACGACGACTCTTCCCTTTCGATTGCAGTGGATCACGATGCGTGCATTCTGTGCGATCGCTGCATCCGCGGGTGCGATGAAGTGCGAAATAATTTCGTGCTTGGGCGCATGGGCAAAGGCTACGCAGCGGATATTGCCTTCGACCTAAATTCGCCCATGGGCGATTCCACATGTATTTCCTGCGGCGAATGCATGGTGTCGTGTCCCACAGGCGCGTTGACGAACAAGAGCGTTGCGGGCACGGCGATTTCGACGGGACCGGGCGCGGAAGGATTTGAAGCGCAAGACTTGCTGAAGATTCCGGTGTTTCAGGGGGTTTCTGGAACATTTCTGGAGCTGAATCGCGGAGCGATTGTTAGGCGAAGGTTTCGCAAGGGCGAATTGATCTGCAAGGAAGGCGAATTTGGTTCGACGGCGTTTTTTATTCTCGAAGGAAAAGCGCAAGTGTCGATTTCTTCGCCCATGGCACATGTGAAGACGCAGGGCGGCGCGCAAGGATTCTTCAAGCGATTGACGAGCACGCTGGCGCCGCGCGAAGCGGACAAACGCGACGAAGAAGCGCGCGACCGGACGATTCCGATCGATGCTTCGGTGGACTTAAGCTACGAAAATCCGGTGGCTGAGCTGGGAGCAGGAGATTTGTTCGGCGAAATGACGTGCATGAACTTTTATCCGCGGTCGGCAACGGTACGAGCGGAATCGGGCGTGGTGGCGTACGAAATGTTGCGCAACGTTCTGGACATCATGCTCAAGAACAAGACCTTTCGCGCGCAGGTGGATCAGAACTACCGGAAACGCGCGCTGGAAAATCATCTGCGTGGCGTACCGATGTTCGCGGACCTTTCCAGCGATTTCATCGAACATCTGAAGGAAAGCGTCGAGCTGCTACGCTTTGCGCCCGGCCAGGTGATTGCGCGGCAAGGCGATGCCGCGGACAGTTTTTATCTGGTGCGCATCGGTTTCGTGAAGATCTCAGAGAATTATCCGGGTGGCGAGCTGGTGCTGGCTTATCTTTCGCGCGGGGATTATTTCGGCGAAATCGGGTTACTCGGCGGGGGTGTGCGGACAGCGACTTGCACCGCGCTGGATCACGTAGAAGTGGTGCGCGTTTCTTGCGACGATTTCCGTCAGATGATCGAGCGGTTTCCGAGCGTGCGGCGCGGACTGGAAGCGGTGGCCGAGGAGCGGCGTTCGGCAAATGCTCAGCGCATGCAGATGGTGCACAGCATCCCCATCGATCAATTTTTGTCGCAGGGATTGATGGAGGCGCAGAGTTTGCTGGTACTGGACTTGCAGAATTGCACGCGCTGCGATGCCTGCGTGAACGCGTGTGCCGATGCCCATGAGGGAGTTACGCGGTTGGTGCGCGATGGATTGCGCTTCGATCATTATTTGATTGCAACCAGTTGTCGGCAGTGCCGCGATCCGCTGTGCATGGTCGGCTGCCCGGTGGGCTCGATTCGGCGGCGCAATTCTCTGGAAGTGATTATCGAAGATTGGTGTATCGGTTGCGGTTTGTGCGCGCGGAATTGCCCGTACGGAAATATCAATCTACATCCGTTCGAAGTGATGGCGGATGATCCGGAACATGCGGGACGGCAGAAGGCGGTAGTCAGGCAGAAGGCGACTTCGTGTGATTTGTGCACGCATTTGAAGGAGCCAAGTTGCGTGTATGCGTGCCCACATGATGCGGCGCATCGTGTGGATCCGCGGGAATTTTTCGCGGGGATATTGGCGGCTGGGGCGGTGAAGTGAAGAATGGAATTTGTCAGCTGGTACGCTCAAGACTTTCCACTTGCAGCACTCAATTGGCGGCTGCAGCAGAGCGCTACTTTTTGGGCTTGGTTGCCAAGCAGGTGCGCAGCATGCTTCGCACCTGCAAGGGATCTAATGCTGATTGATCGGACGCAACGCGGATGGGGACTCGGCTCGCTGGGAATTTTTGCGGCGGCATTAGTTATGTATTTCCTGGAGGCTTGGATTGCCCCACAAGGGCCGCGGGGCGGGAGCGCGATGGGATTGATATTTGGCGTAGTGGGATTTGCATTCATGATTTTTGCCGCAGCATTGGGCGCGCGGAAGCGGGTGCCCACGTGGCGGATTGGCCGCGCGAAAGCGTGGATGCGCGGACACCTATGGCTGGGCTTGCTGTCGCTTCCGCTGGTCTTGTTTCATGGCGGATTCCATTTTGGCGGGACGCTGACGCGAGTGCTGATGTGGCTGCTGATTGCTACCGTGGCGAGCGGCGTTTATGGCGCGGCGCTGCAGAATTCCATTCCGAAAAAAATGACGGCGGATATTCCACTGGAAACGATTTACGACGAGATTTCTCATGTGCGGAAATTGTTACGCGAGGAGGCGGACCGCACCGTTGAATCGATCTGCGGCGACGTGGGATTTGCGAAGGATGTTTCCGGAGAAAGTCAACGCGCTGGAGGATTTACCGCGCTACGGCCGATCGCGGCAAGCGCTGCGCCGCTGCGCACTTCGGCTGCGGTAAGCGCGGGAGCGAGCGCGGCAGTGGCTCCCGCTGCGGAAATCATCTTGCTGAGCGAAGCGGAAAGCGCGCCGCTGCGCAAGTTCTATATCGAGGAGATGCGGCCTTACCTGGAGCAGTCGAAATCGCGCGGGCGTCGTCTTGCCGATGAAGCGCGGGCGTCGAGCGTCTTTGTCAGCTTGCGAACGCTGTTGCCGGCAGCGGCTCACAACACTTTGGCTGATCTGGAAGACATTTGCGATGAAGCGCGGCAATTGCTGCGGCAAGAAAGATTGCATCGCTGGCTGCATGGCTGGCTGTTGCTACACATTCCACTTTCGCTGGCGCTGATTTTGCTGGGAGCCGTGCACGCGGTGATGGCGTTGCGGTACTAATGGCAAGAACACGCACAACCAAGACGGTCGCGCAGCGGATCGACCTGAACTATTTCAAGAGGCCAACTCCGTTCAAGCGAGCGAAGTTATGGCTGGCGATTCTTGCGCCGGCGATTGCGCTGGTGTGGATTGGCTGGCACGTTTTGGGACGGGACAACCGAGTTTATTCGAGCGGGCGATTGAGCGAGGCTCACGCCGTTCTCGAAAAGGAGTGCGCCGCCTGCCATGTGCAGCAGGCTGGCGGGTATTCGGCTAGCGCGGCGGATTCGGCTTGTCTGGCCTGCCATGACGGACCCGTACATCACGCAACGAACGTAAATGTGACGCTGGCCTGCGCGGACTGCCACGTCGAGCATCGCGGACGCGTCAATCTTGTGGCGACGAAAAATGAATCGTGCGGGCAATGCCATGGCGATCTTTCGACGGCCGACCGTGATTCCAGATACTTTAAGCATATTCGAACTTTTGCAGACGGGCATCCGGAGTTTGCGGCGCTTCGCCCGATTGCCGGAGTGCCCGCGAGTGACACCGGCACGATTAAGCTAAATCACGCAATGCATATGCGATTGATTCGACGCGGACCCAGCGGGCCGATGGTGCAACTGGACTGCGTCACTTGCCACGCCACGGGAGCAACGAATCCGAATTTGACCTACTCGGATGCCAAATATCGCGCGGCAAATGTCAGCTACAAGGACAGTGACGTGGTTCTGCAAATTCCTCAAGAATCGCTGCAGGGTCCGCGGCCGATTACAGGCCGTGAACTGATGACTCCGCCAAAATTTGCGAATGCGTGTGCAGGATGCCATCTGCTGACGTTTGACAAGCGCTCTGACGCCGGAGTGCCTCACGACAAGCCACAAGTGATTCACGCGTACCTGGTGAAGAAATTCTCGGAGTACGTTGCGTCGCATGGCGCGGAGCTTCACGAAGTGCAGGATCCGCAGCGACATTTAACCGGTCGAGCAAATGGTCCGGTTCGCCGAGCGCTGTCGCCAGCGCAGTGGGTCGCGGAGCGCGTAGCAGTTTCGGAAGAGTTGTTGTGGCACAAGACTTGCTCCCAATGCCACGCAATTTCCATGACGCCGCTTCAGGACGTAAGGATCGCGCGTTGGGACGCAGGGAACGCTCACGGTGCGACAAGGATCACTTCGAGCCTGACTGGCAATGTCCACGAAAGCGGTGCCGCCACTTTACCAGAGGTAGCGGCTGCAAACATCACGCTTCAATGGCTGCCGCAATCACGATTCGATCACGACGCGCATCGCGGATTTTCCTGCATCGGTTGCCATCAGAATGCGCTGACGAGCACGGAAACTTTGGACATTCTGATTCCGGGAATTGCAACTTGCCAGAAGTGTCATGCGCCGGGCCCGGAACACACTGAGTCGCGTTGTTTTGAGTGTCACACGTATCACGATTGGGCAAAACGAAAAGAAGTGAAGCCTACGTTTACGCTGCCAGCGTTGCGCTCGACGGGCAAGTAGTCTTCATTTCCCGACTTTAGGCGCGTTGCACTAGCGCCATCAATTGCGGCGTGTAACGTTCACCAACGATCTTGAATTCGGCCAAGCGGGCCGCGATTTTTTTGAGGTCGACTTTGCTTAATTGCACATTGAGCGCGCCCATGTTCTCTTCCAAATAGCGAATGCGTTTTGTTCCAGGGATGGGCACGACGTCCTGGCCTTGTGCCAGAACCCAGGCAAGCGCCAGTTGAGCGGGCGTAATGCCCTTTTCGCTGGCCAGTTCTTTCACGGCCGCAGCGAGTTTCAGGTTGGCTTGCATCGCTTCCTCCTGGAAGCGGGGATAATTGGTGCGGCGCCAATCAGTCGAGTCCAGATCATTTGAATTTTGTATCGTGCCGGTCAGGAAGCCGCGGCCGAGCGGGCTATAAGGAACAAAGGTGATGCCAAGTTCGCAGCAGGTGGCCAGCACGGCGTTGGTCTCAACGTCGCGCGTCCACAACGAATATTCGCTTTGCAACGCCGCGATGGGATGAACTTTTGCTGCACGGCGCAAAGTTTCTGGGCCAGCTTCTGACAATCCCAGTGTGCGCACTTTGCCGGCGGAAACGAGTTCGGCCATTGCGCCGACGGTATCTTCGATAGGAACGTTCGGATCGACACGGTGCTGGTAGAAAAGATCGATAGTCTCGATGCCGAGGCGGCCCAGGCTGGCGTCGCAAGCCCGCCGCACGTTCTGCGGCGAACTGTCAACGCCCCTGACTCCGTCGGGACTAAAGCGGAAACCAAATTTGGTGGCGACCACAACCTTTTCGCGCGGAACTTCGCGCAGAAAGCGTCCGAGCAGCTCTTCATTCTTGTACGGCCCGTAAATTTCGGCGGTATCCAAAAAATTGCCGCCAAGTTCCAGATATCGGTGAAGCACTTGGAGTGATTCCTCATCATTCGCCGGTCCGTAAGCGAAAGACATGCCCATGCAGCCGAGACCGAGCGCCGAAACTTGTATTCCGTTCTTGCCGATTGTTCTGAATTCCATTTCGCCTCCAAGATCAGCTTTCAATCCCTAAGATGTAAGAAATTCGACGCAGGGTACGCCCCGATCCAGAAAAAATACGCCGCCACTGGAAGTTTTTCGACTCGGACTGGCACATGCGCTAGATTTATGGATCGCGCTTGCCGGTGCCCAGATGAGTCGCAGTTGGCGGCAGGTGGCAGCGCGAATCCTTCATGGCTACTTCTCCTCCACCCACAACGACGATCAGCAAAGCCGCCACTTCGGAACAGCAAAATCAGAGCCCAATGAAGGCGCTGTGGCAGATTGTTACACATGTCGATCGATCGAAGATCAATGCGTGGCAGGCGCTGCGAAATACGATTGGAGTTGTTGCGCCGCTGATCGTCGGGCTCGCTATGGGCATGCCGCGCGGCGGGCTGGCGGTGGCGAGCGGCGCGTTGAACGTGTCGTATTCAGACGGCAGCGATCCATACGCGCGGCGAGCGAAGCGCATGCTGACTTCCACGGCGTGGTGCTCGAGCGCGGTGCTGTTGGGAGGATTGACGGCTCACAGCAATATCGTCGCGGTGATGGTGGCGACGGTGTGGGCGTTCGCGGCCGGGATGCTGGTTTCACTGGGAACAACTGCCGCGGATGTGGGAGTGATCAGCACGGTGGTGTTGTTGGTGTATTCGACGCAGGCGTTGACGCCGTTGCAGGCGTTGCAGGCAGCGGGGCTGGCACTTGCCGGTGGATTGCTGCAAATCATGCTGTCGACCGCTTTGTGGCCGGTGCGGCGCTACGAACCGGAAAGGCGCTCGTTGGCGGCTCTGTATTTCGAACTGGCGCGCATCGCCACGCATCCCAGCGAGGCGACTTCCGCGCCGCCGGGTACAAAAGAAATTGCGCAGGCACACGATGCGTTATCGGGGCTTACAACAGATACGTCAATTTCAGCACTGCGCTATCGGTCACTGCTATCGCAAGCCGAACGAATCCGGCTGAGTTTGACGACGCTGGCACGATTGCGATCCCGGTTGACACGCGAAAACGCATTTCATCCAGCAATTGCAACGCTGGACCAGCTGCGCGCAAACGCGGCGATACTTTTGCGTGCGATTGCCGAAAGTCTTGAATCAGGGAAAGAAATCAACCTGGAAGTGGACCGCTTAGTCCTGGGAATCGCGTTGGGCCAGCAATTGAGCCGCGCGGAAGAAGAAGGAGCGCGGGGCTTCTCGAATGCGGTGATGCGGGACGTAAAATTTCAAGCAGACGCGTTGGGCGGACAACTGCGCGCGGCGACTGATCTATCGCACAACGCGACTCCAGCTGGGGAAGCAGAATTTGAGAAGCGTGAATCGCTGCAGCCGCTGTGGACACGATTCACGAGTCGCATCGCGACGCTGGGCGCAAATTTGAACTTGCAGTCACCGGCGTTCCGGCACGCGATCCGGCTGACGATTTGCGTGTCCTTGGGCGATGCCCTGGGCCGCGCGCTGCATCCCAATCGCGCATACTGGATTCCGATGACCATCGTGCTGGTGCTGAAACCGGAATTCGCGGTGACCTTCAGCCGCGGGGTATTACGGATTTTTGGAACGCTTGCCGGACTATTGCTGGCAACCGGGCTGTTTCACTTTGTTCCTATTCATACCGCGACGGAAATTTTGCTGATTGGAATATTTATGTTTTTCGTGCGTTGGATAGGCCCAGCTAACTACGGAATCTTTGGCGTGGCGATCAGCGCCCTCATCGTATTGCTTATTTCGATCACCGGGATCGCACCGAAAGAAGTGATCGCTGCGCGCGGCATGAACACCATTATCGGCGGTGCGTTCGCGCTGCTGGCATACGCGGTTTGGCCAACCTGGGAAAGAAACCGGCTTGCAGATTTATTCGCCGCGCTGCTGGATGCTTATCGAAATTCGTTTCGGTCGATTAGCCGCAAGCTGATGAATGGGTCGTCGGCCTCCGGAGGAGAACGCGAGCGCACACGACAAGCGGCGCGGCTTGCTCGTTCCAATTTAGAAACATCAATGGAAAGATTCGCCGCGGAGCCGGGCGCCACCGCAGCGCAGCTTGCGCAAGCGAATGGAATGTTGGCTTCGTCGCACCGATTTGCGCACGCGATGATTGCGTTAGAAGCAGGCATTCCAGAAATGCCGGCGGAAGCTCCCCGCCTGCAGTTCGAAGCGTTTGCCAAAGCGGTCGAGAAAACACTGGAACTGATTTCTGCGAAGCTGCGCGGACCACGCATCGCGGAGCGCGAATTTCCGGACTTGCGCGAAGCGTATCTGTACCTTATTCAGACCGGCGATATGCAACTGGACCACTATGGATTCGTGAGGGTGGAGGCGGACCGCATCGTGAACAGCTTGAACACGCTGCGCGAGCAAACCATCAACTGGACTCGAGGTACCACTGCACAAAGTAAGCGTACCATGTACGCGAAGCTCGAGTGAGTGGAAAGCCGAGATAAGAAGTCGATTTAATCCAGCGGTTTCCCGGTGAATGGGAAAAGCCGCAAGGCGCGGTTGCACGGAGGCTCTCAATGAGAAATTTACGCCGGCAATTTTTGTGGTGCACGGGTGCTACATTTGCCGCGGGAATATGTGGAATCCCGTCCAGCGCGCTTCCGCAATCGCGAAAGATGCCGAGTCCGCCGGAGCCGGCCGAAACCGAACCGCACGCTGCGAGTTCTACAGGCCGTACGCCCTCGCAACGAGCGTTATTGCAACAACACGAAAGAGAGTTTCGCGAATCGCTGGCCAGTCTGAGTGAGCGAGTAAATGAATTGAAAGAAGAAGTAGCAGAACTTCACTCCTCAAGCATTTTTTCCGTTAAGATTTACAAGCAGTCGAGCGAGATCGAACGTCTCGCAAAGCAGTTGAAGAATCTGGCAAAAAGTTGAATGGTGTACCGATGGCGGAAGCGCTCCCAAAATGCGAATTCGAGAGCAAACATTTGATTCTTAAGCTGCAGAAGACTCTGGAAGGGCGGATCGAAGCGATCCCGCCATTTGTTGATAACGTGATGAAGATCGTCCAGTCCATGGGATGCGCCACCGGCAGGGAACGCGAGGCAGAAGTGGCGCTGCTGGAAGCGCTGGCAAACGCCGTGCAACACGGTTGCAAAAATGATCCAACAAAAATCGTGGAAGTTTGCGTGGCCTGCGACGAATCGCGTGGATTATTAATCGTGATTCGAGATCCGGGACCGGGCTTCGACCCGGCCGCTATTCCCAGCCCGGTGGTGGGCCAGAATCTTTTCTCAACGCATGGGCGCGGCATTTTCTTGATCAATCAGCTTATGGATGAGGTGCACTTCGAAAAAGGCGGCACCGAAATCCATATGAAGATTACCTGAACTGGATCACGAGAAGTTCTACGCTTCAATTTTTGTGCCCAGCACGGCCAAAAATTTAGCTAACCACGCGTGTAGCGCCGGCCAAGCCGGCCCGCTGACCAGGTTGCCGTCCACCACCGCGTCGGCCATTCCAACGTCCACATAGGTGCCGCCGGCAAGAGTCACATCAGGACTAGTTGCGGGATAAGAACTGCATTTCCGCCCTTTGAGCACTCCGGCCGCTGCAAGCACCTGCGGAGCGTGACAGATGGCCGCCACGGGCTTATTTTCCTTCATGAAGTAGCGCACGATTTCGAGCACGCGCGCGTTCATGCGTATATATTCCGGCGCCCGTCCGCCGGGAATCATCAGCGCGTCGTAATCTTCGGTCTTCACCTGATCGAAAGTAGCGTTCAGGGCAAAATTGTGCCCGCGTTTTTCGGTGTAGGTCTGATCGCCCTCAAAATCGTGAATCGAAGTAGGCACAAACTCGCCGGCTTTTTTCCCGGGGCAGACTACGTGAACTGTGTGACCGACCATCTGCAAAGCGTGGAATGGCACGATAATTTCATAGTCTTCAACATAATCGCCGGCCAGCACCAGGATTTTCTTCTTTGCCATGCAAATCTCCCGAGAACAGCGAGTGCTGATTTCGCCTTACGAGTCCGTATTTTAGCTGTTGGAGTACGAATGCCGCAATCGTTCGAGCCGAAGTTAGCACAGCACATATCTGCAGAAATCCTAAAATTAAAATCCTTCGACGACCATCGGATCGTCGAAGGATCAAAAGTTGCGGGAATGGGCGAGCCTGGTCTTAGTGCGCAACCAAGGGCGTCGGGGCAGGCATGCTCTCCTGCGCCGGAGGGACTTCTGGCGATTCCTCGATCGTAAGATGATCGGTGCGCATTTTGCCCCATTCGCGCAGCATCAACCCTTGCGTGGCGAAATAGCGGCGAATCTGCGACGAATCCCAGCGCAGAACTTCTTCCAGCATCGGCACGAGCACGCTCATGGCGTTGTCGCTCAGCACAGTGCGGCGCGCGATGCGCGTGATGTATTCAGCTTCGCTGACTGCGATGGTCAAGCCGTCGTATTGATTGACGTGCATCATCACGGGCAGGTCGGAGCTGCCATCGCCCATGTAAACGATATGGTCGTGGCTTATGCCTAGCTGCGCGCGAATTTCCTCGAGCACCGTGACTTTGCCCCAGCCTGCAGAAGCGCGGACGATGGCTTTCACTTCCCCGTTGCCGGGTTCGTAATAAAACTTTGTGCCATGAATATTTTCCGGCGCCACGATGCCTTCGAGCGCCGACTGGATGATTTCCTGCGGTGCGGCTGAAATTACGTGGAAATTAAATTTATAACCGTCCGCGAGAGTGTCCAGAGTCTTCGTGAACAACTTTACGTCGTGCTTCAAACGAATCAGTTTGCCGGCTTCGATCAGATGTTCCCGCCGAATGCGGCGAAATTCCGGATCATGCAGAATCAAGTACGAGAGCTCCGCGCCCTGCTGCACCAGATTGATTTGCGCCAAACCGCGAACCTTGTCGTGAAAGCCCTGTACGCCGACCAACTCGGCAAGCACCACGCCGGAATCGTTGAAACTAAGCGTCTGGTCAAAATCGCTAGCCAGTAGATATTGCTGTACCATGTGAACTACCCCTTTCTTGTGGCCTGCCATTGCAGACCTTGCGCCGCCCTTTGCGGCCTCTTCGCCCTCACCCTTTACACCTTACCTGTGTTCATCGCCGGAGGGGTCACGAATTATTTTGATGGGTGCTATGCACAGAAACGTGAACACTTTGTTGAATGTTGATTAGATGCCGCTCATCGGTAAAAGGTTAAAACGAAAGGATTTGAAGACTTTATCGCTGACTGTGCTGTCGCATAAGGCGAAACCTGTACAAACGTCCAGGGCGAACAAAACACGAATTATTTTTGGGTGATCGGCGAAGGTACTAGCCAACTCTTCGCGCGCTCTTGCCAACGCTCCCAAAATGTCCGACCGCCGGGGTCCGCGTCGCTGGCATCGCGATTCCCTTGCGTTTCGTCGTCCACCAGATATAGCCGGCCATTTCGTAAATAGAGCGCCTGGGACTCGGCCATATTTAAGGGGCGCGCGCCGCGCCGTCCAAACACAGATATTTGGTTGCCGGATTCGTCCACCGCCCGGTCGCGATCGATGCCTTTAGAGATCGCAAGCGCCGGACCTTTCGTCTTTGCAGTAGCAATTAGTTTTGGCGCGGGGCGCGGGCTGAATCCGGAAAAATGCGCAGGATCATCCCACGGCGAAACGATTTGTAAAATGCGCAGGCCATTGCGGCCGTCGGCAACGAAGGCGAAAGCGCTCCCCGCTACCATTCCGATCTTTACGTCATTCACGTCGTTGATTCGATTGTTGGCGTTGAACGTCTGATCAAGGCGTGGCGCTTCCGGATTTTCGACGTCGATGATGCCAAGACCGTTTTTCCCCGCGGCGATGTAGGCGTAGGTGCGCGCGACATAGACATTTCGTGCATCACCAAGAGCGACTCGCGCTTGTTCGAGCGGCTTGGGATGGGCGAGATCCGTCACGTCGAGGACCTTCAAACCATAGCCGTCCACCACAAACGCGTAGCGAAATTGCACCGCGATACCGCGAGGATTATCAAGCACAGGCGAGCCGATAGTCGCTGTAACTTTCGGCGCCAATGGATTTTGCAGATCAACAACTACCAGACTCTTGTCGGTGAGTATGTACGCGAAATTCCCGGCAATGGTAATCCTTCGCGCGTCGGTGAGTACTCCATCAGGATTGAAAGCCAACGCTCTCTGCAAAAAATTGTTAGCGGGATTTCCGTCCAGCAGCGTGCCAACCCCGGGGCTCCGCGCTTTCAAATTTGCATTGCCAATGGCCACCAGCCCTTCTTCCCTGTCGGCGACATAAAGAAAACCATACAACAGCGGAATGGGCTGCTCTTCATTTTCGTAAAGCTGAACTCGAAGAGGATCGACGCCCAGCGTGGTGGGCGATGCGATCGCGACTGCGTTTTTTGTCGGCACAAAGAATTTTTGACCGAGAGGAGAAACCGGCGCGGTGGTGATGCGTTCGGAAAAACCTTTGTTGTCTATATTGGCGATATCGAAAACGCGGAAGCCGCCTTTGCCCTGCGCGGCATACGCGTACTCCCCGCGCGCCTGAACGTCGAGCACAGTTCCCTGGTGTTCGAACGCGGTTTTCATTTCACGGCCGCGCGCGACGAATTTCTTGAAATCGTCTGGATAAGCAAGGCGCTGCAAATCGCTTCCGTAAATTGCGTTGGGCTCGTCATGTTCGGCTACGGCCACGGCTTCCAGTCCGTGATCGCCGGTCGCCACATAAATATAACGCCCCATAAAATTCATGAAATTGGTTCCCTGCAGCAGGAGCTGCGCCATCCAGGCATTGTTGTCGTTAGCGGCAGAGACGTGGCAATCGCTGCACTGCTTAGTCTCGCGCGCACGCACGGTGTGAGGTACAAAAGTGCTGAACGCCTGGCCGGACAATCCGGGCGAGGAAATGGTCTGCTGCTGGTAGTACAGCCACTCGCGGTTCGCGTTTTGCGAACTGACCAGCACCGCACAGGAAGAACGCGCCGGCGCGATGCGATGCCCGGTCACGGTGCCGTCCACACCGAGCATGTAAATGTCGTCGCGCAAAATCTGAAAATTATAGCTGGTGTAGTTCCGCGTCGTGAGTCCTTCGTTGTGCAGCATGTCGCGCTTGACGTTGGCCGTCATTTGCAGATGGCAGCCGAAGCACGTCGGTGTCCAAGACGTATGACACGAATAACAGGTCATCGAACGGTTCGAATGAGCAAGCATCGAGTCTTCACTCGGGAATGCACTAAGCACTTCGCCTGATTTGCCCATCAATTTCGCGCGATAGGACTTGGCACTGAAATGCACGTTGCCACGCGTGACGGTATCGTGGGTCTGCACTACTTCCCATTCCTTGTTCGGCTCGCTCATCGAACGTTGCACCAGCGCGTCACCACGCCATTCGAAGCGCCGCAAACCCCACGGCGTACGCAAAGTTTCGAGTGGCCGTCCGCCTGCAGGAGCGGCGGGTCCGGAAGCAACCAGGCGGGCCCGCGCGCCGATGGTGCCGTGGCAATCGATGCAATCTATTTCAACGGCGGCCCGCGGCTCGCCATAAACTTTTCCATTGCCGTGATTGTCCTGCGCGAAGTGGCAATCCGCGCATTCCATTCCTTTTTCCAGATGAATATCCGAAAGATGAACGGCTTTACCGAAGCGCTCTGGATCATCAAACGCGATTTGCTTTCCGGCCTCGTCGAGCCAGTTGCCTTTTCGATCGTGCGCGTAAACATTGCGGTACACCCAGCCGTGCCCATGGAAGTCCGCAAATTGTGTGGTCTTCAGTTGTTTGTTGAAATCAGGGCTGCCGGTTTGTTCCAGGAATTTCTCGTCGCTCCAGAGTCCGCGGGCCGCAGCAGCTTCTGGATTTTTCAGCGCCGTTTGATAGCGCTGTTCTTCCGTAGGATTTTTCTGCTTCGCGGGATACATTTTTTCGCCGTCGATTTCGTTATCCCACCAAGTGACGCCGAAATAGGTGGTGAGCATATTCGTCCCGGGATGCATGTGACAGACCATGCACTGGCTGGAGGGAATCGAGCGCGTGAAAACGTGCTTGATGGGGTGGCCGGACCGCGATTTGTCGATGGTTGGATCGTTTGTCGCGCTGTTTCCCGAGTGTCCGAAGGCCGCGTATGCTCCAGAATGTGCGGGGTCGCGGTCATTCGCGTAAATCACGTGGCACGAGGAGCAGCCGCTGGCGCGATAATCCCCAGGATGATCGTTGCTGCCGGGCAGCGACATGACTGGATCAACCAAACGTGTTTTTTGCAAGCCGAGGAATACCGGGTCGGTGCGCAGTTCGGTTCCAAAACCTCGGTCGCTCAATTTGTCGTCTGGCTTTCCGGGATCTTCACTGCGCGAGGGATTGCCCAGTTCGGCTTTTTTCTCGCCGCCGCGTTCGAATACCCGCAACACATTCCCTGGCTGCGAAATCTCCCAGCGATAGAGCGGCGTGAGCTCGGGCAGAACACCCTTTGTGCGAGACTCTTCGCTCGTTGGCACCGGGGAAGTCTTGACCAATTGCGGTTTACCGTCGCGGTCGTAGCTTTCCCCAAAACGTGCATTTTTCCCCGGTATGGCTCCGTTGTTATAAAGCGCCGCCCCCCACAAAAATCCGGTATGCGTCATCATACTGGTGGAAACGGCGCGCGTTTCGCTCGCGTGGCAGCCGGCGGCTCCGCAGGTTTCCGGTGCAACGCGTAGATCTCCAGGGTTCACAAATTTTACGTATTCCGCCGACTCGCGCAGCCACTTCGCGAATACCTCCGGCGGCCTGGCTGCGCGATCGCGAAAAATCACATCGCGTGGCTGAACGTGCCCTTTTTGTTTCGCCGCAATGTATTCGGGCGAATTCGCCGCCGTTCCGGCCGAGACTCTTGCCTCAGAATTTCCGCCGTGGCAATCCGTGCACCCAAGCTGAACGGTTTTCGTGGGATGCATCGTAGGTTCGTCCATCGGCGAGTGGCAACTGATGCATCCGGCTGATTTCTGTGCTGCAGCCTCTCGCGATTGGCCGCGAACTCTATCCGGTTGTTCTTGAGCGGCAAAAGCGTTTCTGCGAAGACCAAATAAGAGGAGCAGTGTCGCGATGCACAAGAACGCCGCGATGAGCAATCTCGACGGAGAATTTCTAGCCACAATCGTCCTAACAAATCCGAATCCCCAAGGCCGGTCATTCTGAGCAAACCCGAATCTCCAAGCGTCGTCATTCCGAGCGAAGCGAGGAATCTCTCTTCGAAGTAAGCCACGGGCAACAGATCGAGCCCTCACCACGCACACTCCATCCCAACCGGCGAATTATTTTCCATCGCGCGAATCATCAAAACGTCAATTTCACCGAGCCAAACAAAGAAAACAAAGTCTTCCCGCCATAAATATCGCGAAAACCATCGCCAGGCGTAAGCATCGCCGCGCCTCCAGTCAGCACAATATTTTCCGAGAGCGGCGGGCGATAGGTAACGCCGGTGCCGTAGTCTACGCCGATCGTGTGGCGAATGGGCGCTTGCAGCAGAATAAATTCGAGAGGTTCAGTGCGTTCGAAGCGTAGAAAGTTCGCGTTGACGAAACCCTTTAGCTTCGGCGTGATATCAATATCGGCGCCGGCATTGACCAGAAGAATTCCGGGATTCACAAAGTTGGCTTGCCCCTCGTCCTTGCTCGCGCGCAGCGAAGGAATCAAGCTGCCCGGTGTAGTGAGCAGAACTCCGGAACCGGTAAGACGAAATCCTTCGCGGTTCCAGAAACTAAAAAGGCCGCCAGCAAACGCGTCCAGATCCAGGATTGAATCGAAACCTCGCGCTCGCCCATCACGCGGATTTGCGTCGCCACTGGTATAAAAGGTGGAAACGCGATAACGCACCCAGTCGCGGTCGTAGGATATTTCCGCGGCTGCCAGTTGCGCGTTCACGGTAACGGGCCGGCCAGCGATCGGATTGAAAGTGTCCTCGCCCACCGCTTGGTAAAAAGCGTGCGTGAGATTGAAACGTCGGATGTGGCCGCTGCCCAGCCAGCCAAAGTAGCCCACGCGAATGGCGTGCGGAATAGGCCCGGCTCCAGGATTCTGGTTCACAACATTCCCCACCGGTGCGGGCCGTACCAGAAATCCGTTGTCATCATAGTGGATCGACGCGTCGTCTTTGTTCCAGGCGGCAACAAATTCGGCAGTATAGCCAGGAAAGAAAAAATCCTGCAGATAGACATTGCCCAGCACGACTTGTTGGTGGCGACGATCGAATGTATTCAGGCCGCTGTTGGTGTTCTTCTCCAGGAATTGGAAATAGGCGGCGTTGTATTCGATCTTATCGGAATGCAAGTCGCCGAATATGCGCACAGCGGGCTGTTCATCTACAAACAAAAAACCGCGAAAATCGGCGTTGAATTGTTGAATGCCCGCGCGCAGGCTCACGAAATCATAGTTGGAGCCCAGGTCGTGCAGCTTTACTTCGGCGAAAGCTTCCTGCAATCCAATATGGGAGTCCAGGCGATTGGTTCCGCTGCGCACATCCGGGCCGACAATTCCCAGTTCACGAACATTCAGATCATTAAGGCTGATTTCTGGCGTGATGCGAATTCGCCAGTCAACCGGTTTGAACGAAGCGTCGCCGCGAAACAAATCAAACGTGAAACGCAAAGTTTGATCGACGAATTCCTGTTCACCGTGACCGAAAAACGTTGCGCTGCCTGGATTTTCTGCGCTAACGCCGCTCGGCGAAGGCACTCGACGCCCGTCAAACGTCGTATCCGAAGTCGCGGTCAGATTCAAGAAAACCTGTTGTCCCAAAACTGCAGGCCAGATGGGCTCATCACCTTTCAGACGATTGCGATTGAATGGATCATACCAGCGTGAACGCGTGTAAACATATTCGCCCGGCGACGAATAGCGCCTGTATTCAGGCTGCTGGAGGGCCCAGCGATCGGGAACGGTCGCAAACACATCGGCGACCGGCGGCAAGCTTTCCGGCGCGGGATTCAGCACGTAATTGGGATCGGAATCCAGGCGATGGCGAAATTCACGGTAGCTCCCAGATGAGGTGACGGACTCCGCCGGAAGCGGTCCGCCGAGTTCGGGCAGCCGTGGAAGCCGCGAGCGGACTTCAGCAGACGCCTGGGCAAGCAACGAAATTTCCAGCGTAAGAACTTCATTTGCATGCAGCGTAATTTTTTCCAATGAAAATGAAGAATAGCCCTGGGCATGAACGAGAAGAGAATAATCGCCGGGAACCAGTGGAAAAATTCGCAAGACTCCTTCGCCATTTGTGGAATATTCTCTGGTCGAATTCGAACTGAGATTTCGCAGTTCAACAGTTGCTCCGGCCACCGGAACTTGCGCACTGGAAGGACCGGAGCGAATCACTCCATCGAGAGCAGCGTTAGTTTGAGCTTGCTGCCGCGGCAGACGCAGTTGGCCGCCAGCTTCACGCGACTGTTGTGCCTCTTGCGCTTCGGCAACGCAACTGGCAAAGAAGGGTGTGAAGAACGACGCAACGGACAGAAATAAAAGAAGCCGGCGACAGCGACGCAGGCGAAGCGACCGGCGCGTGAAGCGCTTAGAGTTTGTTTGCATGCCTTATGCCCGAGAGTGACACCCAGACTGCGTCGCAAGGAACGGAAATCAACAGCAAGCTAACAACATGAGAGCGGAGCGAGCAATGACTTTCGCGAGGAGGTGAGAACAGTAGATAACGACCGCCAGTAACTCGCGGAAATCATTCACCACTTGGCGGCAACTTCGCGCGTGATGATTGAGCCGCCAGCAGCCTTTGTGTTACCAACATACGTGGTCAGTTTCGTCCCAAAACTTCGCACACTGCGAAAACCGGTTGCCGCGCATAGAGCGCTCGGACGGCAAAAGAAATTGCTCATCCTGGGAATTGCCCTTGCGTTTGGCGTCGCCGGCGCGGTGGCGCTCTTGCTCGTCGGGTGCGGCAGCGGAAGTAACGGAGTGATCCTGCCCCCGCCTCCTACGCCCGCGTTTCAGCCGCTCACTCAGGCTGAAGTCACGCAGATCGTTACATCCGCGGCGCTTGCAGCCTCGGGCGACACCATGGTTATTGCAGTTGTGGACCGCCAGGGAAAAGTTTTGGGAGGATTTCAAAAGGCCCATGCGCCCAACATGGCTCTGGGGAACTTCTCCATCATGGAAGTTGCCCAAGACGTAGCAGTATCGCTGGCGCGAACCGGTGCTTTTTTCAGCAATAACCAGGCGCCGCTGACCTCTCGTACCGTGCGCTTCATTAGCGGGATTCATCTTCCGCCCGGAGTGACGAATCAGCCTCCCGCAGATCTCTACGGCATTGAGAACACCAATCGAGGCTGCACGCTCTCCGCGGAACTGGAAAGTCACGGATTCAAACCCGCGACTGCGATCAGCGGAGCGAAACCTCTCGGGATCATCACCGGCAAAAAAGATCTAGACGACTCCGATCCCAACACGGTTAATCCCGGAGGAATCCCGATTTATCGCGGCAACGTGTTGGTAGGCGGAATTGGAGTGACAGGAGTTCAGCCAGACGTGGCGGAATACACTGCGTTCAAGGGCGCGACTTCTGCAGGATTCGGCGACTTCCTTTTGCACTTGCCTCCGCCGGGCAGGGTGTTCCTGGGCGGAGTGGTCTTGCCCGCGATTGACAATACCAGTCCTCCGGCCGGAGTCGGCACCGGAACAATGACGGGTGGAACATGGTTTGTACCAGCAACCGACGGCACCGGAACGCCTGCGGAAGGCGATTTGGTTGCGCCAGTGGCAGGAACCGGAGGATTGTCCGCAGCCGACGTATCAACCATTCTCAGCAATGCCGAAGCGGAAGCAAAGCTTACCCGTGCAGCGATTCGCCTGCCCGAAGGATCCCGCACCAGTATGGTTATCGCTGTGGCCGATACCGACGGCACAATTATTGGCCTCCGCCGAATGCCCGACTCCACCGTCTTCAGCATCGACGTCGCAGCGACCAAAGCACGCAACATGGTGTACTTCAACAGCAGCGCACGTCTTGCCGCGGATTTGAATCAAGTGCCGATGGGTACCGCAGTCACCAGTCGAACCATAAGTTTTGGCGCGATGCCGCTGTTTCCTCCGGGTATTGACAACTCAAGCGACGGACCATTTTTTAATTTGTACACGATGGACACTCAACATCCATGCACACAAGGCTTCCAGAGCGGCACGCCCAACGACAAAAAAAGCGGTATCGTGTTTTTCCCGGGAAGCGCTGGTCTGTATAAAAACGGAGTCCTCGTTGGCGGCCTCGGCGTCAGCGGCGATGGCGTCGATCAGGACGACTTTGTAACTAGTGCGGGCACCGCCGGATTCGAAGCGCCAACCGCAATTCGCGCAGATCAGATTTCCATCGATGGAGTCAGGCTTCCGTATTTTAAATTTCCCCGCAATCCTACAAACTGAATTCCTCCGCTGGATGCAATACGAGGGAAATTTCGCGAGGCATTTTCGATGAGCTCCAGGTGGGACGCCGGGTTGTACGACACCAAACACACATTTGTTTGGGAGAAGGCCAAGGGTCTGGTGGACTTGCTCGCGGCCAGAGCCGGCGAGCGCATTTTGGATCTGGGATGCGGCACCGGCGCGCTCGCCGCGGAACTGGCCGCAAGCGGAGCAGAATTGCTGGGTGTGGACCGTTCGCCCGAGATGATCGCGGAAGCGCGCAAAAAGTTCCCGCACCTCCGATTCGAAGTCTGCGACGCACGAACCTTGCAATTCTCGAATGAGTTCAACGCAGTGTTTTCCAATGCCGCTCTGCACTGGATTCCAGAAGCCGAACTTGTAATTCAGGGCATAGCGCGGGCGCTAAAGCCCGGCGGAAGATTCGTGGCAGAATTTGGCGGCAAAGGGAATGTACGAAACGTGATAGCAGCGATCGAGACAGCTTTTGCCGAGCTCGGAATTTCTGCGAACGGCGCCAATCCGTGGTTCAACCCCAGCGTCGCGGAGTACGCGTCGCTACTTGAAAAACATCACTTGGAAGTGCGCGAAGCAGCGCTATTCGCACGGCCGACAAAACTGGAAGATGGCGAGCACGGTCTGGAAGTGTGGTTAACGATGTTCGGCGGAACATTTCTGGGTCGTGTGCCACTCAACCGGAGAGGTGTGTTTTTGCGCGCAGTGGAGCGTGCCGCGCGCCCCACCCTCTGGAAGACCGATCACTGGGAACTCGATTACCGCAGACTCCGCATCGCCGCCCAGAAAACCGCAACGTAGTACCCGTAAGAATTAAGCCACAACCTGTGGGGTAAGCCTTTACACGCGCCAGCCTACATGCTACATTTTCCTCCCGTACCGCCATCCATGCGCCAGGCGGCTGGGGCTCTGACTGAGAACCTGCCAAACGTGTGTCTTGTCAACGAGTTACAACTGTTGACAGACAGCTTGTACTGCTCTGCAGTGCAAGCATCGCGAGAACAATCCCTCCATCAGGGAACGATGAGTCGTCTCTCTTCGCGTGTAGTGTGTCCGAACGCCAACGGAACCTTCGGACGCGGACTTGAGAAGGGTTCCCCGTGCCGGAAAGTTTCCGCGCCGGGAACGAGAGAGTTAAAGGGGATATCTTGCTAAAACTCCGCAAAGTCGAAATTACAGGATTCAAATCGTTCAGCGAACGCACCGTGGTGACGTTCAGCGGCACCGGTACCACATGCATCGTCGGGCCGAACGGCTGCGGCAAGTCCAACGTCGTGGACGCCATCAGTTGGGTGCTCGGCGAACAAAGCCACAAATCTCTCCGCGCGGGGCGGATGAGCGATTGCATTTTCAACGGCACCGTGAAGCGCCCTCCCATGGGTCTCGCCGAAGTCACCATCACCATGGAAGATCCGGAGCTCGCCGAAGCAGCGCGTTTTGTCCTCGAAGCCAGTGCCGAAGCCGCGGAAGCTTCGGAAGAAAAAGACAACGCAGAGGCGCAGAGCGCGCAGAGCTTTGCCGAGCCCAACGAATTTCTCGCGGATGTCCCCGCGCAGCCCTCAACCGAAGAGGGAGCGCAATCTGACGCTCCCTTGCCAGACGAGACAGTTGTCGTTTCCTCGGAAAATGGCCAACCTGAGTTTTTGAAAACCAAGCGCAGGAAAAAATCAGAAAAGCCGGTGCTGGTCACCAAGCCTGGCGAAGTGGTAGTCAGCCGCAGGCTCTACCGCAGCGGGCAAAGCGAATATCTCATCAACGGCAGAGTGGCTCGGCTGCGCGACATCCAGGAAATGTTCATGGGAGTCGGCCTCGGTCCTGATTCTTACGCCATCATCGAGCAGGGCCGCATCGGACAAATTCTTTCCACCAAGCCCATGGAGCGCCGCGCCATCATCGAAGAAGCCGCCGGCGTTACAAAATTCAAAACGAAAAAGCGCCTGGCCGAAGCCAAGCTGGAATCGTCCAAGCTCAACCTCTCGCGCGTCAACGACATCGTCGTGGAAGTGGAAAAGCAGCTTGGCTCCCTGAAGCGTCAGGCAGCCAAGGCTCGTCGCTACTCTGAAATTCGCGAGCAGATGCGCGGCATTGTGCGCCAGATGTTGGCGGGCAAAGCGCGCGAACTGGAAGCCGAAGCCGAGCGCATCGCCACGCAGCTGGCGGAATTTACCACCGCTGAAACGCAGCGCGCCCAAGCTATTCAGCACGAAGAAGGCGAGCAAGATCGCCTGAGCCATCGCAACTACGAACTGGATACCGAAATTCGCCAGAACCAAAATCAACTGAATTTGACCGCGCTGGAAGTCGACCGCGCAGAAAATAAAATTACCTTCAATACCCAGCGTGCCAGCGAACTTACCGGCCGCCAAAGCCAGATCAGCGCCGACTTAAGCGAATTAAACGGACAAGCAACGGACTGGGAAACGCGCAGCGCGTCGCAGCGGCAAACCGTTACCATGTTGCGCGAAGAAGCCACCGGGCTGGCCGCTCGTGTTGAAGAATTGCAGACCCACGCGCAATCGCGCATGGTGCAAATCTCGCAATCCGAAACTCGCATTGACGTGCTGCGCAAGACCGCTTCCGATGCTGGCGAAAGCCTGTTGCGTCTGCATGGCGAACAAAAGCAGACCGAAGAAGCGCTGGTCCACCAAGGCGAAGCGCTGCGCCGCCGCGAAGCCAACGAACACGAATTGCTGGAATTTTCCATCCGCGTTCGCGGCGATGCCGAAGAAGCGGCATACGCGCTGGACGCGGCAAATGGACAAATGTCTGCGTCGAAGAAACAGGTTCTGCAACTTCACGAAAAATTGGCCACGCTCCGTAATGAGCGCGAAGAACGCGCAAAACACGCCGAAACTCTGCGCGATTCGCTGGCCGGAGTCCGCGCCCGCCATGCCACACTCACGCAAATCCTGAACGACCGCTCTTATACCGCCGACGCCGTGCAAAAACTTTTCGCGGCCAATGAAAGTGGCGCCAGTCACGATTTCCGCGCAGTCGGCGTGCTTGCCGACTACGCCGAAGTGCCGGAAGCTCACGAAGGCGCCATCGAACAATATCTTCGCGATGAACTCGAATACGTCGTCGTCGAAACTTTCGATCACGCCCGGGCCGGCGTTTCGTTGTTGCGCAACGAAGTCGGCGGCCGCGCCACTTTCTTCGTGGACTCCACAAAAAATCTCCAGATTAACGACTACGAGCCCATCATTCCTTTCCGCGCCGAAGACGGCGTTTACGCCCGCCTTGACAAGCTTGTCGAATTTCGCGATCCGCTCGGCCCTGCCGCAAAACAGTTTCTGCCAAGATTGCGTGGCGCATATCTTACCGACAGCGCAGTAGGCGCGGAAAAACTGGCACGCGAAAATCCGCAATACGCCTTCGTGACTCCCGACGGCACAACTTATCAGGGCCGCATGGTCACCGGCGGACGTCCCGATGAAGCCGGACCGCTCGGCATGAAGCGCGAACTTCGCGCTCTGGATGCGGAAGTCGCGGTACTCGAAGTTCGCATGAGCGAAATGCAGGACGAGGTCGAACGCACTGCCGCGGAAATTCGCCAGACCGAAGCGTCGCTCGAAACCGTCACCACCACGCATCACGAAGCCGAGCGCGACGTAATCAACGCCTCGCACAAACACCAGCAGACGCAAGCCGAACTGGCGCGACTGGGTCTGGAGTTGACCGTTTGCCAGCACGATCTCGCGCGTTTGCGCTTGGCTGTCGCGGAAGCGCGCAAGCGCGCCGATCGCGCAATCGCCGAGCACCAAACCGCGGCCATGAGCCGCGCGGAAGCCGAAACGGAACGCGTGCGCCTCGCCGAAACTCTGGTCGAGCTGCGCAGTTCCGTTCAGTCTGAACAAGACGAACTTGCCGCTGGCCGGGCGGAAATGGCGGCGCGCCAGGAACGCTTGGCCGCTGCGGAGGCCATTGCCACCAGGCTTGCCGAAGAGCGCGCCGAACTGGATCGTCGAGAGAACGCGCTGCGCCAGCAGGAAGTTGCGATGAAAGAAGAAACTGCGACGCTCCTGATCCAGAGCGAAGAACTAGGCCGACACCTCGAAGCCTTGCGCTCGGAAAAATTACGCCTCGATGCGCGCCAGCAGGAACTCGAACAGGAATGGGATGCCGGCCGCACCCGCCTCACGCAAATGGAAGATCATCTGCGCATGGGCCGTCAGTCCTTAATGGAACTGCGCGAAAGGCGCGGCCATTCCGAAGTGGAGCGCGCCAAAAACGAAAGCGACCGTCAGCACCTCCGCGAAACCTGCATGAGCGAAGTCAACGCCCAGCCGGAAGACTTGATCGCCAGCGAAGCCGTGTTCATGACCGGCGAAGAGCTCGCGGCCGCTGAAGCCAACTATCGCGAAATGAAGCAACGCATCGATTCCATGGGCGCGGTAAACATGATGGCCCTCGAAGAATTCAACGAATGTGATCAGCGCTTCACTTTCCTAACGCGCGAACGCGACGACTTGCTGCAATCCATTGCCGACACCCAGCAAGCCATCGCGGAACTGGATCTCATCTCCAAAGATAAATTCGAACAAGCCTTCAACGCCGTCAACGCGAATTTCTCCACCGCGTTCCACGCCATTTTCGGCGGCGGCATGGCGGAAATGCGTTTGACCGAGCCCGACAGTTCCGGCGACGCCGGCATCGACGTAGTCGCATCGCCTCCGGGGAAGCGTCTGCAAAACGTGCTGCTGCTTTCCGGCGGCGAAAAAGCCATGACCGCTCTCGCGCTTCTGATCGCAATCTTCCGCTATCAGCCCAGCCCCTTCTGTATTCTCGACGAAGTTGACGCGCCGCTCGACGAAGCCAACGTCGGACGCTTCACACGCCTGATCGGCGATATGAGCGCGCAGACGCAATTCATCGTCGTGACCCACAATCGCAAAACCATGGAAACCGGCAGCGTTCTCTACGGCGTCACCATGCAGGAACCCGGCGTCTCCAAAATCGTCAGCGTCCGCTGGGAAGGCGATGAATCGCCCGCTCCAAAACAACGCGCAGCAGCAGCCACCGCCGCCTGAGTCGCGTCGCTACGATTCCTCGCGCAAACCGGTGCATTATCTCCGTCGATTTCGCTGTAACGCGCCATCGATCTCGGTGTAACGAGAGCTGTCATTCCGAGCGCAGTGAGGAATCTCTCTGCGACGGCGTCGGCTACAAGCAATCAACGATCCGCTGCCATAATCGTGAGCGCGAAGGCTTCGCCCACCATCATTCGCAAAAAAGTTTTGCACCAAAATCCACCGACCAACCGCTTGGCGTTCACAACTCTCTGCGCTAGAATCCTCCCTCATTCTTCTGGAGAAGCGTTCTGTGTCCTCCGCGGCTGCGATGACCGTTATAAGAGAAACCAATTTCCCGGGAATCGCCCCCGCCGCTCGCGGCAAAGTCCGCGACGTTTACGATCTCGGCGACAAACTCCTGATCGTGGCCACCGACCGTCTTTCCGCATTCGACGTCGTAATGCCCACTCCGATTCCCGATAAAGGAAAAGTTCTGACGCAGCTTTCCCTCTTCTGGTTCGACCTTCTGCAGAACGTAATTCCAAACCACATCCTGAGCGCCACGGATTTTCCCGCTCCATTCGACGCCTACCACGAACAACTCGCCGGACGCGCTATGCTGGTTCGCAAAACGCAGCCTCTCCCCATCGAATGTGTAGTGCGCGGCTACCTCAGTGGCTCAGGCTGGAAAGAATATCAAGCCACCGGAAAGGTCTGCGGCATCGCGCTTCCTTCTGGACTGCGCGAGTCGGACAAATTGCCCGAACCAATCTTCACTCCCGCAACCAAAGCCACCAGCGGCCACGACGAAAATATTTCGTTCGAACGCGCCTCCGAATTAATCGGCAAACCGCTCGCAGAAAAAGTCCGCGCCATCAGCATCGAAATTTATAACCGCGCCTCAGCTTACGCCGCGCCTCGTGGCGTGCTTCTGGCCGACACAAAATTTGAATTCGGCCTGCTCAACAATCTACGTCCCGGACGCGAAGCAGCCGAGGAGCTTATCTGGATCGATGAAGCGCTCACGCCAGATTCTTCGCGCTTCTGGCCCGCCTCCCAATACCGCCCCGGCGGCGCGCAGCCTTCTTTTGATAAACAGTTTGTCCGCGACTATCTGGAAAGGATCCAGTGGCCCAAAACTCCACCTGGACCGGAACTGCCCCCCGACGTGGTCGCGGCAACTCGTGCCAAGTACCGGGAAGCCTATCGCATCCTGGTCGGCCACGAACTGAACTAGCAACCCAGCAAGCCGGGCCCTCATTAAAACCTAATTCGCACCAGGAGCGAGGAATCGTGAAGGATCAATTGGAAGGGCTAGTCAGCCAAATGGTGGAAAGAGGCATTTTGTTCGAAGAAGCGCTTGGAGAATTTGAAAAGCGATTTATCAAGCGAGCTCTGGAACGCGCACACGGCAACCAGTGCCGTGCCGCAAAAATGCTAGGCATTCACCGCAATACGCTGAGCCGCAAAATCGGCGAGTACAAGCTCGACCGCAACGGATCACGCAGGTCCTAGCGTTTTTTTCTATCCTCGCTAGTCACTCCTAGCCCGAAGATCCCCGCGCTCTACGTGACATTAATCGGCATAGGGGGAGTGGTCACCCACTCTCCCCTGCCACACGACCGGACATGCGGGTCCGCATCCGGCGGTTCGGCGGGTCGAACTAACCATGAGCCGTGAGCTCGGGAAGCCCGAGCGAGGCGAAGTGAGCGTTGGACAGAGCGATGTTCAGCGCGGGGGTCTTCGCGAGGTGCCACGGTCCATCGGAACTGCCCGCAGTTTGCGCGGCCTCCTGCGCAGCGATGCCGCGCTTGCGGAGTTCTCGATATCGTGTGGTTCCTCGTTTCCACTGTTTCCAGACCATCGACCGGAGTCGACGTCGGAGCCATTGCCCCAGTTCCTTTTGACCGTGACGTTCACCACCGCGGCATTTGACCGAAGCAGCTCGCGGCTGTTTGAAGCCCTCTCCTAAAAGAGGACTTCGAAGGGCCCTCCCTCAAGCGCGCTCGGGGTTTGGCATCGCCCAAAGTAGCCGATCCACCCGCGGAGGTATTCCGCTAACTCATGGACCCTCCGGGCGAGACGTATGCCCCGTGTCCGACGCGTAAGTTCCCGAACTCGCTCCTTGAACCGCGCCACCGCTTTCGGCGCCAAGCGCCTCTTCGGTTGCTTGTGATTCGTGAAGCTGAATCCCAGGAACTTTCGTTCCCATGGTCGAGCCACCGCACTCTTCTCGCTGTTCACTCGCAGCTTGAGCTTCGTCGTGAGGAGTCGCGTCACGCTGCTCATCACTCGTTCCCCGGCTCGCCGATTGCGGACGTAAATGTTGCGGTGAGTGGCCCCAGGGAGTCTCGCCCCGAGGCCCTCGTAGAACCGTACTTGAGCCTCTCGACTCATACGGCTCCCATCACAGAGCCACGCCGCACACCCATCTGCCAGTGGGCGAACAGGGCCGGAGAGCGTCGTGAGATGCTCGCGATCCAGTGTGTCGCTCTTCGTAGATGGTTGTGCAGCCTTTTGTATTTCCGCTTGGCCCAAAGAGCCAAGTCACGGTCGAGTTGGCGCATGGGCGGATAGTAAAGGACGATCCACCGATCCTTGGCGTGTTTCCTTACCGCCCGCATCAGCAGATTTTGGTCAATGTTGTCGAAGAAGCCTTTGATGTCTAGATCTAAGACCCAGTCATAGCGCCAACATCTCTCGCGCGCTTGGCCGACTGCATCCAGAGCCGATTTCCCTGGACGATATCCATAGGAATCGACGTGAAATAGTCGGTCCAACTCCGGCTCCATTCTCGACTTCACTACCTGTTGCGCGATTCGATCCGAAACAGTTGGGATGCCCAGTTTTCTCTCTCCGCCGTTTGCTTTCGGTATCTTTACCGTCCGCACTGGCGGTAGTAGATAGCTGCCCGATGACATCCGATTCCAGATCTTGTAGAGGTTCTTCTTCAAACTCTTTTCAAAATCTTCGATCGACTGATCATCGACCCCTGCTGCTCCTTTATTCGCTTTCACTCGCTTGTATGCCTCCCAGACCTCCTTTTTCGAAATACAAAACGGCTTTGCCTCACTCATCGAGCTCCTCCCATCGCTGGTTGGCTCTTTGAATCAGGCTCCATGCCACAACCTCTTCGCTCCATCCCTTTGTCCGGGACTTCTTTGCTACTACAGGTTGTTCCGCCCCTGAGTCTCCGCTTCCGTACTCTCGCCCTCGTGGTTCTTCCACTTGTGGCTTCTCCGTTAGCATCGAAGTCTCAGGTTCCCACGTTCCACTTAACCGCCTCCTTGGCAAGCTCAGGCCACCTCTCATGCCGGATGCCGCTCCGTCCGTAAACAGGTTTCGCCGGAGCTGATCCCGCAGTAACGACTCCCGTGCGGTTTCGACATCGTCCCTACGCTTTCGACACTTCAATAGTGGTTCCCTTGCGGTCCTCTTCTTGCCTGTCACCTGACCTGGTCCTTGCCAGGCCTTTTCCTTCCGCGTTCACGACCTTGGATTTTGTCCAAAGCCGCCGAAGGTGGTTTGGAACCTGCTCCTGCAAGCCGATTCCGAGGGGCCTACCCTCATCAGTTAAGCAGTTGCTCGCTACTCGGCCTTGCGGCCATTCGTGCTCGTGGCACACAGTCATCCGCATATCGGGTGAACCGATGTCCGCGTCGCTCTCCCGAGGTAAGTTCGACCGCCTTCGACGCGCAACCGCTGGATTTACATTCAGTGCCCTTGATGGATTAGGGCTTCGCTGCCATTGGCCAGCTCGCCCGACACTGCCTGCCTCGTATCCAGTTCTTGTTCATCGGCTCGCGTCTTTGCTCCACGCTTCTTTCAGGCCCCGCCTCGCGGCGGGTGTTATTTCGCCCTTGCGCTTCGCTATCACTTCACCTCCATCTGGTTGTGAAGAGGACTCGCACCTCCAAGCTGTCGGACATGCTCGGCACACCAAAAAAGAGCAAGGCGGCCGCAAAGCCGCCTTGCTCAGCGGCGCAATGATTCGAAAACTATCGAACACTTACACTGCACGTGGCGATAGTTTCGAATCCGACGCTCTTACGCGGAGTTTTTCCTAGCTCAGAGCCGGCGCCGGGCCCCATCGGCTTCTTCCGCCAGGCCCAAAAGAACCTGCACGATCCCGGTGTTCTTATTTGTTGCGGGGTCAAGAAACAGGCCATCATCAACGAAACTCTGAACCGAGGCCACCGCTCCGCCTTGTTTTGTGGAGGTCGGCCGGATGATGGAAACGGGGCCGAGCTTTTCGTTAAGGAACAAAGTTGGCTCGGGCATGATCAGGTTGGTCTGGAACTCGTCAGCAATGCCGGCACCAGTGGCACCTGTATTGGGATCGACTCCACTGTTGAGGTTCGGGAATGTGAGGTCGCCATCGGTTATATTGGCCGCATTACCCGCTTTGTCGTGCCACGTCTGGAAGTGCGCGATCTCGGAGCCGCCGATACTCAGCAGTATCCGCAAGACCTCCAAGTTGGTTACCTTCTGTGCGAGCGCGGGATACAAGCTGCTGCCGCCCTGCTCGATGAACGCGAAGTGGAATCCCGCAGTGTTCGCGATGGCCTGTAAGTGGTTTGAGATGTTGCCGCTGTTATCTAGAACGAGATCGCCGTCATGCAGGGGAATGGCCGGATGTTGTCCCCTGGCCAAGTCCGGGACGGCGTTCGGGAACTTCCCTCCGAAGTCGGGGTTCGCGGTCTCGCTGCGATACCGCGTCCACCATGAGGTGTCTACCGTCAATTGCTTCAGGTTGGTAAGCCGCCCTTTTTGCGGCACGCCGGTTACTTGACTCGGCGGCAGAATAGCAAACTCTTTCGTCAGGTCGATCGTTTTTGCGCCCTTCGACGCCAGGTAGTTATTCAGAAATCTGTGATGACTGATCTCGTCGTCGGTGTTGTCGGAAATGTACTGAGGCATATCGCCGTCGAGCACCAGCAGACCGGTGATGTATGCGGGGGCGAGCCCTCCGGTGAACGGAAGATCGATCGGGGAAAGACCCTGATTCGTGGCTCCGCCCAGTTCCGCGTATTGAATCCACAGATCGGCCTCGACCTGCTCGAGCGCGCTCAGGAACGTCAGAATCGCGATGTCGCCCTTGGTGATTGCTGCGTGATCGTTCTCTTCTCCAGCAAAGGCTACCGGGCTGGCAGGCAACATCGCCGTTCCGATTGTTGCTGCACCTGCTACCATCCCGGTCTTCAGAAAGGACCGACGATTCCTGGAACCACTAAAGACACTTCCCTTTTCTTTCATTGAGTCTCCTTTTTACCGATCGAGTTCCGAAGTGGTATGAGTAGCCTGCCAAGCGTAGGGATAGGCGTAGCCCCGACGTGAATCGCCTAACTCAGCGCGGCAAACCGACGCCGGAATTGCGATCCTCTTTTCTGGACCGGACTCCGAGCCTTCGGCGAGGCCTGGAATATAAACCCGGCGCTCTGATCAGGGGGACTGCGCTCGGTGAGGCTTTATTCCGTTTTAGGAGGGAGTCAGATGTAATGTTTTTGTCCCTAGGAATCCATGGATTCGAATCGATACCGCGGTAATACCGCGCCCGGATAAATCGGAGTGAGATTCGTACAGCACGCAAAACTATCTAGAAGGTGCGTGATTTTTCTTCGGCAGGCAGACGCGCAGGGTTCCGTTTACGGGCTGAACCACGGCCAGAGCTGGATTTATTTCCTGGGGGAATTGATGGACGGACTGGACGTCAGGACCGCAATTTGCTTCGCCAGGGTGTTTCTTCCTGCTTCGAAAGACCACTAGGCTGTGAGTCGTCAGGCTCAGGATCGTGGTTATCTCCGGATCCCGGGGACAATCAACAACCAGCGAAAAATCCGGCGCGTCGGCGTCGTCTTCGCGCCAGAGTTCCTTCTCAGCGGCGAGCCAATCGTCGAGTCCGAAGCCGTGCTTATGTTCGCGTTCTTCAGAAATCTGGTAGGCGCGTTTCGTAATTGTTGAAAGAATGATCTGTTGATGGCGTTCCTTACTGCTCTCAACAGTAATCACTGCAATTCCTGAGCACTTTCGGATTTCTCCGTGCATTTGAGTATCTCCTTTACAGTCTGACGTTCGATATCTAGACCGCTCGATGGCGCCCGTGCTCCGTCGATTGCGGCTGACTCGGCTGTAACGACGCTACTGAGTCAGGAGGCGATGGAGTCGCTCCAAGTCAGGAGGAGCGGCCTCGGAAACAGTGCAGAACTCCAGGCTGTCTTTTCGCCAGTCGATCCACTGGTAACCCTGCCGTATGCCAGCATGCGCAGAACCGTCCGATTCGCGCGTGCGCCAAATGAAGACATTGAAAACCTGTTCGCGGTTGCGATAAACAAGCGCGGCGACTGTGCGACCTTGAACGATGTCGACACGTCCACCCTGCAGAGCGAAACCGTTGGTAGCAAAATCGCGCACCGGAAAAACGAATTTGACCTGGCTGGCAAACCAGGCCCTTACCGTTTCCGGGTCGGTGGAATTCACGTTGGTTATCTGACCGGGCAGGAGCGAGCGGAGGTGAGCATCGACAATCTCCGCTGCAAATTCGGCTCGATAGTCCTCTTCCTTGCGAACACTGGGAATTACCCGCCACAAAATCAAAACAACAAGAAAGACACCGACTGCCGCGGCAAGGCCGCGCCAGGCTAGCGGTAACGACCAGCTGGGGGTGGGCCCGGCGGACTGAAGATGCCAACGAATTTTCAGCCTGAGCGAGGCTGGCGCAGTTTCGTAGAGTCGCGCGTATTTCAACGAACCACGGAGAGAACTCAGCGCGGCGAACTCGTCCATACAGTCGGAGCAGTGCGCAAGGTGATGCCTGAATTCAGCGGCGCGGATGACGCTCAGTTCACCGTCGAAATAGCTGTGAACGACGGAATATTCAAGATCACAGCTCATGCGTATCCGCTCCTTCAGCGCTCTTTGCCAGCGCGGAGTGCAATTGACGCCGGGCCCGCGACAACGAGGACATCACAGTCCCTAGAGGAATTGAGGCGATCGCAGCGATCTCCTTGTAGGAACATCCCTCCAACTCGCGAAGGACAATTACTTCGCGGAAGCGGGGCGGAATCGTTTGCAGCGCTTGCGTAATTCGCTCGTGATCATCACCAGCGATGGCGATGGATTCGGGCGTGGCGGAAGATTGCATGTGTACTTCTTCATCGAATTGGTCCGTCATCTTCATTCGGCGATTCTTCTCCAACCAGGTGTAACAAGTATTGCGGACGATTTGCAGCAACCACGCACGCACGTCGCCTCCATGGAAACCCTCGAAGAATCGAAAAGCGCGAAGCATGGCATCCTGCGTGACGTCTTCCGCGTCGGTGCGGCTCGATAAAATCCACACTGCCAGATTGAATGCCGCATCCAGATGCGGGAGTACCAGCTGCTCGAATCGTGCCCGATCTTCCGCATTCAGCACATCAAAGCCTTCATGGGCCTTTCCGGGCCTTTCTGACGATCAGTGAACTTCATCAGTAGGAACCGTCTCAAGCGCGGATTTATTCTTGTTTGTGAGTCTCCTGCAAGGAAAAAACACAAAGCGGCCAGAATTGCGGAATCAAGGAATAACGCGCCTGTGGCGGCAGTCTATCGAACAAACCCCCTTTAAGCGGCGGCGCGAGCCTATTTAGGCGCTCGACCTCGCGCCGCTGCTCCCCGTGTTCTCTCCAGCAATCGGAGCACAGACCTGCTCTGGAGTCGAAATTCAAAAAATTGAGCCCAGACGGAATATTTTCCTGGTTGTACTTGTCTACTTAGTGCAAGGCAGGCACTGAGGTTCGCGGCAAAACGTGGGAAATCACAGAGAGGACACTATGCCCAAAAAGAGCAAAGACGAGATTGTGCACGATCACAACAACGATGGAATCGATAGACGAGGATTTCTGAAATGCATGGCATGGGCTGGCACCGGAGCGCTCTGCGTGATGGAAGGGGGAATCCTAAAGTCGTACAGCTTGAGCCGGCTGGGAGAGATTGCCGCCCGCGAAACGGCTGGCGAACTCAGCTTCGTGCAGATCAGCGACAGCCATATGGGATTCAACAAGCCCGCTAATCCCGATGTTGCCGGGACGTTGAAAGCGGCCGTGGAGAAGATCAATGGTTTGAGCAAAGCGCCAGAGTTCATGCTGCATACCGGCGACATCAGTCATCTTTCGAAACCCGAAGAATTCGACACCGTCGATCAGATTTTGAAAAGCGCGAGCGCGAAGGATGTGTTCTTTGTACCGGGCGAACACGATGTGTTGAACGATGACGGCAAGTCGTACCAGGAACGCTACGGGAAGAACGCCAAGGGCGCGGGATGGTACAGCTTCGATAAGAAAGGCGTGCACTTTATCGGGCTGGTGAACGTGGTGAATCTGAAGGCCGGTGGACTCGGCACTCTCGGTCACGAGCAGCTGGAATGGATCGAAGACGATGTGCAGCACCTGAAACACAGCACGCCCATCGTGGTGTTCGCGCACATTCCGCTGTGGAGTGTGTATCCCGAATGGGGTTGGGGAACAGACGACAGCGCACAGGCGTTGGCTTACCTGAAGAAGTTCGGTTCGGTGACGGTGTTGAACGGTCACATTCACCAGATCATGCAGAAGGTCGAAGGAAACGTGACATTTCATACGGCGGCGTCGACCGCATTTCCTCAGCCGCAACCCGGCAAAGCAGATTCGCCGGGACCGATGAAAGTACCTGCCGAGCAACTGAAGAGTGTCTTGGGAATTACGGACGTTAATTACGTGCAGGGTCGTAACGCTCTGGCGGTAGTTGACTCGACGCTTGCGTAAGCCGGAGAAATTTTTGGAAAAAGAAATTCATTCTCACCAAATCTAGAAAAAAGGAAAAGTAATGATCAGGAAAACTGTTTGGATTGTGAGTTTATTAACAACGGTGATGGTTGCAGCGCTGCTGCTGTCGGCGGCTTCGCCAGGCAGCTCAGCGAAAGCTCCGCAACCTACAAGCGCGGAAGTGAAAGTCGATAATTTCAGTTTTGGGCCGGCGAGCCTGACTGTAGCTGTCGGAACGACGGTCACCTGGACAAATCGTGATGATATTCCGCACACGGTTGTGAGCACGAACAAAGTATTCAAGTCCAAGGTGCTGGATACCGATGAAAAGTTCTCGTTTACCTTCGACAAAGCCGGAACGTATCCGTACTTTTGCTCCATCCACCCCAAGATGACCGGCTCAGTGGTTGTGCAGTGAGCGGCCAATGAGCGTAAATCCTTTCGATCTTAAAACTATCGTTCTGGCGAAGCACGCGCAACATGTGGTGTTGATTCATTTTCCGATCGCATTATTTCTTGCCGGCGTGGCGTTCGATTTTCTGGCACAGCAAACCAAGCGGCGCGGATTGGCCGAAGCGGCGTATTTCAACTTCCTGGTCGCGGCGATTTCGACAGTGCCGGTTCTCGCGACAGGCATTCTCGCCTGGCAGTTCGCACTCGAGGGGCAAAAATTAAAAGGCACGCTGCTCGAGCATTTGGTTTTCGCGTGCGTGTCGACAGTGATGATCTGGCTGGTGTGGTGGGTGCACTTCCGCAGCCGGCGGCGGACAGCACCTCTTCCACGCTATCGGTTGGCGATCGAATTTCTAGCTTTTGCGCTGGTCACGCTGACAGCGCACTTGGGAGGCTTCCTGAGCGGAGTGAACGGGCCTGGTTAATTCAGTATTCAGAATTAGGACTCACCCGAAAACGGACGAAGTCCAGAAACAGAGGAAAAATTATGAAGCTATTGTATGGAGCAGTGGTTTTAGCATGCGCGCCATTACTACTCGTAGGAAATGACGCGGTTTATCCGACAGAAAAGATAGCCGCGTTTGTGTTCGAGAAGGTGGATGTAACGACGCTGCCGTCGGCGATTCGTCCGAAGCCGGTAAAGAGCAAGAAGACGTTCGGCGATTACGGATATGTGGCGCGGGAGCTCGACGAAAAAAAAGCGCTCCTCGATCCGCCACAGGGGGCCCCGCAGGTCTCGATCGACGTCTTGGAAGCACAGAAATCCGGTATTTACGTCTGCGTGAACAGTCAATCAGCGGGTGAAAGCCACGATCGGTTCCAACGAGTGCTTCTGCTGAAGCTGAAGAACGGGCTTCTTAAAGGTAGAGAGACCTGGAAGGAATTCGACAGCTGCCCGGTGATTGGCGGCGTAGACAAGGATTCCTCGAGCTCTGGCTACTAGGAACTCAATGCACCGGATTGGTTTCTGTTTTCATGGAGGAATAAAGTTGCCTAGCGTATTTCGGATTGCGTGGTTGTTCTTGCTGAGTGGACTTACAGTGACTGCCGGCTTCGCCCGACTGACTTCTCAGGCGGCCCAGGAAGTACAGGTTATCGAGATGACCGCAAAGAAGTACGAGTACAGCCCGTCGCCCCTCCGCGTAAAACGCGGCGCCAAAGTTCAACTAAGGATCACGGCCCTCGACAGGACGCACGGATTCAAGATCAATCTCAGCCCTGATGGATCGGACAAGAAGAGCGATTTGGGCCTCATTTTTAGTTCGAACAATGATGACTGCTTCAAGCTGGAAAAGGGAGTTCCGACCGTGGTGGAATTTGTGGCGCGCACACCGGGAACCTACTCGTTCCACTGCTGCAATCGTTGCGGAATCGGGCACGGCGGAATGAAGGGCCAGATCGTCGTAGAACCGTAGTTTCGGACGGCTCATCGTAGCGTTATTTTCGTTTTTCTGAATCAAAACGCGCGCAAATGGGAATTTCTGCGACCTGCCAGCTGGGAAATTCTGAGAAGCGACGTCCGTCACTGGGTTATTGCGAAAAAGAACCGTCGCATGCTAGGCGAAAGGTCGCGGCGCGCCAAGCTTCGAATCAACGTTGCGCGAAACATCGAAGGCACTTCGTCAATTAATATCAAACGGGAAAGACTAAAGTCCCGTAGAAAGGAGACATCCTCATCATGAAAGCAATCGTGAGTGTCTCCTTAGGTCTTGTATTTGTCGGGCTTGCTACCTTGAACGTCATCACCATCTTGGAAAGCTCTCGCTCAGGGCAGGCTCCGCGGACACGCGCTCGAGCAATAGAACTTCACCGCGCTGGCGGCTATCTCTTCATCGGCCTATTCGCGCTAATGGTCTGGTTCATGAGCAAGCGTCTAATTGGCTCCCCCGAAGGAATCTCAGGCGACGCAGCCGTACACATCGACCTTGCCATTTTGCTTGTTCCACTTCTCTTCGCGAAGGTAATGATCGCGCGCAAGTACAAAAGCCATCATTCGATTTTGATGCCGCTTGGATTGTCGATTTATGTCATCTCCGTCGTCCTCGTACTCATCCGTGTGCTCCCGTACGCATTGGGCAAAATCAATCCTTCAACTTCGATTGCGAAATACTCGCCGGTACTTATTGTCTTGTTTTGCGTTTCTATGGCCCGTTTAGCATTACGCCCGCCAGGCTCTTCGCCGACGAAAGCTCCAACAGCTTCACTATCTTCCCAACCGCTATCGAAACCGCGCTCCGACACCTTCTCCCTTGAACTTGTCCGCAGCGAAGTGCAGACGCCCGACGCCAAAACGCTTTTTTTTCGCGTTCAACAGGGTAAGCAGCTGATCGCCAAGCCGGGGCAATTTCTCACCTTCCATCTTGATTTCGACGGCAAGCAGGTTGCTCGTTCCTATTCCATCTGTTCTTCTCCGCTGAAAACAGATTATGTAGAAATCACACCGAAACAAACCAAGAACGGATACGTTTCCGTTTTCCTGAACGAGAGAGCAGCGCCTGGTCTCGTCATTAAG